>Ga0210016_1004095_pt1 | contig 12544 bp, 2 predicted proteins | sample CryGeyCG2014_300_FD_185454 | JGI IMG/M metagenome (GOLD analysis project Ga0210016, IMG submission 185454) | Groundwater microbial communities from aquifer - Crystal Geyser CG02_land_8/20/14_3.00 (SPAdes) (version 2) | ecosystem: Environmental > Aquatic > Deep subsurface > Groundwater | place... | reverse complement strand
AATAGCATTAGGAACTTTAACCTTAACGCTCACTACTACAGGCAACGGACTTTGTTCAGCAGAAGCAGACCAAATGATTATTACATTCACTATTGCTCCAACTGCCGATGCCGGAGTTGACCAAACAGTTTGTGCTAATAACGCAAATGTCAACTTAAATGGAAGTGTTACGGTCGCTACAGGAGGTCAATGGACAGGCGGAACAGGTTTATATAATCCAGGTTCTACTGCACTTGCAACTACATACTCACCTTCCGCTCCTGAAATCGCTACCGGTTTTGTATGGCTTACACTTACTACAACCGGTAATGGAACTTGTAATTCTGTTAGCGACCAAATACAAATCACATTCACATCTGCTCCATTAGTTGATGCAGGAGTTGACCAAATAAAATGTTCAAATAATAATATTGCTACGCTTGCAGGAACTATTACAGGTGCTTCTGGCGGTATCTGGTCGGGTGGAATGGGACTTTTTTCGCCTGACAACATTACTCTAAATGCTACTTACACTCCTACTGTAACTGAACTTTCGGCTGGTTTTGTTAATTTAGTTCTTACTTCTACTGGAAATGGAACTTGCTTACCAGTTTCTGATAATGTTGTTATTACTTATACTGGTTCACCAACTGTTGATGCAGGACCTAATCAAACCGTAGGGGCAAATAATCCAGCAACAACTTTAGCGGGAACTGTTTCCGGTGCTACAGGTGGTATCTGGTCGGGCGGAGCCGGTACATATTCTCCCTCCAATACTGATTTAAACGCTATTTATACTCCAAGTGCTTTAGAAATTACAGCAGGTACAGTAACTTTAACGCTAACAACAACAGGAAATGGGAACTGTAATTCTGTAAGTGATGTGATGACTATAACAATAACTGCAGCTCCAACTGTAAATGCAGGAGTAGACCAAACATCTTGCGCAAATAACCCTTCTGTAACACTTAATGGGTCCGTTACCGGTGCAACAGGAGGAATATGGTCGGGTGGTAATGGAACATACAACCCCGGAAACACAGCACTTAATGCTGTATATACTCCTAACGCTGCGGAAATTTCAGCAGGTACAGTAACTTTAACTCTTACATCAACAGGGAATGGTCCAAATAATCCAGTTACCGACCAAATGACGATTACCATTACTCCGGCTCCAACTGCAAATGCCGGTACTGACATAACAATTTGTAGTAATAATGCTACCGTAATATTAAACGGAACTGTAACAGGTGCTACAGGAGGTCAATGGACAGGAGGACTTGGATTTTATAATCCGAATGGAAATACATTAAATGCAGCTTACACTCCGACACAAAGTGAAATTAACTCCGGTAGTGTAATGCTAACATTAACAACTACCGGTAATGGTTCATGTATAGCAGTTACAGACCAAATGACTATTTTCTTTACTCCATCACCAACGGTAAATGCAGGCTCTGACCAGATTGTATGCGGAAACAATGCTAATGTTACGCTTAATGGTGCAATTACTATAGCTACAGGCGGACAATGGTCCGGTGGTTCTGGTACATACAGTCCGGATGCAAATACTCTAAATGCAGTATATACTCCTACTGCCGGTGAAATTGCATCCGGAATAGTTAACCTTACACTCACTACTACCGGTAATGGAACATGTATTGCAGTTAGCGACGCTATGATTATTACCATAAGTCCTGCACCTGTTGTTAATGCTGGAACAAATCTGAATAGTTGTGTTAATAATCCAAGCGTTACGCTTAACGGAAGCGTTTTAAATGCAACCGGAGGTCAATGGTCCGGAACAACCGGAACATATAATCCCGGAAACACAACACTTAATGCTGTATATACACCTTCTGCTGCTGAAATTTCAGCAGGTTCTGTTACACTTACACTTACTTCAACCGGAAATGGCAGTTGCCTTGCAGCATCCGACCAGATGACCATTAATATTGGTCCGGCTCCTGTTGTTAATGCAGGAACTGACCAGATAGTTTGTGCTAATAATAATAATGTTATGCTTAACGGTACTTCATCTACAACAACAGGTCAATGGACAGGTGGTTTAGGTTTATTCACTCCGGATAATAATACGCTGAATGCTATTTATACTCCAACCGCAGGTGAAATTGCATCCGGGTCATTAACACTGACTTTAACATCTACCAATAATGGAGCATGCAACTCCATATCTGATAATATGGCTATCACCTTTACTCCTGCTCCAACAGTAAATGCAGGTTCAGACCAGATTGTATGTGCCAGTACACCCAATGTAACATTGAATGGTTCAGTAACAGTCGCATCAGGAGGTATCTGGACCGGCGGCAGTGGAACTTATGTGCCTAACAATACAACAATGAATGCAACCTATACCCCATCAGCAACTGAAATTGCAATGGGTTCAGTAACGCTTACATTGACATCAACAGGAAATGGAAACTGCATTCCTGTGAGCGATAACATGACTATCATTATCAGTGTAGCTCCAATAGTAAATGCAGGACCTGATATAACATCATGTGCAAATAATCCTGCAGTTATTCTTAATGGTAATTATATGTATGCCGGAGGCGCTATTTGGTCAGGTGGAACAGGTTTATATAACCCTGATAACATAACACTGAATGCAACTTATACTCCTTCTGCTGCTGAAATTGCTGCCGGTTCTGTAATACTTACTTTGTCAACTACAGGAAACGGCAGTTGTAATGCAGCCACAGATAATGTCAAAATTACTATAAATGCTTCTCCGGTAGCTGACGCAAGTATAGATCAAACTGCATGCGGAAATAATGCAACTGTAACATTGAACGGTTCTGTTTTAGGAGCATCAGGTGGAGCATGGTCAGGCGGAGGTGGTTCATTTTTACCCAATAATTCTGTTTTGAATGCAACATATACACCTTCAGCAGCAGAAATAACAGCAGGATTTGTAAATCTTATATTAACTACTACAGGTAATGGTACTTGTAATGCCGTATCAGACACGATGATAATTATATATACCCCACAACCGGTTGTGAATGCCGGAGTAAATCAAATTGTTTGCGCTAATAATAATCCTGATATAATACTAAATGGTAACATTACTGTTGCAACAGGTGGTATATGGTCAGGTGGTCTTGGAATCTATAATCCAAACAATACAACACTAAACGCAGTATATATTCCATCAGCAGTAGAAATCACACAAGGCTATGCTGACCTTACTCTTACTTCTACAGGTAATGGGACTTGTAATTCAGAGAGCGACAGTGTTCATTTTACTATTACACCTGCCCCAGTAGTTATGGCAGGTCCTGACCAAATAATCTGCGTAGATGACCTTCATGTAAATCTTAATGGTTATGTTGCTGGAGTTACAACAACAGGAATATGGTCGTCAGGAGGAACGGGAGGAACATTTACACCGAACGCATCCACATTAAATGCGGTTTATAATGCCAGTTCTGCTGATTCAACAGCCGGAAGTATAACTTTAGTTTTAACATCAACGGGAAACGGGAATTGTTTGCCGGTTTCTGATACTATGATTGTTAATATACTGCCAACCGGAACTGCCAATGCAGGACCAGACCAGACAGTATGCGGTAACAATGCAAATGCTTTAATGAGCGGAAGCATTGGAGGTGGTGCTACTATTGGAACATGGAGTTCATCAGGTTCGGGAATATTTGTTCCAACCAATACTAATCTTAATGCAGTTTATGTTCCAAGTCAGGTTGATACTGCAATAGATTCTGTAACACTTACTCTTACGGCAAATAGCTGTAATATGATTCAGGATCAAATGTTACTCACAATCACTGATGCACCTTATGTAAATGCAGGAAATGATATTACAGTTTGCGTTGACAATCTTGATATTCCTTTAAATGGACACGTTTCGGGGGCTTCTACCACAGGTCAATGGACTGGTGGAAACGGAACATACACACCTGATGCAAACACATTAAATGCTGTTTATCATGCAAACGCTGCTGATTCTATTGCAGGTCACATCACTCTTGTTTTAACTGCAACAAATATTGGATTATGCTCACCCGTTAAAGATACACTTAAAATAAATATTCTTCCACCGGGTATAGTAAATGCAGGACCAGACCAGACTTTCTGTGCAAACAATGCAAATGTTGTGTTAAACGGTAGTATTACCGGGGGTGCTTCAACGGGAATATGGTCAACCTCCGGAACCGGAACTTTCATACCAAGTGCTGCCGACCTTCATGCAACCTATATACCTAGTGCATCAGATACCGCTTATGTTTCTCCTTCATTCGGAGTTGTTACATTATCCCTTACAGCTACCAATAGCTGCAACTTTTCTTTTGACCTTATGCAAGTTACTTTCAATCAATCCCCCTGGGTAAGTGCAGGACCCGATCAATCTGTTTGCTATAATAATCCTGTTTTAAACCTTAGTGGCTCTGTTGTAAGAGCAACGGGAGGTCAATGGTTTGGTGGTACAGGTACGTATAATCCCGATAATACGACATTGAATGCTGTTTATACTCCTTCTGTTGCAGAAAGAGATTCCGGATTAGTAACCCTTTACCTAACATCAACAGGTAATGGTACGTGTAATGCAGTTACAGATTCGATGGTTATAACGATTACCCCCCAACCCGTTGTAAATGCAGGAATTGATACTTCGATATGTGCTAATAATGCAATTATTACACTTTATGGTGCTATTACGGTTGCTACCGGAGGAATTTGGTCAGGCGGCACAGGTTCATTTATCCCCGATAATACAGCACTTAATGCAATCTATACTCCTTCTGTAGCAGAAATATCCGCCGGAAGTGTTACTTTAACATTGACTTCAACCGGAAACGGAACGTGTAATGCTGTTTCCGATGATATTTTAATAACTATTACAACAGCACCTACTGCAAATGCAGGTACTGATATGGTCGTAGGTGCCAATAATCCCGATGCAACCTTAAACGGAATTGTAACCATTGCAACAGGAGGTTCATGGTCAGGCGGTTCAGGCACATACAATCCGGATAATAATACATTAAATACTGTTTATACACCTTCTGCTGCAGAAATCACTGCCGGAGGGTTAGACCTCGTACTTACCACAACAGGAAACGGTTCTTGTATCCCTGTCAGCGATACGATGCATATTACCATTACTGCTGCTCCGGTTGCAAATGCAGGATTGGATCAAACTTCATGTGCGAACAATCCTTCCGTAACACTTAATGGTTCTGTATTTGGTGCTATCGGTGGAATATGGTCAGGAGGTACAGGTAATTATAATCCTAATGATACAACAATGAATGCTATTTATACACCTTCTGCAACTGAAATAACAGCTCAAACAGTTACTCTTACTCTTACATCAACAGGAAATGGACCCAACAACCCTGTTACCGACTCGATGACAATTACCATTACTCCATCTCCAAATGTAAATGCTGGGGTTAATCAAAATGTATGCATAAGCAGTATTCAAACAACATTGCAGGGTTCTGTAACGGGAGGTGCTTCTACCGGAATCTGGACTACAAGTGGTGATGGAACCTTTATACCAAACGATTCCACACTTAACGCACAGTATGTTTACGGTACTTTGGACACAACAAATGGTTCAGTTACCCTTACTCTTACTTCAACAAACAACGGAATTTGTAATTCTGTATCAGATAATATAAATATTATTTTCGGCAACACGGCATTTGTTTCTGCAGGGAATGATATTGCCACTTGTGAAAATGACCTTAGCGTTCTGCTGAACGGTTTTGTTTCCGGTGGTTCAAGCACCGGTATATGGATTACATCCGGTAACGGCTCTTTTTTTCCAAACGATTCGACATTAAACGCAACTTATCTATGCACCTCTCAAGATTCGAGTTTTGGTAATCTTCAACTTGTTCTATCATCTACTCATAATGGCGGGTGTTTAGCAGGGCATGATACTTTGACACTAACCATCGAACGTATTCCTTCGGTAAATGCAGGTCCAAATCAGGCAGTATGTATTGGAAGTAACTATATAAACCTCTCCGGTACTGCCACTAATGTCTTTGGTGTTCAATGGACAACGAGTGGTTCGGGCTCCTTTGTTCCAAATAACACGATGCTTAATACCCTTTATTATCCATCTGTAAACGATAGCGTATCAGGCACCGTTGTGCTAACTCTGTCATCAACCGGTAATGTGGGTTGTAATACAGCCAGCGACTTTATGCTCGTTACATTTACACATCCGCCGCAGGTAAATGCGGGCAGCGACATTACTATTTGCGAAAGCAATCTCACGGTACAGCTTGCAGGTTCTGTATGGGGAGGCACTTCAACCGGCATCTGGTCTTCTTCTAGCAGTAGCGGAACATTTGTACCTTTTCCTACCGCTCTCAATGCGTCCTATATCTGTAGTTCTGTTGATTCTGCCCTCGGCAACGTATCACTAATACTCACTAGTACAAATAATGCCGGATGTGCAGCAGCTAAAGATTCAATCACTGTTACTATTGACCGTGTTCCAACGGCAAATGCAGGACCAGACCAAGGAATTTGTATCGGCAGCAGTTCTGTAAATCTGTCAGGTTCTTATACCAATGCTGCAAATGGCAGATGGACTACAAGCGGCAGCGGTACATTTTTCCCAAATGATTCTGTTATGAACACCAGCTATTATCTTTCATCTTCCGATAGCAGTGCAGGAACAATTATCATTACCCTTACCACTGAAGGTTCAGTTGTTTGTAATCCCGCTTCTGACATAATGCTCCTTCATTTATCATATCCTTCTTTAGTAAATGCCGGTACTGATATTAATGTATGTGAAAACAATATGAATGTATCCCTTAATGGTAGTATAATCGGCGGTTCAGGTACAGGTGTATGGACTACTATTTCCGGAGGAATATTTAACCCCGATAGTGCGGCGCTAAATGCTACGTACATCCCAAGTCAGGTAGATTCTATACTTGGTACAGCATTGCTAATTCTAACTTCTACCAATAATGGAAGTTGTGGAGCAGTTAATGATTCAATAACTGTTACCATTGACCGTATCCCAACGGTTGATGCAGGACCCGATCAATTGATTTGTACCAGCAGTGATTCTGTAAACCTATCAGGTTCTTTTACCAATGCTGCAAATGGCAGATGGACTACCAACGGTAGCGGGACATTTGTACCAAATGATTCTACTATGAATGCCATCTATTACATATCTTCTTCCGATAGTATTGCCGGAACTGTTACCATTACTCTCACAACTGAAGGTTCGGCGACATGTGATTCCGTATCTGATGCTATGAATATTAACCTCATCAACCCTATTACTCAAATCTTCTCATTTACAACCCCTTGCTTAAATATTCCTGTTCAATTTACAAACCAATCTGTTATTAATGCCGGTAGTATTTCATCATGGCTATGGATTTTTGACAGCACTTCAACCGACATAAATCAAAATCCTACTTTTACATTTAATACTCCAGGAAATCATACCGTATCATTTACCGTTACATCAAGTTTAGGTTGCTCCTATAATCAACAGCGAAATATTTATGTAAATCCTCTTCCTGTTCCAAATTTCACAGCTTCAACTCAATGTTATCTTGACAATGTTTTATTTACTGATTCAAGTTCTGTAGTTGACGGAGTTATAAATAATTGGAATTGGAATTTTGGCGACACTACTTACTCATCACTACAAAATCCTACTCATTTATATACATTAGATGGTATTTACAATGTTAATTTAACAGTAACCAGCGATTCCGGCTGCTCATCTAATATAACCATTCCAATTACTGTTTATCCTGCTCCTGTTGCCGGATTTGCTTACTTTGGAACATGCTCTGATTTAAGTATGAACTTTACCGACACATCTGTAACTAACACTATTCCTATTACAAGTTGGCAATGGAATTATGGTGATTTACATACCGGAACCGGACAAAACCCAACAAATCTTTACTCCGTTGCCGGTACTTATCAGGTTCAGTTAATTGTTGGAGTTTCTGCCAATTGTACCGATACAATTACTCAAAGCATTACAGTAACAACTGCTTTATCAGGATTTAGTTACAGTTACAATTGTACCGATTATCGGATTATTTTTACCGACACTTCTAATTCTGACGGTGCAACAATAAATACATGGAACTGGGACTTTGGTGATGGTAATACCAGCAATAATCAAAATTCAGAACATTTATATGCAGATACAGGCACTTACCACGTTGAACTGGTTATTTCTACTTCTTACTGTACTGATACAACTTCAAAAGATATTTCAATTAACACTCTTTTTGGCGACTTTACATACTTATATAATTGTCAGACTTACAGTATTAATTTTACGGATATATCGACCTATAGTGGTTACGGTCCTAATAACTGGTTATGGAATTTTGGCGATGACAATTATGCTATTACTCAGAATCCTCAACACCAGTATGCCGACACCGGTATTTATCATGTACAATTAATTGAACAAACTTCAGCCAATTGTATTGACACCATCGAAAAGAATGTTTCCATTTTCAATGTAAAAGCAAACTTTAGTTCTGATAATACCTGTTTATATAACAGTGTTAGTTTTACCGATTTAACCTCTTATTCTCACGGGCAAATTTCATCATGGAACTGGAATTTTGGCGATACTTATACTTCAATTCAACAAAATCCTTCTCATTTATTTATTATAAATGGCAATTATCAGGTTACTTTAGTTATTCAAACACAAGAAGGTTGTATTGATTCAATAACAAATATGATAACTATTTATCCTGTTCCTTCCGCCGCGTTTACAATTAATACTGTTAATTATCAAGTTGGAACTTCAATTTCATTTGCTGATGCTTCAACCGGAGCTTCATCATGGAACTGGAATTTTGGCAACAACTTCGGAACTTCTACAAATCAAAATCCTATTTACGCATACACATATCCAGGGAATTACATTGTATATGATATTGTAAGCAATGAGTACGGCTGTCGCGATACTGCTATTCAGACTCTCACTATCATTAAAAATGATGAGGTTTATGCACCGGTTCTCCCTACCGGTTTCACTCCCAACGGTGATAATATGAATGACACCTTATTTGTGCGAGGGGGTCCTTTCCTTGAAATACAATTCCAAATATTTAACGAATGGGGCACTATGATTTACGAAACTACCGACCCAACACAGGGCTGGGATGGTAATTACAAAGGAGTGGAACAACCTATCGGGGTTTATGTTTACACTATAAAAGCAACTGCTGTAAACAATAGAGAATATAAAATTTCAGGTGAAGTAACATTAATCAGATAAATTTAAAAGCCATGAAAACAAAAACATTTATTCGGTCAATTATCTGCCAGGCAGTGTTAATTGGGTTTGCACATACGTTAATGGCTCAGGATATTCATGTATCGCAATATGATGCTTCGCCATTATTGTTAAATTCTGCCTTAACCGGCATGCAAAAAGATTTAAAATTCAGGTTTGTACACCAGTATCGAAACCAATGGGATGCCGTTACCAGGAAATCCTATTTAAGTTCCGCTCTGGCTTATGATATGCCAATGCAACAAAAATGGGGTGCCGGGGCGTATATTTTAAATGATAACAGTTCAAGAACCTATAATTCATTTTCGTTTGTATTATCAGGAGCTAATGATATTACTTCGGCTAATGAAAAATTTCGTTTATGCGTCGGAATTCAGGCAGGTATAATATTTAAAACGCTTAAATATAATAGATACACATTCGATAAGCAATATACTCAGGGTACTTTTGACGAAGACCTGCCTTCAGGTGAAAATTTTGAAAAATCGAAACGATTGTTACCTGAAGTTAATTTTGGATTTGGATATTTTAATACCAACGAAGCTATTAAATACCATCCTTACGGAGGAATAGCTATTGCCCACTGCACCTTTCCAAAAAGCAATTTTCTTTCCGAAGGCGAAGTAAGTCATTTATCTTTAAAATATTCCATTTATGGAGGAAGTGGATATACAATTAACGACAATTTTCAGATTAACCCCAATTTATTGGTCATGAAACAACAAAGTGCATGGGAAATAAATGCCGGTTTAAAAACTTACTATAATATGGGAAGTTCTGATTTTACTTTGATTAGCGGAATTAACTATCGTGTAAAAGATGCTGTTATTGGTCAAATTGGTATTTTCTTTAAAAACTTTATTTATCGCATTAGTTACGACCTGAATATTTCTAAACTAAAAACTTACAGCAACTTTAAAGGCGGACTTGAGTTTTCCTTAACTTTTTTCAAAAAAATCGGAGGCAATAATCGCTTTCTGGGTGGATACTAATACCAACCCGCTAACAAGATGCTGTTTTTAGCCAACTAACAAGAACCTTAAGTTGACAAAAAGAGCAAAAAGAGAGATTGCTTCAGTTGTGCCTCTTTCGCAATGACGGCATTGTGTTGCGGGTTACGAATGCTTAAATCCAAACTCCTTACCCGTCATTGTGAGGAACGAAGCAATCTCCACATTACCCAAAATCTCCACTATGTTGTTAGCGGTTTGGTATCAATCATTCTCCAAAAAATTGAACATTGAAAAATTGAGCGTTAAACATTGAACATTTGCTTTTTCGCACTATGGGTGAATAGTAACCTATATTTTTTTATTTGTTCTGATAATCAGCCACCCACCCCGGGTCTTCCATTGCGTTAAGCAGTTTTAAAAGGTTTTTGCCATAAAAATAATCGGAAATTGTTTTTATTCCGAATTGGCTAAGCATTTCCATTTGCCCTTCGGTTGGTATTCTTTCATTTCCTGCCCAGCCTTTTTCCGGTGGAGCGCCATCATAAGGCGGTTCTGAGTAACGCAATTTCCAAAGTTCGTCAAGAATTTCGGGTCCCTCAATACCTGCATCTTTCAAAATGTTTTTTCCTTCCGGGTTAGCTTCAGATTGCTGAACTCCAATTATCTGCAAAAGCCAGTCGTGGTAACTTAAAAATGTGCGATTAACTAATCCTTTCTCCGAAATTTCAATAATTGCAAAAGTAATAAGACCTTGAAAATTTGGCTGAAGACTAAGACCAAAATATCTTTTTGCGATGCTTACAGTATCTTGTGAAAATACATTTCTGCCAAATGAAATAAAAATAAATAAAAAAACTGTAAAAATTAATAATCGGGATTTCATTATTTTCTTTTTTACAAAAGTAAAAGTTATAAGCCAATTGCCAAACATTTCTTCAATAATATTTCAAATTTTGTGAATATCAAAACAGACGCTAACTTTGTTAGTTTTTTAAAATAAAACCGATGATATCAATTAATGATTTTTTGAAGAAATTCTTCACCAGCAAGTCCGAAAAAGATATTAAAATAATTTTCCCTGTAGTTGAACAAATAAGATTAATTTACAACACACTTCAGCAACTTTCAAACGATGAATTACGTGAAAAATCTTCTGCACTAAAAAACAAAGTACGCAATTATTATAAGGCAGAAGAACAAGAAGTTCTGGAATTAAAAACTAAAGTTGAAAGTGATGAAATTGATTTAGCTGAAAAAGAAAATATTTATCTTCAAATAGAGAAGATTGAAAAGGAAATAAATAAAAAGATTGAAGAGATACTACTTGAAGTTCTTCCCGAAGCTTTTGCCATAGTTAAAGATACTGCACGCAGATTTGTTCAGAATGAACGTATTGAAGTAACTGCAACTGATTTTGACAGGGATTTGGCTGCCCGGCGAAGCAGTATTATAATTGAAGGTTCGCACGCTGTCTGGTTAAATAAATGGATTGCCGGCGGTAATGAAATTACCTGGGATATGATTCATTACGATGTGCAACTTATTGGAGGCATGGTGCTTCATCAGGGAAAAATTGCTGAAATGGCTACCGGTGAAGGAAAAACATTGGTCGCTACTCTTCCTGTTTTTCTTAATGCACTGGCAGGTAAGGGAGTGCATATAGTAACTGTTAACGATTATCTTGCTCGCCGCGATAGCGAATGGATGGGACCAATGTATGAATTTCATGGGTTATCGGTTGATTGCATTGATAAACACCAGCCCAATTCCGTTGACCGTCGCAATGCTTATCTTGCCGATATCACTTTTGGAACTAATAACGAATTTGGTTTCGACTATCTTCGCGATAACATGGCAATTGGACCACAAGACCTTGTGCAACGAGGTCATCATTATGCAATTGTAGATGAGGTTGATTCAGTTTTAATTGACGATGCACGTACTCCGCTTATCATTAGTGGACCCACGCCCAAAGGCGAAGACCAGCTTTTTAACGAATTTAAACCGAAAGTTGAAAAACTTGTAGCTGCACAAAAAAATCTGGTAAACGAACTTTTAAATCAGTCAAAAAAACTTATTCAGAGTGGTGATTCAGAGAAGGGCGGAGTTCTTTTACTCAGAGCATTTAAAGGTTTTTCTAAAAACAGGGCGCTTATAAAATACCTGAGCGAAGAGGGGATTAAAGCCATTATGCACAAAACCGAAAATGTGTATTTACAGGAAAATGCTAAAAGAATGCCCGAGATTACTGAAGAACTTTTTTTTGTAATTGATGAAAAAAATAATTCCGTTGAGCTTT
>Ga0210016_1004087_pt1 | contig 12557 bp, 10 predicted proteins | sample CryGeyCG2014_300_FD_185454 | JGI IMG/M metagenome (GOLD analysis project Ga0210016, IMG submission 185454) | Groundwater microbial communities from aquifer - Crystal Geyser CG02_land_8/20/14_3.00 (SPAdes) (version 2) | ecosystem: Environmental > Aquatic > Deep subsurface > Groundwater | place... | reverse complement strand
CATCATTACTTTCGTTAAAAGCACGTTTAGCCGTCTCTTTCCAGTCGCTTAATGCAATGCCGGCTTCATCCCAAAAAGGGACCGTTGGGTAACTAGTATAGCGGGGACCTGGAATGTTATATTTTTGAATAAGTGTTGTTTTCATTATTTTAGTATTAGCCCTTAAAATGGTATTCTTTTACGGTATCAACAAATGCTTTGGCGTGGTCAATCGGCGTATTTGGCAAAATTCCGTGACCCAAATTGACGATGTATTTATCTTTTCCAAAGGCATCAATCATAGCATGCGTCATTTTTTTAATTTCAGAGATTGGCGATAACAGGCGTGCTGGGTCTAAATTGCCTTGTAAAGTCTTACCATTCGTCAATTTTCTAGCAATTTCAGGACTTACAGTCCAGTCAACACCTAAAGCTGCGGCATTTGATTGACTCATTGTTTCAAGTGCATACCAACATCCTTTTGCAAAAGCGATGACATGTGTTTCATCTTTTAGGGCTTCTATAATCTGATTGATATAAAACCAAGAAAATTCTTGATAATCGACTGGTGAGAGCATACCACCCCACGAATCGAAAACCTGAACCGCATCAACGCCAGCTTTTACTTTGGCGCGTAAGTAAGCGATGGTTGTATCGGTAATTTTTTGCAACATTTGATGCGCTGCCACAGGATTTGTAAAACAAAATGCTTTGGCTTTATCGTAAGTTTTTGAGCCTTGTCCCTCAACAATATAACATAAAATTGTCCAAGGTGAACCAGCGAAACCTATTAGCGGGACTTCATTATTAAGTTCCGATTTAGTCATTTTTACCGCGTCAATCACGTATTTTAATTCAGAATTTACATCTGGAATTTGTATGGCATCCACCTCTTTTTGAGTGCGAATTGGATTTGGAATATAGGGACCGAAATTTGGTTTCATTTGCACCTCTATTCCCATGGCTTGTGGAATTACCAAGATATCCGAGAATAAAATTGCCGCATCAACACCCACTTGTTTAACAGGCATTATCGTTATGGCCGTCGCTAATTCGGGTGTTTGGCAACGTGTAAAGAAATCGTATTTGTCGCGTAATGCTCTAAAATCAGGTAAAAACCTGCCCGCTTGGCGCATCATCCACACAGGTGGACGTTCAACGGTTTCGCCTTTTAAGGCTCTTAAATATAAATCGTTTATTATCATATTTTTAGCTTTTGGTCTCTGGCTTTTGGCCTTTGACTTTTAGTTATTTTTAATTTTACAAATTAGTGTATTAATCATCTTTCCTTCTTTTTCAATCAATACCATAATTTGTATTAAATCATTCACTTTTACAAAATTTAGTTCTTGAATTATTATTAACTGTGTTTCAACTTCAAATAACGAACCAAGTGCTATTTCCAAAAAACGTTTAAATTCTATTTCACTATTTCTACTACAACCTTAAGCAATATTTGAAGGTACTGAAACTACAGCCCTTGACAGTTGACTTCTTAGTCTATAATTTTCTTCTTTTGGAAGCAATTTAACCATTTCATAAACTAGCTTTACAAGCGCTATCCCTTGTTTCCAAATTTCTAAAATTTCTAAAATTTCTCATTTTAAATATTTTTCAAAAAGCTAAAGGCTAAAAGCTATCCAGCTACCGCTTTCATTGCAGCATATATTGCTTTTTCGGTTTTTTTAATAGCTTCTTCGCTTAAAGCAGAAGATAAAAACCAAGATTCAAATTGTGATGGCGGCAAAAACACGCCGTTTTTTATTAGCTCCCAAAAGAAAATTCCGAATTTTTTAGTATCACTGGTTTGAGCTGTTTTAAAATCGACCACTTCAGTTTTAGTAAAAAATGGATTTATCATTGACCCGAATCGGTTAACCACCAAATCAATGTGATTTTTTTTAGCAGCATTTAGCATCGTATCCTTCAATCGTTCACCAATTTTTTCAAATTCAGCATACGGATTTTGACGTTTCAATTCGCGTAAAGTTGCGATTCCCGATGCCATTGCAATGGGGTTTCCCGATAAAGTTCCCGCTTGATACATCGCGCCAAGAGGAGAAACCAGCTCCATAATTTCATTGCGAGCACCATAAGCGCCTACCGGAAATCCGCCGCCTACCACTTTTCCTAAACAGGTGATATCGGCTGTTACGCCAAGCAGTTCTTGAGCACCTCCAAATTTTGATCGAAATCCGGTCATCACTTCATCACAAATGAGCAAAATACCATTCGCTTTGGCGAGTTGATGCAGGTCTTTTAAAAAATTATTTTGAGGCAAAACCACGCCCATATTTCCACCAATTGGTTCAATAATAATGGCGGCAATATCTTTGTGAATTGCAATTTGTTGTTTAACGCTTTCTAAATTATTGTATTCGGCTACCAATGTATTTTTAACGGCATCGTTAGGAACACCTTTGCTTCCGGGAATGCTTAAAGTCGCTAATCCAGAGCCTGCAGCAACCAATAAGGCATCGGAATGCCCGTGATAACAGCCGGCAAATTTTAAAATTTTATCGCGACCAGTAAAGGCGCGCGCTAAACGAATGGCGCTAAAAACAGCCTCTGTGCCAGAGCTTACAAAGCGAACTTTATCCATTCCTGGGAACGCATCGCAAACTAGCTCGGCTAACTTAATTTCATTTTCGGTACTTGCACCAAAAGTATAGCCATTTTTTAATGCTTTTTGAATGGCTTTTTGAACTTTTTTATGACGATGACCTAAAATCATTGGTCCATAAGAAAGCACAAAATCAACGTATTTGTTATTATCTACATCTACAATTTGACAACCCTTAGCTTTTTTTATAAACAATGGATTTCCTCCTACCGATGCAAAGGCTCTAACAGGTGAATTTACTGCGCCCACCATGTGAACCAATCCTTTTTTGTATAGTTGTTGTGATTTTTTAAGATTCATAGTTTAGTATTTAGTAGCTGGTAGCTGGTAACGAGTATCAGGTATCAAGTTTTAAATTGTTCAATTACAACTTTGCTCAGGCTTACAAATCAATTATAAAAGCAACTTTATAAAAATGTTAGTTATTTTCGAGCTAAAACCTTAGCGACTTCTTTAGCAAAATAAGAGATAATAATATCAGCACCAGCACGTTTCATAGACAAAAGGCTTTCCATCATCACGCGTTCACCGTCAATCCAGCCATTCAAAGCAGCGGCTTTAATCATAGCATATTCGCCACTTACATTATAACAAGCTACGGGTTTATTGGTACTATCTTTAACTTCTCTAATTAAATCTAAGTAGGATAATGCCGGTTTTACCATTAAAATATCGGCGCCTTCATAGTCGTCATAACCTGCTTCGGTCAAGGCTTCACGCCTATTTGCAGGATCCATTTGATAGGTGCGACGGTCGCCAAAAGCGGGTGCTGAATCGGCAGCATCTCTAAAAGGTCCATAAAAAGACGAAGCAAATTTTACCGAATAAGCCATAATAGGAAGGTTGTAAAAACCTGCGCCATCTAAGGCTTCGCGAATGGTTTGAATGGTTCCATCCATCATACCTGATGGCGCTACCATATCAGCTCCGGCCCTAACATGCGATAAAACTTGTTTTGCAATATTTGGCAAAGTAGCATCATTGTCAACATCATTATCACAGATAATTCCGCAATGGCCATGACTGGTATATTCGCAAAAGCAAACATCGGTAATGACGTATAAATTGGGGTATTTTTCTTTTATATGTTTGATAGCCTGCTGAATAACACCTTTGTCATTCCAGGTTTCGGAGCCTGTATCATCTTTGTCTGATGGAATTCCAAAAAGCAGTACTGCTGGAATGTTTAAAGTAACCACTTCATCTAATTCTTCATCTATTCGGTCAATCGAATAGCGTTTTATGCCGGGCATCGACTTAATTTCTTTGGCAATATTCACGCCTTCTTCAATAAAAAGTGGATAAATAAAATCATCTACACTTAATTTAGTTTCGCGAACCAAACGTCGGATACTTTCTGTTTTGCGCAATCTTCTAGTCCTTAACATCTTATTTTATTTAAAAGTTTCGTTTACAAGGTCAATCACATGATTTACCGTTGGCAATTTAGCTGATTTAACATTTTTAAAGTGAATTTTTGCCTCGGCTGCTGTGGTTTCGCCAATGCAAAACACCAAAATATCAGAAGCTTTATTAGCAGCTAAATAATTATGAATGGCTGAGGGACTAAAAAACAAGAGTCCGTCGTAAGTTTCAGTTAAAGTGGTAGCACTATCTTGGGTGCTATAAACTTCAATTTCGTTAAGTTCAATATTATTTTTTTCAAGTATTTCGGGTAATTCGTCACGTCTTAAATCGCCACAAAAAAAAGTTACTGTTTCCTCATTTTTAACTTGAGTTAACAGATATTCAGCTAATTTTAAAGCCGATTGTTCTATATGAAAAACCGTTCCAATCCGATCTTCAATCAGTTTTTTGGTGCGACGACCAACACAATAAATTTTTGTAAAATTCAAATCGGCTGCGGCAAAGTTTTGTAAAACAGCTTCAACGGCATTTTGGCTTGTAAAAACCACATGTTGGAAGGTTTTTTTGGCGATTTCGGGCTTTAAACGATTGTGTTTAACGCGGATAAAATCGCTATAAGTAACCTTGATATTTGGTAAAAATAAGTCTTGTTGCGGTTTAGATAGCTCTTTTGTTGAATAGATGTGATAATCAAATGATTCTTTAAGGCCTTCATCTAACAACAAGCGCCGACCACCATTTTTAAGGACTTCATTGGCACACCATTTTCCCAAATCTTGACACTCATCCAATTTAGAGAGGCGGTTAACTTCTACTTTTTTCTTTCCGTCAAGGCTAAATAAAACGCCCTTAAAATTTAGCTCTTGAACCTTGTTTTCATCTTCTTTAATAAGCGCTAAAGCGCCAATTGGTGCGGTACATCCACCTTCGAGTGTATTTAAAAATGCGCGTTCAATGCCCGCACAAATTTCGGTTTCTTTATCGTTTAACTGATGGCAAGCTTCAAGAGCAAAAGTATTCTCTGCCAAAGTGGCAATCATGATAACGCCTTGTGCTGGTGCGGGAAGCATCCAACTCAATTTTACGTGATTTTCGGGTAATTTTTTAATACGTGATAAACCGGCGGCGGCAAAAATGGCTCCATTCCAATTATTATCTTCTAACTTTTTTAATCTGGTATTAACATTACCTCTCAAATCAACAATGGTGTGACTTGGAAATTTATTTAGCCACTGTGCTTTTCTGCGCAAACTTCCGGTAGCAATGGTGGCGTTTTCTAGTGAAAGGAATTCACAATTATCTTTAAAAACGAGGATGTCATTGTGATTGGCGCGTTTTAAAACGGCCGCTTGAACAATGCCTTGTGGTAAAACCGTTGGCACATCTTTTAGGGAATGTACGGCAATATCTATGGTGCCATTTAAGAGGGCGGCATCTAAATTGCGTGTAAAAACGCCTACAACGCCTAGTTCGTATAAAGGTTTATTTAATATAAAATCGCCTGTTGAATCAATTTTTACAATTTCGCTTTTTACCTGAATGGCTTCAAGTTGCTTTTGAACCAAATTTGCTTGCCACAATGCCAATTCACTCGACCTTGTGCCTATTCTTATAATTTTATCAACCATTGTTAAACCTCCACTTCAAAAATTTTACGAATCAATTCGATACTATTACCGATTTGGGTGTCTTCGTGTTTTAAATGTTTGGCAAATTTAGTGGTAATTTTTTGAATGATGTGAGAAGTAATTAATTCCGCTTGAGCGATATCAAAATCAGGATTCTTCTTTTTGTAATAATCAATACCTTCATTTTGAAGCACTTCAAGGTATTGTTTAAATTCTTTTAATGCGGGTGTATGTTTTCTGCCTTCAACCCATTCTAAAAGCTCTTTTTTATTTTCTTCAATAATGGCTTCGGCAAAGGGAATTTGCATTTGTCTAAGTGCGATGGTTTTGTCGGTAATTTTAGAAAGTTCATCGACATTTATAAGCTTTACATTGGCTAAGTTACCTACTTCAGCAGCCACATTGCTAGGTATTGATAAATCTAAAATGGTAATATTTTTATCAGTTGGAATCAATTCTAAATTTATGGTAGGTTTACTAGAACCCGTTGCGACAATTAATATATCAGTTGTTTGCAACTCAGCTTTAAGATTTTCTTCTTTTTGCGCTGATAGGCAATATTCTTCGGCAAATTGTTGCGCTTTTTCAAAAGTACGGTTAATTAAAACCACATTGTTAACCTCAATATATTCTTTAATATTAAGCGCGGTATGCTTACCAATATTTCCTAAACCATACAATACCATTTTTTTATTGTTTAGCATTTCACAATTTTCTTGTAAATATTGAATTGCTGCATAAGCTACAGTAGTTGTGCCGGAGCTTAATTTGGTATTATTTTTTACCTGTTTACTGGCATGTAAGGTGGCATTAAAAAGGCGCTCTAAAAACATGTTAGTCGCGCCTGCTTTTTTTGCTTGTTTAAAAGCAATTTTTAGTTGACCAACAATTTCATAATCGCCTAATATTTGGCTATCTAAGCCCGTTGCGATTCTAAAAGCATAATCAATAGCTTGATAACTTTTAAAAACATGACAAACTTTAATGATTTCGTCAACAGTGCCATCTGAATAATTACACAACTCTTCAATAAGTTCAAAGGGATGTTTGGCAAAACCAAAAATTTCTATCCGGTTACAAGTAGAAATAACCACCGCACCTTCGCTGCCTTTTTGTTTTAAAGTATTTAAAAGTTTGATTTGATTATCAGGAGAAATACTAAATTTGCTTCTGGTTGCTACATCGGCTTTTTTGTAACTTAAACCAATGTTATAAAATTTTGAAGAATTACCTTCGTTCATGATATTCAATTTTGATACTGCAAATTTACAGCTAAATAAAAAACAAAAATAACGGTAAAAGAACTTTTAATAGCGACAAAAGATTTAATTTATTTTTACTATATTTGCCTTGTAAAGCTAATATATACAAGACATAGTTAATTTCACTAAAATAAAATATGATAAAAATCAGCTTTTAAAAATTATGGAAAATAGCGCTATAAAACCTACCTACATTTTTAATGATACAAACAAAAAATTGGTCATGCTCATTGAAAATAACACTAATGAAATAATCACTATTAAACATTCAATTGACGCCAATTTTATACAATTTTACTTTTGTTTAAAAGGTAGTTTAAAGCTTGCTTTTAATATGCCGCATTGTGCGGTTGAGTTAAAAGCCTATAACTCGTGTTTTACTTTTTTTAAAGCCAATCAAATGAATTTGTTTTTTGATTTACAGCCTAACACAACTATAGTTGCCATTTTGCTAAAGGTCAACCACTTTCACGAGCTGTTTTCGGATGTTGATGCCGACAATTTCCCTATTCAGAATTTTGATGCCAATCAAACCATATTAGAAACAAAGACAATTTCATCTGAAATTGCCAATTGTGTTGAGCAATTAATCACTAATAATTATCATAACAACTTCCATTCGCTATATGTGCGCGGAAAAGTTTTTGAAATTTTGAGTCTTTATTTTAACGAAACCTTCAACAAAGACTTAGAGCAATGCCCTTTTATCGCAAATTCAGATGAGATTGTTAAAATTAAAAAAGCTAAAGAGCTTTTAATAAAAGATTTATTAAACCCACCTTCGCTTGAAAGTCTTTCAAAGGCGATTGGCTTGAATGTTAAAAAATTAAAAATTGGTTTTAAAGACCTTTACGGGATGCCCGCATTTACTTATCTGTTGCATTATAAAATGGAACATGCTCGCAAATTATTAGACCAAAATCGCCAAAATATAAATGAAATTGCCAATGAAGTTGGTTACAGCTCTGCTACGCATTTTATTTCGGCTTTTAAAAGTAAATTTGGCATTACACCAAAACAATATACCTTAAATAAAAACATATCAAATGAATAGAAAAGGCGCTTTATTAGTCAATTTAGGCTCCCCTGACAGTCCAAATCCAAAAGACGTAAAAAAATATTTAGGCGAATTCTTGATGGATGAACGCGTGATTGACATCAATTATTTGGGACGCCTGCTACTTGTTAAAGGCATCATTTTAAATACCCGACCAAAAAAATCGGCTAAGGCTTACCAAAAAGTTTGGACAGATGCCGGTTCTCCTTTAATTGTTTATTCCGAAAAACTGCTTGAAAAAGTCCGCGCAAATACCAATTTTCCAGTAGAATTAGCCATGCGCTACGGAAACCCTTCTTTAAAAAGTGGTATTGAAAAATTGGCATCACAAGGTGTAACCGAACTATTTATGATACCCCTTTATCCACAATTTGCAATGGCAACAACTGAAACCATTGTGGTTTTAGCTGAAAAAATTATAGCAGATTTATATAAAAATATCAAGCTAACTCATTTACCTGCTTTTTATTATAGGGCTGATTATATTGATGTTTTGAGTAAGCATATCAAAAAAGAATTGGAGCTTTTAAAACCCAAACACCTTTTATTTTCATATCACGGTGTGCCAGAACGTCATATTAAAAAATCGGATATCACAAAATCGCATTGTAAAATAGATGGTAGTTGTTGTCAAACAAAATCGCCTGCTCACGATTTTTGTTACCGCCACCAGTGTTTTGAAACCACCCGCTTGGTTGCTGAAAAACTACAATTAAAAGAAGGAACTTACAGTGTTTCTTTTCAATCGCGTTTAGGGCGCGACCCTTGGTTACAACCTTATACTAGTGATACCATTAAAAATTTTGCTTTAAGTGGACTAAAAAATTTAGCTATTGTAACCCCCGCTTTTGTATCCGATTGCCTTGAAACACTTGAAGAAATTGGTATTGAAGCCAAGCATTCCTTTATAGAAAATGGTGGCGAACAATTTAATACGATTTCTTGCTTAAATGATGATGACGAATGGGCAAAAACCCTTGCAAAGTGGATTGACCATTGGGCGCTAACTATTTAGTAAGTTTACGCATCATTACCCATTGTTTGAGCATTTCTCTTGAATCTTGAGCCGGATAACCCAAAACCGTTTTGCCAGCTTCAACATCATTTAAAACACCAGAGCCTGCGCCAACAACCACGCCCGAATGAAGCGTTACATGGTCTTTAATTGAGGCGCTTCCACCAATTATAACACCGTCGCCTAAGGTAACAGAGCCTGCTAAACCGCTATGTCCCGCCATGATACACGAACGACCCATAACGCAATTGTGTGCAATTTGAACGAGGTTGTCAATTTTGCAACCATCACCAATAATTGTGGCACTAAATTTCCCCCTATCAACACACGAATTAGCGCCAATTTCAACTGCATTGCCAATAATTACATTGCCTATTTGAGGAATTTTAACCAAACCCCTTCCATCATCACTTGGGCGGTAACCAAAACCATCGGCTCCAATACTCACATTGATATGAAAAATGCAATCGCTGCCAATTTCACAGCGCTCTCTAATTACTGTCCCCGACCAAATTAAGGTGTTGTTACCTATTTTTGTTTCGTCTAGAATGGTAACATTTGGAAATAACACCACACCATTACCTAAAACAACCCCTTTACCAATATAACAACCTGCGCCAATATTGCAAGCTTTTCCGATGCTTGCTGTGGGATGTATCACTGCTGTGGGATGAATTTCTTGGTCAAATTCAGGCAAACCGGGATCGAATAATTCTAATATTTTAGCCATGGCTAAATCGGCATTTTTAACCTTTATTAAGGCGCAATTTTCGCTTGGTTCACATTTCACATCTTCGTTAATAATGGCCGCACAAGCATTTGAAGATTCCCATTCCTTTACATATTTTGAGCTGCCTATAAATGAAATTTGATTATTGCGTGCCCTTTTTAATTCCTCTGGACCTGTTATATTTGTAGTCGTATTGCCAACCAATTCGCCCTTTAATAGCGCATTGATTTCTTTGATGGTAAATGTTTTCATTGGTTTGGTTGCTTTTTTGGATTACTATAGAATTGGTAAATCTATTAAAAATAAATTTAAAAACAGATTTATAGTTATTACACCTTTTTTTAACAACTTATTTATTAGTATTTTTGGATTTTTCATCTGAGAAATTCTATGGACTATCTTTATTTAAAATCTCTGCATATTATATTTGTAACCACTTGGTTTGCTGGTTTATTTTACATTATCCGACTCTTTATTTACTTTAAGGAAGCCGAAGAAAAACCCGAATTAGAAAGTGCTATTCTGCGCAAACAATACCTATTAATGAGCAAACGCTTGTTATATATGATCACCTGGCCGTCGGCAATTTTGGCGAGTGTCTTCGCTTTTTGGATGTTATATGAAGTCCCCGCCTATTTAACTCAAGGTTGGATGCTTATAAAATTAGGCTTTGTGCTAGCCTTATATATTTATCACTATTCATGCCAATTGATTTACAATCAGATGAGCCACGGTGAAATTAAATTTTCGGCTTTTGGTCTCAGAATTTGGAACGAAGTCGCCACCATTATTTTGTTTGCTTGCGTATTTTTAGTAGTGCTTAAAAATTCAATTGGTTGGATTTTTGGTTTGGTAGGTATTGTTGGCGTATCCATTTTGTTGATGATGGGCATTAAAATTTACAAAAACATACGCGCAAAAAATAGCTGGGATTCTAGTATTAAATAAATAGGTTTCTATTTTAAGCAATTTTGAGTCCACTCCGAAAAGTAATTTTATTTTTAAATAACTAATAAACAATTATTTAGTTGTAATTTATAATTATTTTGTGTATCTTAGTAACATCAAAAAAGCACAACAAATGTTTAAGAAATCACCGAAATCAGCACAACTTAATATTTTCACATCGCCTAAAACATTATTTTCGGGTAATTCCTTAAAGATGTACGAAGATAAACATTCTTGGCATAATCAGTTTCGCCAACAAGTTACCATGCGCATTGATGAAAACATCTTCCGTCCTTTGTATTGTTCGGATAACGGCACCCCTAATGCTTCTGTTCGTTTGCTGGTAGCTATGATGATACTTAAAGAAGCCGAAGGCTTAAGCGATCAAAAGATTTTCGAGAATTGTCGTTTTAATATGCTGGTGCGTAGCGCCTTGGGTTTGCACAATGCGGACGACCCACTGCCCACCGAATCCACCTATTATTTGTTCCGCAAGCGTATCGTGGATTATGCAAAAGAAAAAGGCGAAAACCTGTTTGAAATTGCTTTTATGCAAATTACCAAGGGGCAATGTGCCGATTTTGAAGTAAGTGGAAAACGCATCCGTATGGACAGCAAACTCTTGGGCAGCAATATCGCTTGGCTTAGCCGTTACGAGTTGATACACGAAACCCTTCGTCTGTTTTACAAACAGGAGAAACTCTTCGGAAAAATAGATAAAGTCACCGAAGACCGTTTAGAAGAACTGCTCAAGTTAGAGGGCAACAAAGTTGTTTACATCTGCACTGGCGAAGAGGTTAAAAGTCGGCTGCAAGAGCTTGGCGTGTTGATATACAAGATACTGCCTTTATTTTCATTGGCAACAAGTGCTGAATATCAAACTTTGAAACGAGTTTTCAACGAGCAATACAAAGTTGATGAAAATAAAATAGCCGTTCCTCGTAAAAAAGAAGAAATATCAGCCAAATCTGTCCAATCACCACACGATACGGACTGCCACTACCGAGGCAAAGATGACCAGAAAGTAAAAGGTTACAGCGTTAATATCACCGAGAGTTGCGATGAAGATAATTCCTTGAACCTGATTGGCCATGTGGATGTAAAAAAAGCAAGTACTTCTGACACTTCTTTTCTTCAAGACGACATTGAAAAAGCACAGAAAGTATTCCCCGATAAAATAGAAGCTGCTCATGCTGATGGTGCTTACCATAGCCCTGACAACCAACAATTTTGCACTAAAAACGATATTAGTCTCTACCTTCACGCCATTCAAGGATCAAAAGGCAGATATGAGTTCCGTTTTTCTGAAGACGGAAAACTCTCCATTTTTGATACAATTGACAAAAAAATCATTGATTATATGAATGTTACCTGTAAAAACGGCAGCAATAAATGGCGTATCAAAAAAGAGAAAGGGTATCGATACTTTACCCAAAAAGAAATTGATGTATTCTTGCTCAGAAAAAAAGTGGAAGAAACACCCATTGAAACTTTACAAATGCGCAACAATGTTGAAGCTACTATTTTTCAATTAGGCTATCATTATCCAAATGCGAAAAGTAGGTATCGAGGCGAAATCAAGCATCAAATGTGGGCAAATATCCGCTGTTTGTGGCTGAACTTTGTCAGAATTCTAAAATATACAAAACAATTATGTCAAAGAACTTCGTTTTTTGCAAAATTTACGGTCAAATCATTCATTTTTGAAATATATCTTGCGATAAAGGCAATTTTAAAGGTAATTTTACAAAACAATACGTCAAGTTCCGAAAATATCAAATTTTCTATCAGTTAAAAAAAAGAGTTGTCGGACTGGACTCAAAATTTAAGCGTAAACAAAAGTTCCAAAAGGACTTTTAATGGTAAGTTTCTTAACGGATGAAGCTTCTACGCGCCCTATAATTTGAGCGTTGACCTTAAATGATTTTGAAATTTCTATCAAGTCTT
>Ga0210016_1004082_pt1 | contig 12561 bp, 15 predicted proteins | sample CryGeyCG2014_300_FD_185454 | JGI IMG/M metagenome (GOLD analysis project Ga0210016, IMG submission 185454) | Groundwater microbial communities from aquifer - Crystal Geyser CG02_land_8/20/14_3.00 (SPAdes) (version 2) | ecosystem: Environmental > Aquatic > Deep subsurface > Groundwater | place... | reverse complement strand
AATACTACGGATTTGTAGCCGAGTCAATCTGGTGATTACTGGTGATTACCCACAAGTTCAGGCGGCAGTTGGACTGCCGCCTGCGCCCGCAGTGCAACTGCGAGCGAACGGCGACTTGTGGGTAATCACCAACGAATTTGCTTGTGCTAAAATTATACTTATGGAAATCTCCGCCCACATCGAAGGCATCCTTTCCACGCTCCCGCCCAAACCCGGCTGTTACCTGATGAAAAACGCCGAGGGGACGATCATCTACGTTGGCAAGGCCATCAGCCTGAAGAACCGCGTCCGCTCGTATTTCCGCGCGGATGCCAGCCACGATAACAAGACGCGCCGCCTCGTCCGCGAGATCGCGGACCTGGAGTGGATCGTCGTCGGCTCGGAACTCGAGGCGCTGATCCTCGAGATGAACCTGATCAAGCGTCATCGTCCCAAATTCAATATCAAACTCAAGGACGACAAGCGCTACCCATACATCAAAATCCACTGGAATGAACCGTTTCCCAAAGTCACCGTGACGCGCCAGATGACCGAGGACGGCTCCCGTTATTTCGGGCCGTATACCTCCGCCTGGGCGGTCTACCAGACGTTGGACGTGCTCCGCCGCGTCTTCCCGTACCTGACCTGCGACCGCGAGATCACCGGCCAGGACAAGCGGGCGTGTCTTTACTTTGACATCCAGCTGTGTACCGCTCCCTGTATCGGCGCGGCCACCCAGACCCAGTACCGCCAAATGATCTCCGACCTGATGGATTTCATGAGCGGACATTCCGAACCGGTGGTGGCGCGCGTCCAGGCCGAGATGGACAAGGCTTCCGAAGAATTGCGTTTCGAGAAAGCCGCCGCCCTGCGCGACCAGATGAAAGCCATGCAGAGTATCATCGAACGCCAGAAGGTGGTCTTTGCTTCGGATTACAAGGACTCGGATGTGATCGCCATGGCGCGCTCGGACGGGGAAGCCTGCGTGCAGATCTTCTTCATCCGCGGCGGCAAGTTGATCGGACGCGAGTACTTCATCCTCGAAGGGACGGAGGACGCGGCAGACAACGAGGTCATGGAGCAGTTCGTCAAGCAGTTCTACACCGAGGCCGCTTCCGTGCCACAGCAATTGTTGTTGCCGCAGGAGATCGAGGAAGCCAAGATCATCGGCGAGTGGATGCGTTCGCGGCGCGGCGGCGGGAAAGTGGAGATCCGCGTCCCGCGTGAGGGCCAGCCGCAGGAACTTGTCCAGATGGCGGCGGAGAATGCAACCGAGACCCTGTCCGCGTTGCGCGCGCAATGGCAGGCGGACGCGCACAAGCAGGAGCAGGCGCTGGCGGAGTTGCAGTCCGCGCTGGGGTTGTCCGCGCCGCCGAACCGCATCGAGTGCTACGATGTGTCGCACACGCAGGGCGTGGCAACCGTCGGCTCGATGGTGGTCTTCGAGCAGGGCGTGCCCGCCAAGCGGCTGTATCGCAAGTTCAACATAGCCCCACAGGGGCGCTTCGCGGACAGCGCCAGCATCGGCGCGCCCGACGACTTCGCTTCGATGGAGGAAATGCTCACCCGGAGATTCCGAAGGTGGCAATCGGCCCGGGAAACAGCGGCCAGCCCGGGGTCCAAGCCGGACGCGTCGTTCTCCATCCTGCCCGATCTGATCATTATTGACGGTGGAAAGGGACAGTTGGGCCGCGTCGTCAAAGTCCTGGAAAATGCGGGGCTGGCGGACAAGGTCCCCGTGGTCGGGCTTGCCAAGCAGGAGGAGGAGATTTTCTTTCCGCACAGGTCCGATCCGCTCAGGCTGCCACGTCACTCACAGGGACTCTATCTGGTACAACGCATCCGCGACGAGGCGCACCGTTTCGGCATCACCGCACATCGGGCGCGGCGCTCTAAGCAGGGCATGGCCTCCGCATTGGATTCGATTCCCGGTGTGGGGCCGGCGCGCCGAAAAGCCCTCTTGAAACATTTCGGCTCTGTGGATAAGATAAGGTCTGCTACAATGGAAGAGTTGACCGCCGTGAAGGGGATCACGGCGGATGTGGCCGAGAGTATCAAGGCCAGTTTGGAGTAGGAGCCAAAATGTTTGATACCGAAACTGTTGTTCTTCCCAAATCAGTCCATAATGTTTTATCGCGACTGACAGGGCAGTCTCGCTCCGATATTGCGCTTTCGCTTGCGATCAAAGACCTCGTTCGGTTGCGTCTAAACGAGGTTCAGGCGCAAATTGCAGAATTCGAAAAAAAGTATGGCATGACCTTTCCCGAATTTCAGGAGGCTTGTGAAAACGGAAAAATCCAGGACCCCTATTCCTATGAAGTCGAAAAAGACGATTGGGAATGGGAGGCGGCGACCACCGATCTCGAAACCCTGGAGGAAATCTCGCAATGGCTGGTGTGAGCGTTGACGAGTTTGAGGAGGGTGTAATCGCAATTTGTTCAGCCTCCTCGGTGGTTCGGAACATTGTCAACCAGAGCTTGGGCTTGGATTGGTGCAGTGTGCGCGCTTATTTGGTGGACGAAAGCTTCGTTGACATTTTCTATAACCAAAAAACGGGCAAAACAGCCTTTGCTCAGGTCCGGGAAGGTCATCGCATTTTTGGCGCGGACAATAGGAAAGGTTGGCACTGGCATCCGAGCGAGGACCCATCGAAGCATATCGCTTCCGACCATGTGATCGCTTTTGAAGATTTTCTCAAAGAGATAGAAAAGTCCCTGAAATGAATCGAATCTGGGTTGTAGACGACGACGAGGAAATGCAACGTTTCGCGCGAAGCATTTGACTCTGTGGACAAGATAAGGTCTGCTACAATGGAAGAGTTGACCGCTGTGAAGGGGATCACGGCGGATGTGTCCGAGAGTATCAAGGCGAGTTTGGAGTAAGACAAGGAGCAAGTTATGGTACTAAAATCTGCTACCTTCACAAATTCATTGTATGAATTGATGCGCGTGATGACGGGCGAGACCGCCGCCGACGCGGCTTTACCGATGGTGTTCAAAGATCTTTTCCGATACAAGAAGGAGGCATTGCGAGCAAGAATTTCCGCCTTTGAAAAAAAATACAGCATGACGCTCAATGAGTTTGAACAGGCTTGCCTGGATGGTCGGATCAAGGATCCGTTTTCCCAGGAGGTTGAAAGCGATAACTGGGATTGGGATTCGGCTGTGACGGAGTTGAAGGATACCGAGGAGCTTGAGCAGTGGCTGGAATAAGCGCCGAAGATTTTGCCAGCAAGATAAGGCAGGTTTGCGACGAGTCCGTTCTCGTGGTGCGCGTTGCGGTTATCGCGCAAAGCAAGCATCAAGCTAAATTACGGATATTTCTGAGAGATAGGTCTGTGATCGCCGTGTACTACAACAGTGAAAATGGGAAAACAGGATTTGCCCAATATCTGGACAACTTGCGGATTTTTGGCGCGGATAATGCAAACAGGAAGTGGCACTGGCATCCGCGCGAAGACCCTACGCAGCATGTCTCATCCAACCATGAAATCTCCTTCGAGGAATTCATGGCGCGATTGGAAAATGACCTGAAATGAAAGTGTTGACCGCCGTGAAAGGAATTACGGCGGATGTGGCTGAGAGTATAAAGGCCAGTTTGGAGTGAAGGAGCGTACCATGATTGCTGATAGCCTGGTTCTTCCTAAAGCGACGCACAATCTAGTGAGGCGGTTAACGGGACAATCGCGTCCCGATCTCGCGCTTTCGTTGGCTCTGAAAGACCTGGTTCGGTTGCGCATCAAAGAAGCAAAGTCGCAGATTGGTGAATTTGAAAAAAAATACTCGATGACATTTCAGGAATTTGAGACCGCCTGGAAAAATGGAAAAATTACCGATCCTTACTCGTATCCTGTCGAGCAGGATTACTTTGAATGGGAAGCGTATGTTTCAGAACTGGAAGGCTTGCAGGACATCTCGCAATGGATGGTATAAGCCTCGAGGAATTCGAACAACTGGTGGTCGCGGTTTGCGGCGATTCGCCTGTGGTTGAAAGCATTTCCGTGTATGAAACACGATCAAACGCGATTCGCCTTCGTATTATTTTGAAGGATCGGACTTTTTTGGATGCTTTCTATAACGAATGGAAGGGAAGAGTCGCTTTTGCGTGGATCGCCAATAACGAGCGGATTTTTGGAGCAGACAACGCGGGAGGTTGGCATTGGCACCCTGTTGAAGATGTTACGCTTCACGTTTCGTCCGATCACGAAATCACCTTTGAGGAATTCTTCCTGCAAGTCGAAAAACTTGTGAAATGAAACAAATCTGGATCGTGGACGACGACGAAGAAATGATCCGCGCCCTGCGGTTGATGCTGAAATTGCTCGACTGCGAAACGGCGTCGTTCTTCAACGCGCGCTCGGCTGCGCAAGCCTTGTTGGAAGGCAAGCGCCCCGACTTGATGATCCTCGACATCAACATGCCGGACGTGACGGGTCTCGACCTGCTCGAATTCCTGCGCCGATTTCCCGCCACGAAGGAACTGCCGGTGGTGATGCTCTCCACCGAGTCGTCGGATGTGATGAAGAACCGCGCCAGCGAGTTGGGCGCGGACGCGTACGTCTCGAAGCCCGTCACCCTCGATGAACTCGAACGCGCCATGAAAGAGGCGTTTGAGAAGAGAAGTAAGGCGAGATAGTATCTCGCCACTACGGAATAAGAAGTGAGAAAAGAAAAAATGGCAAAAAACAAGAACACCCGCAAGTTGAGCACGTCACAGATTGTTTTTTACGTGTTGTGTGCGATCATCATTCTTTCGATGATCCTTTCGGCAGTCGTGAATATCTAGCCCGTTCATCCAAATGGTATAATCCCAAAGCGCGGCATGGTTTGCCGCGCTTTATGTCGCATTATTGAACCGCGAAGGGGCGAAGTCCGCGAAGAGACTTTTTAGCCGCGAAGGAAACCTGCGCGCTTTTAGCGAGTCTTCGCGCCCTTCCTTTCTTCGCGGTGAAGGAAATTTGTATGCTCGATAAACTGTCTGGAATTGAAGAACGCTTCCAACAAATTGACCGGGAACTGCTCGAAGTGGGCGGGAACTACCAGCGCGCGGCCGAACTCAACAAGGAACGCGTTGACCTGGAACCCGTCGTCGGGAAGGCGCGCAAATATCGCCAGGCGATGAAATCCTACGAGGAAGCGCGGGCGCTGCTCGATTCCGAACAGGAAGCGGAACTCAAGTCGCTGGCCGAGATGGAACTGGCCGAACTCGGCCCGCAGATCGAGAACCTCGAGTCCGAGATCAAAGCCCTGCTCATCCCCAAAGACCCGCGCGACGATAAAAACGTATTCGTGGAAATCCGCGCGGGCGCGGGCGGGGACGAGGCCGCGCTCTTCGCCGCCGACCTGTTCCGCATGTACGCGCGCTACGCCGACCGCCAAAATTGGAAGAGCGAGATCCTTTCCGAGAGCGCCATCGGCATCGGCGGTTACAAGGAGGTCATCTTCCAGATCAAAGGCAAGGGCGCCTACTCCAGGCTGAAATACGAGTCGGGCGTGCATCGCGTCCAGCGCGTGCCGTCCACCGAATCGTCGGGGCGCATCCACACCTCCACCGCCACCGTCGCAGTGCTGGCCGAAGTGGACGAGGTTGAAATTGATGTCCCCGAATCGGACGTGGACGTGGAAGTCTTCAAGGCTGGCGGCGCGGGCGGGCAGAACGTGCAGAAGAACTCCACTGCCATTCGCCTCACACACAAACCCACCGGCATGGTCGTCATCTGCCAGGATGAACGCTCACAGTTGCAAAACAAACTGCGCGCCATGTCCATCCTGCGCGCCCGCCTGTTCGAGATCGCGGAAGAGAAGCGCCGCTCCGCACTCGACGCCGATCGCCGCTCGCAGGTGGGCACGGGTGAACGCTCCGAAAAAATCCGCACCTACAACTTCCCGCAAAACCGCGTTACCGACCACCGCGTCGGCGTTTCCTCCTACAACCTACCCGGCGTGCTGGCGGGCGATATTGACCAGTTCATCGAAGAACTCTCCACCCGCGACGAAGCCGGACGCCTAGCCGCCTCGGGTGTGGACAACGAAGAATAAAAATTGTAGGACAAACCTTTGGTTTGTCCGCGCAAATCGCAGATTTGCGCCACTATGATGAAAGTCGCCACCCTCCTCGAACAAATTTCCAGCCGCCTGCGCGCGGTGACTGATTCACCCGACTTGGACGCGCAGGTCCTGCTGGCGCACCTGACGGGGAAACCGCGCACCTGGCTGGCGGCGCACCCTGAAACGCCTCTTTCTGGACCCGAGCTGGATTCCGCCCGACAAGCGTTATCGGCCCTCGAAGCCGGGACTCCGCTTCCCTATATCCTCGGCCACTGGGAATTTTTCGGCCTCGATTTCGAAATCACTCCCGACGTTTTAATCCCACGTCCCGAAACCGAACTGCTCGTGGAGCAGGCCATCCTTTGGCTTCAAGCCTCTCCCAAACGTAGAACCGTTGCAGATATCGGCGCAGGTTCTGGCGCAATTGCTGTTTCCATTGCCATGCATGCGCCGGATGCGCGCGTCCTGGCAACCGATATTTCGCGCGCCGCGCTCGAAGTTGCAAAACACAACGCGCAAAAATTCAACCTGCAGGATCGGATTGAATTTGTTGAATGCGATCTGTTGCCAGAGTCAAAGGTCGAAGAGCCTGCCCTGAGCCTGTCGAAGGGTCAAAGGTCAGACCTTCGACCTTTGACCTTCGACCTGATTTGCGCCAACCTGCCCTACATCCCCACCGCCACGCTGGAACATCTCCCCATCTACGGACGCGAACCCACCCTGGCGCTCGATGGCGGGGACGACGGCCTCGACCCGATCCGTCACCTGCTCAAGATCGCGCCCGAATGGCTCGCCCCCGAGGGTTTGATCCTGCTCGAGATCGAAGCCACGCTCGGCGCGCAGGCGCTCTCCCTCGCCCGCGATAAATTCCCCTCCGCCCGCATTGCCCTGCATTCAGACTTGAGCGGCAAAGACCGATTGATCGAAATTGCGCTTTCGTAAATTCGGAAGTGTCACAATCCCGAAGGGATGAAAGGATTGTAACGGGTGAGCACGCCGGAACCGTAATCCCGAAGGGATGGCATGATCCTTCCATGACACCCCTTCGGGGTTGGGAATTTCTATGCAATGCGCAGGCTATAATCCTCGCATCCCTTCGGGATTGAAGAATCTGTAATATGAACACTCAACTCATCTCCGTCCGCGATCCGCAAGCCATCCCACGCGCGCTCGAAATCTTGCGCGCGGGCGGGTTGGTCGCCTTCCCCACCGACACGGTTTACGGCCTCGGCGCGCTGGCGTTTGACCAGGCGGCTATCGAGTCCATCTACCGCGCCAAAGACCGCCCGCTCGAAAAAGCCATCCCGATTTTGATTGCGGACGCGGCCGACCTCGACCAGGTGGCGGACGCGATCCCCGCGCGGACGCGCCGCCTCGCCGCCCGCTTCTGGCCCGGCCCGCTGACCCTCGTCCTCGCGAAGCGCGCGGACCTGCCCGCGGCCGTCTCTGCCACCTCCACCGTCGGCGTGCGCGTCCCCGACCACGCGGTGGCGCGCGCCCTGCTGCGCGCCGCGGGACCGATGGCGGTCACCTCCGCGAACCTGTCGGGGCAGGCGAGTCCGCGCACGATGGGGGAGGTGATCCGCCAGTTGGGCGGACGCATCCCCCTCGTCCTGGATGGAGGCGAAACGCCCGGTGGAGTCCCGTCCACGCTGGCGGATGTCACAGGCGCGGAGCCGGTCATCCTGCGCGCGGGTCCCGTCACATTGGAGCAGATAATGTCGTGGTGTGCGAGATACTATCTCGCACTACATTTGGCAGATTAAATCCACATGATAATCGGACTGAAATTCTCTTATCTGGTTCTAAATGTAATTTCAGCAATGCTTTAGGTGTTCATGGCAAAATACAGGAGCATTCTCCTCACAAACCCCGTAGGCCCGTGGCAGGCCAAACGGGGTTTGGGTTTTTAATGGGGATAGTTACATAGTTGGGTGGTTACGTAGTTTGATAGTTTGTCGTTTCCTTTGGGCGTCTGGATTCTGTATAATGGGGACATGAAAACCACCATCATCATTTCCGCGGACGCCGAGTGGCGCGTCGTCAAAGAACTGTTTCCCGACTTGGACTTGCAGACTTCCCCCTTCGGCGAATTTGCCCACATGACACTTGGAACATGGAACGTGGAACTCTTTCACGGCGGCTGGGGAAAGATCAGCGCCGCGGCGACGGCTCAATATGTGATTGACCATTTCCAGCCTGACCTGCTCATCAACCTCGGCACGTGCGGCGGGTTCGCGGGACGCATCGAAACCGGGACGGTCATCCTCGTGGAGCGGACGCTGGTCTACGATATTATCGAGCAGATGGGAGATGGCGCCGAGGCAATTGAGTATTATGCGACCGATATTGATCTTTCGTGGCTGGGGGAGCGTGGACAGTGGAGCGTGGAGGGCGGGGAGGTCAGGCGCGGTTTGCTCGTCTCTGCCGACCGGGATATTGTAGTCGAAGACATCCCCATGCTGATTCAAAAATATGACGCGGTCGCGGCGGACTGGGAATCGGGCGCAATCGCCTGGGTCGCGAAACGAAACGCGACGCGCCTGCTGATCCTGCGCGGCGTCACGGATTTGGTGGGCGCGGATGGGGGAGAGGCATATGGCAACATCGAACTATTCCATACGCGAACGAAAACGATGATGAAGAGATTGTTCGATAAGTTGCCCGGGTGGTTGGATAGTCTTGTGGTCACGTAGTCGCGTGATTGGATAATATCGCCGTCCTGAGCGGAGCCGCCGTGCTTGTCGGCGGCGTAGTCGAAGGACGGGTAACCAAAGCAACAAGTGTTCTCTGGTGCCTTGCCCTTCGACTGCGGGAGTACCCTCCGCTCAGGGCAGTGGGTAGGTGGTTACTTTGCGGGATTGACGACTCTTCCCATGAACAATATCTGCCCGCTGACCGTGTCGCGGATGACGAAGAGGAACGGGCGGTCAATGGTCAGCACGTTCTCGAACATCGGCGCGCTGGCCAGTTCCATGATGTCCGCAGTTGCGGCGGCGGCTTCGGTGCCTTTTTCATCCACGGCCACGAAGGCCTTGTGGATCACGTCGCTGACGAACAGGTCGCGGTCCCCCGTCATACCTGAGAAGTCGGCCAGGTTGGGGTCGAAGGCGTCTGTCATGCCGAGCGCGGACAGTTGGCCGGGCAGGCTGAATTCGCTGGTGAACTGGAATTTCGGCAGTCCCACCTGGACGGAGGCGGGTTGCATGGCGGCGAGGATCGCGTCGAAGGCCGCGCTGTCAAGCGTTGAGTCGAAAGCCTCGAAATTACCTTCGTCTGGGACGAGGATGTCCATGGCGGCAGTCCCGCCCGCGTAGGGCAGTTCCACGGCCTGGTAGCCGTCCCCGCGAACGTAGGGGACGTACAGCCCGTTGGACATCATTTTCACCTGCGCCTCCGAGCCGTCCAGCAAATGGAAGGGCGCGTCGTGGGTGTCGTTTGCGTCGAAGGTGGTCAGCCAATCGGCCTTGAAGTAGATGGCATTGACCAGCGCCATGCGCGTGTCTGAATTGAGCGTCCCATCGGCGAGCAGGTCCTTGATCTTGTTCCTGGTCTGGTCTTCCACCCAGCGGTTGATCTCCTTGCGGACGGGTTCATACTGGTTGATGAAGTCCGCCAGTTGGATGCCCGCACCATAATTGGTTGCGATGGTATCGAGGAAGTCCTGCTGGAAGGGATAAGTCTGTTCGGCCCAGACCGCGTTGGCGAGGTTGAGTTGCATCGGCTCCTGTTTTTTGTCCGTGCTTTGGCCGCGTTGTGCCAGTCCCAGGTCGAGGGCGTTGAAGGCGGGATGGGTGGAGTTTTGGCCGAGGGGGAAGTGTAGAACGTCCGCCATCTGGGATTCGGTCTCGCCGCGCGCGCCCGCGTAGGTCATGGCGAGGGCGAGGGAAATGCTAAACGGCGAGTAGACCAGGTTGCCATTCTGTTTGGCGAGCGAACGATAGAGCTCCAGCGCGAAAGTGTTGTTTCCATTCACGAGGTTTTCAACGTCACCTTCGAGGACGGGCGGATGGGTCTCGCGTTGCAGGTTGGACTGCGCCACGTTCGCGGCGGGCGAGGGTCCGCAGGCGGAGAGCAGGATGGCGAGGGCGATTAGCAAGGTGAAACTGGCGTTTAGATTTTTCATGGTACTCCTTTTGGGACAAGGACGAATCGGTGTGGGCAATTGTTTCCAGGGTGGGTGATACAATAAATTATCTCACCAATGGAGTCTGTATGAAATCCCCTCACCTGCGCGGACGGTATTTCCGCATCCTGACCTTTTTCGCGGGCGTCATCGTCCGCTTTATCTACTGGGAATTGATCCTGCGCTATCTCGGCCTGCGCCCGCTCGTCCGCAAGACGCGCTCGGAGCGTTTCCGCCGCGAGGCCGTCCGCTTCCGCGCGCTGGCCATCCGCATGGGCGGGGTGATGATCAAGGTCGGACAGTTCCTCTCGTCGCGGCTGGACGTGCTTCCGCCCGAGGTCACCGATACGCTGGCCGACTTGCAGGATGAAGTCCCCGCCGAGACGTTCGATGATATCCGTCAACTGGCGGAGCGCGAACTCGGCGCGCCGTTGGCGGAGAAATTCGACTGGTTCGACGCGGAACCGCTCGCGGCGGCCTCCCTCGGCCAGGTCCACCGCGCCCGCTTGAAGGTCGAGGAAGAAGCGGACTTTCGGGACGTGGTCGTCAAGGTTCAGCGTCCGAACATCGCTTCGATCGTGGATGTGGACCTGTCCGCCCTGCGACGAGTCGGGAAGTGGCTGACGCGTTATCGCCCGATCCGCGAGCACGCGGACGTCCCCGCGTTGTTGCGCGAGTTCTCGTCCACGGTGCGCGAGGAGATTGATTATTTGCGCGAGGCCGAGAACGCGCGCATCTTCTTCGAGAACTTCAAGGACGACCGCGACGTGCATGTGCCGCGCGTGGTTGCGAGCCTGACCACGTTGCGGGTTTTGACTTTGGAGGATGTGTTCGCCATTAAGATCACGGACTACGAGGCGGTCAGTGCGGCGGGCATTGACCGCGGGGAAGTGGCGCGCAAGTTGCTGGATGTGTACCTCAAACAGATTTTCGACGATGGATTCTTTCATGCCGACCCGCACCCGGGCAACCTGTTCGTGACGCCCCTGCCTTTGAAGAAAGGGAGCAAACGCAAGTCTCCGCGCTGGCAGTTGACGTTCGTGGATTTCGGCATGGTCGGGCGCGTGCCCAGCGGAGCGCAGGACGGGTTGCGCGAAATGGTGATCGGCGTTGGCACCAAGGATGCCGCGCGGCTGGTGCGTTCGTATCAACTGCTCAATGTGCTTCTACCCGGCGCGGATCTGAAGATGATCGAACAGGCCGAGGCGCAGGCGTTCGACCGCTTTTGGGGAATGTCCATGAGCGAATTGAAAAAGACCAGTCCCGAGGAAATAAAAAAATTCGCGCACCAATACCGCGACCTGATGTTATCCATGCCGTTCCAGGCGCCGAACGATCTGTTGATGTTATTGCGGACGGTGGCGATCCTTTCGGGGATGTGCACGGGACTCGACCCGAACTTCAACTTGTGGACGCAACTCGCGCCGTACGCGCAAAAAATGATCGCGTCCGACTCCGCTTCGGGTTTGGACGTGATCCTCGATCAACTCGGCGACGTGCTCCAGGTGTTGATCGCCCTCCCGTCACAGACCAGCCGCGTGCTGACGAAAATGGAGCAGGGCGAGCTGGCAGTCCAGTCTCCGCAGGTGACGCGCGAAGTCCGCACCCTCGTCCGCTCGGTGGACAGGCTGACGGGCGGAGTCGTGTTCGCCGCGTTTGTGTTCGGCGGGGTGATGCTGTCGGACGCGGGGAATGCCGCGCTGGGAAACGCGTTCTTCGGCGCGGCAGGCGCGGCTTTATTGTGGGTGTTATTTGGGGGAAGAGGGAAGAATTAATTTAAATGGGTGTGTTTCAAACGAGTTGAGAAAAAACGTGTAGCGTGTTCCGTTTTGAAGGTTTATCGCGAAGCATCCCCGTGGGACGCAACACGAAACATGCTGTAAAGCTTCAACTGATGAAACATACCCAATTTAAATCCGTCATTGCGAGGAGGGTGTTCGCCTGCCCCGATGCTCTTTCGGGGTCCCGACGAAGCAATCTCCATGTTGCGCGAGGAGATTGCTTCGCGAAGAGCGCTCGCAATGACGGGAGACCACGAGACTATCAAACTACGCGACTACTCTTGTTTATCCATCCGCTGGATGGCGGAGTCGAGCAGGCAACGCACGGCGAGCAACATCTCTTTGCGGGCGGCGTGGCGGTGCTCGATGAAGCCTTCGGGCAGGAAGCCCTTGACGGCTTCGCTCATTTCCTCGCGGGCTTTCTTGTAATGCTCGCGCGTCTCTGCCGGGATGCGTTCCTTGAGCTTGGATACACGTTCGGATTTTTTGGTTGCCATAATTTGCTCCTTACTACATAGCTATTATAGCACGCATGAGTCTACTGCAAAAAGATCTTAAACACGAAGGACACAAAGTACGCAAAGGGGAAAAGGATCTTGATTTACGGATTCTTCCTTCGTGACCTTTG
>Ga0210016_1004081_pt1 | contig 12561 bp, 10 predicted proteins | sample CryGeyCG2014_300_FD_185454 | JGI IMG/M metagenome (GOLD analysis project Ga0210016, IMG submission 185454) | Groundwater microbial communities from aquifer - Crystal Geyser CG02_land_8/20/14_3.00 (SPAdes) (version 2) | ecosystem: Environmental > Aquatic > Deep subsurface > Groundwater | place... | reverse complement strand
CCCTGAACATTGTCATCCAGAAAACCCAGAAAAGTATAGCTGCTGCGATTATACCATAAAAAACCACCATGATATTCCCTGTTTCCATAAAATATATGACAGCAAATCCTACAATCATAAATATAATTAGCATCATCATGGATGTTTTCTGGGATTTTCTTTTCATTGCCTCAATCTTTTGACTATTCACAATGTTTTTTCCTTTTCCTGCTGGCACAACCCTGATTTTTGGCATGTTTGGGTCATCAGGGTTGGGGTAGGCAATAACCTCTTGGAGTTCACCCTTTGGCAGCAGTTCAGCCATTGACCTGGCAAGCATTGATTTACCAGTTCCAGGCTCACCAATAAGCATAACATGCCTTTTCTGCTCAGCAGCCTTCTTTATAACCTCCACTGCTTTTTCCTGACCTATTACTTGCTCAACAATTGTTTTAGGTACATTAATATCCTTTGTTGTTTCAAAGTTTTGTTTATCAATCCATGATTCAATAGTTTCCATGCCTCACCTGATACTACTATAATGGGGATTATGTATTATATAGTTTTTCATATTTTTTGAGGAAACTATAAAGCATTTCATCACCATTCTATTTTTTGGTGATAAAATTGAGAATTGTATCTGGTTCATCATCAAAACTGCTGGCTGGGAGGTTTGCGAAAGAAGCAGATGTTAATTTAGTGGATGTTAATATAAAAAGGTTTCCTGATAAGGAATGCTATGTCAGAATCATGGATGATTTGGACAATGAAAACGTTGTTCTGATTCAGAATGCTTGGCCTGATGAAAACATTGTTGAATTTTTTTTGCTTGCTGATGCAATAAGAGAGTTTAAAGTAAAAAAACTAACTGCGGTCATACCATATTTTGGTTATGCGAGGCAGGACAAGAAATTCAACTCTGGTGAACCAGTTTCTGTCAGGGCTTTGATAAAAAGACTACAAATAGGTATTGACAAAATAATAACAGTTGACATCCATGATGAAAATGTATTGAAATGGTTTGATATTTCAAATATTAATATCTCAGGCATGCCGGCAATAGGTGAGTACCTGAAAAAACTGGCTCCTGATATTGTTATAGCGCCTGATGACGGTGCGTTGGAATTAGCAAAAAACGTTGCCGACATTGTTGGATGCAGTTATGATTATCTTGATAAAAAAAGGGTTGATGACATGCATGTTGAGATGACTCCTAAAGACCTTGATGTGAAAAACAAAAATGTTGCGATTGTTGATGACATTATTTCAACTGGTGGGACAATAATTACTGCAACAAAAAACCTGAAAAATCAGGGCGCTAAAAGTGTTTATGCGTGCTGCACACATGGGTTGTTCGCAAATAATGTACTGGGAAAACTTCAAAGGGTTTGCGACAAAATTGTTTCAACGGACACTATTGAAAATCGTGCAAGTATTGTCAGCGTTGCATCTGAGATTGGAAAAATAATAAAATAAAAAAGGGTAAACTCCAAACTTCTCAGTTCTTACGGAAAAGTCAAAGGCTTTTCCTAAGATGCCAGGAAAATCGTTTTACGATTTTCCGTAGCATTACGAGTTTGCAGCAATCCATGTGTCTACACAGTTGGCAAACTTCCCTGTTTACTGGTTGCAGAGATTTGCGTGTCTATGAGGCAGGGAAGTTTGGGGAAGTTTGCCGCAACCGAAATGTTTTCGGTAGAGATATTACGTTTAGATATTACGGAAAACGCTGAAGAGCGTTTTCCTAATATTTTAGGAATTCGCTCTCTGCGAATTCCATAAAACTCTATGCTGCGGAGTTTAGTTTATTCCAACTCTGCCTTTGTCAGTATATTTAGTGATGCAGGCTGTTTTGGTATACTCCCTTTTTTTATGCCTACCACTGTTTTTATGTTTGTATTTGAGAGTTCATCAAGCATTCTCTGGGTTATTACGCCATCAAACACGAGAGATGTTCCGTTTTCAGGTATGTTTTTTAAACAGGCTGGCATGTCCTTCACATGCATTTCTGAGACAACATTGCCATTGATGTCGAGTACATTAACCTTTGAGAGACCTGAAAGTTTTGTTAGTGTTTCCCTGTATTTTGTTTGAGCTGGTGAGAGCTGCTTCTTAACAATTGGTTTAGGTTTTAATAGATGGAACGTTCTCTTTTTTTCCTCGGGTTTTGTGTAGGCTAAGTTGGTGTGGCTATTAACTGTTTCTACACGCTCCCATGTTTTTTCATCGGTCTTTGGCATATTTTCCTTGTACTGCTCAACATGTCCCAGGGTTTTTTCCTCAGTCTTTGGCATATTTTCCTTGTACTGCTCAACAGGTATTTTGTTCCTTAATGCTTTCACCACCTGCTTATAGGTTAGCTCTTCAACCTCGGAGTTTGGGGGTGCGGTTGTCACAAAATCAACCTCTGCAGTCTGAAGCAATTCCCTGAGTATGAGGTCTCCTCCCCTGTCTCCGTCAACAAATGCCGTGACAATTTTTGCCTTTGACAGTTCCTGAATACTCTTTGGAATGCTTGTCCCTTCCACCGCAATTGCATTCTTTATCCCATACTTTAACAGGTTCAGAACATCAGACCTGCCCTCTACAAGGATAATCGCATCAGACGTATCTATGTTTGGGCCAGCAGGAGATTTGTCAGGACCGTAGCTTGCTATTTCCTCAACATGGACGGCGTCCCTTACTGTTTCAGTTATGCCAAACCCTTGTGTTTTTGTTTCCTCAAGAAGTTTTGTTAGAAGCTGCTTCGCACGCACTATAATCCTGTTTCTTTTTTCCACTCTCACGTCCTCCACCTTTATGACCTCTATCTTTGCCTTGCATGGACCAACCCTGTCTATCGTCTCTAATGAGGACGCAAGTATCGAGGTTTCAACCTTGTCCAAGCTTGAGGGGACAATGATTTCACCGTCTGATTTACCCTTTTTTGACTCAATATTCACTTCTATTCTACCTATTCTCCCGCTTTTCTGCAAATCCCTTAGGTCAAGCTCTTCCCCGAGTAAGCCTTCTGTCTGCCCGAATATTGCACCTACAACATCTGGTTTCTCTACCACACCATCTGTTAATATTTTTGCTTTTATCAAATACTTTACTGTAGTTGGGTCTAAATACATTTTTATCACTCCTGAAAAAAACACATATCAGACATCCCTCATGAATCAGCTGTTACCCTTGACATCAAACAATAAAGGGCTATTGTATGAAACGGCATCATGTATTGCTTCAATCCAGCGTGAATTTTTTCAGATGGATGAATGTAAACTCCGCATGTTACGGAATTTGCTTCGCAAATTCCTAACATCCTTGGAAAAGCCAAAGGCTTTTCCAGAGGAACCGAAATGTTTTCGGTAGAGATTTTACGTTTAGACTCTATGTTGCGGAGTTTAGTAAATATGTGAGTTTTTCAATAACTCTCATGGTCTTCTGGGTATTAAAGGTTTCTTTTCACACATCTTCTCCTCAGGTTTTCAACATACGTGAATAGGGACTCCACATCTTTAATTTCCTTTTTGCATACCTCTGCCAGTTCAGCCCTTAGTCTGTCATCATATTTTATAGAGTTTGCATTTAGGTATTTTTTAAGTCTTTTGCAAAGGTCTCCTCCTTTCTTGTCCCAGTCCGTGAGAATGATGACTTTTTTGTACTCCTTTGATATATCCTCACACATAGCTGGTATGGAACCTATGATTCTTATTATCACCCCTTTTAAACACAGTTTTCTGAGTGCATCCTCGTCCTTTTTCCCCTCAACTATCACAGCGCACTCCATGTTGAGGAGCTTTAGTTTTTCCAGAATTTTTTCAACATCCTCCAGATGTTTCTCATAATTCATTTCATCATTTCCCTTATCTTCCCAACAGCATTGTCAGGGTTAATGCCTTCAACAGATACTGTTTTTTTCCTGGAACGTTCACCTGAAAATATTTTTACTTTCCTGTCAAACAGTTCTGAGAAAAAAATAAGCACATCATTATTTGCCTCATTGTTTAACGCCCTGCCTTTTACTTTTAACCTGATTCTTTTCCTCCAAGGGTCAAAGGAAATACTTTCTTTGTCCGCACCTGGTACAACCTCAACATCAATCAGAACACTGTTTGATGTTTTTCTCACCGCCTCACCTATGTTCATCAATAAAAATTATGGTTTACAACGACTTAAATTTTGTTGCTTAGAAAGGTTTATAATAAATCAAAGCATAACTGTCTATCATGGCTAATCCTGTTTCAGCATACGTGCTTATAAAAACAGATGTAGGGAAAACCGGGGAAGTGTTAAACGATATACTCAAACTAAAGAATGTTTCCCATGCAACATCTGTTGCCGGAGACTACGATATTGTTGTTGAGGTAACAGGTGAAACAGTAAATGATATATCCTCAAAGGTGCTGAATGAGATACATAGAATATCAAATATCAGGGAAACAAAAACCCTGATGGGAACAAAATACGTGGCAGAGTAAACAAGGTTATCTTTTGTACCCAATCTTCCTCAGAAACCCCTTTCTTTCTTTAACATCATTCTCTGATTCAATACCTTTTGATTTTTCCCCATCAACAACACCAAGTATTCCTCTGCCCTTCTCTGTTTCAGCAATTATTACATCAACATCGTTTGCTGTTGCGCAGTAAATACTGCAAACCTCAGATATGTTTTTCACTGTGTTCAGAACATTGACTGGAAAAGCATTTTTCATCATAATAATAAACGCATGTCCGCATGATAGGTTCAACGCATTTTTTCCTGCAAGATTTTTTAATTCATCATCGTTTCCTTCTGTTCTAACAAGGCAGGGCCCTGAGGATTCGCAGAAACCAACACCAAACTTTATGGTTGGTACGGATGTAACCATTGCCTCATAAATATCCTCTACTGTTTTTATGAAATGGCTCTGCCCAACAACAATATTAACATCCTCTGGTTTCTCAATTTTTACTGTTTTCAACTCCATGCTATCACAGAAACAGGATATGTCTAAGGGTTAAAAATCTTTTCACTTGTGAAAAGGAAAAAGGGGAAGAAAAACATTAATATTGGAGTAGATGTTTATTTGGAGTGAAAAAAGATGGAAAACAAAAAATTTATGAAAACATGGCTGACATTCACAGTTGTTTTTTTGTTATGCGCACCAGTATTCAGCAGTGTGGTTAAGGCGGATACCATAGAGACCCAGCACCCTGAAAATTTAACAACTGCTGATGGAATGGATAATCGTGAAAAAAACTGTGATATTATTGAGTTAAGTTTTGATTTTTTGAAACCAGCCATTGGAAAAAACAGGGGATATGATACTGTTGTCGTATCTGGACTGCATAACCATGGTATGCCTGGTGAGCCAACACTGCCTTTTAAAACAGTGAAAATACTTCTGCCTGAAGGAAAGGATGTTTCCTCCATTAATGTGACAGCATCTGAGAAAATAATGCTGGATGGAAGTTTTACCATAGAGCCTGGGCAGAAACCTGTTCCGCTCATGGATGGCATAGAAACAAATAAGCAGATGTCACTGTCATCACTACCATATAACACCATATTGAAAAATAAACAGGGTAGAACTCCACCAAACAAGACAATATACTCATCATCAGAGTCTTTCCCTGGAAAACTTTATCATAATCTTGGTGTGCAAACCTTCAGAGGTTACAGAATCCTTATTGTGAATCTTTACCCTGTTCAGTACATACCAGAAACAGGTGAAATACAATATTTTGAAGAAATGAGCATAATTGTTGAAACAAGAAACGCAGAAAAACACGATTTGTTCCGAGGATTGCAAAAGGATGAGGCTATTGTTAAAACCATGGTTGACAACCCTAAGACAGCAAATACCTACAGAGAAAAAACAAAAAAGGTTCAATGTTCATCATTTGTAAACTCTCTTGATAGTTATGATTATGTGATCATCACAAACAATGCATTAAATTCCTCAACATGGGCGTACACATTCCAGGATTTGGCTGATTTCAAAAACAGCAAAGGGATTGCGACCACAATTGTTACTGTGGAGAACATATTAAATGAATCCGCATACTGGGACTCTAATCCTTTGTTCAATGATACCCAGGCAGTAATAAGAAACTTCATTACTGATGCATACATGAACTGGGGAATAGAGTATGTGCTTCTTGGGGGGGATGTTGAGATTATTCCTCATAGAGGTTTCTACGTAGATGAAGGACTTTATTGGGATGATGACATACCATCTGATATCTACTATGCCTGTCTTGATGGAATCTTCAACTATGATGAGGACAGTTACTGGGGCGAATACAGCGATGGTCCTGATGGGGACGAGGTTGACCTGTACGCAGAGGTGTACGTTGGCAGGGCGCCTGTGGACAGTGAAGAAGAGTTATCAAATTTTGTGTTCAAGACATTGTCGTATGAAAAATCAAATGACCCCTATCTTCGTAATGTGCAAATGGTTGGTGAATATCTCTTGGGTGTTCCTCTAACTTTTGGTGGTGACTATAAAGACGAAATTAAGAATGGCTCTTCAAATCATGGGTATACAACAGCAGGCATACCTCATGATTATAATGTGAGCACACTCTACGACAGGGATTGGCCTGGTTTTAACCAGAATAACCCATGGAACACAGGATGGCCAAAATCTGAGATAATCAATATTATTAATGATGGTGTTCATATTATAAACCATATTGGGCATGCTAATGTAAACTATGATATGAAAATGACAAACAATGATGTAAAAAATCTTGAAAACAGCAAATATTTTTTTGGTTATTCACAGGGATGCTATGCCGGTTCGTTTGATAATAGAAAGAGTGACGGTAATTACATATCTGATTGCATCGCAGAAGATTTCGTAACAACCCAAAACGGCTCTTTTGCTTTCATAGCAAACTCAAGATACGGCTGGGCTGAAGCTGGTGGTACAAATGGCCCCTCACAGCATTTTGACAGGGAATTCTTTGATGCGTTGTTTGGTGAGAACATAAGGGAGCTGGGTAAGGCAAATCAGGATTCAAAAGAGGATACTGTTGGCTTCATCTCTGACCCTGTATTCAGATGGTGCTACTATGAGATTAATTTGTTTGGCGACCCAACAGTGAGAATCAAGTCTCCTGTTAAACCTGAGCATGATATAGAGGTTAGGAAATTGGATGCGCCCAGATATGGACTGACAAATGAAACAATAATGGTTAAAGCAGGTGTTTACAACAATGGGCAGAACACTGAAAATGTTACAGTAAATCTTATTGTAAACAGTGTTACTGTTAACTCAACACTGATTTTAAACATGGCCAATGACACCTATCAGGGGGTCTGGTTTAACTGGACACCAACTGCAAATGCTGTTTATGATTTGTGTGCCTATGCAGAGTTAGTACCAAATGAAAATGTTACAGATAACAACATGGCAAACACTACTGTGATTGTAGGGCCTGATATTGAAGTAACCAGCATATCAGCACCAGGGTACATTGAACTGAACACAACAGGCATGATAAACGCCACAGTAACCAATCTTGGCTTGACCGATGAAACAAGTATTGTAATTGATTTCATTGTCAACAGCACTACTGTTGATAACGTATCAGTGTCCATATTAAGCGGTGAGAGTGTGGACGTAACATTCAACTGGACACCAACAATTGAAGGAAGTTATAATATTACAATTTATGCAGAGCCTGTTGCGGATGAGCATTTTGCTATCAACAATCTTTTGAGCAAAACAATACTGGTTTTTGCAATCAAAGGATACATTAATGTGGCAGTGGTTGACTCATGGGGTGCAGACAACCCTGATTCTGCAGTTTGGGATGAAATAAATATGCACTGGTACAACTATGGCAATTATGTTGTTTCAATAGATTATATTTCACTTAACAAGGAGAACATCACATATTCTGATATTGCTGACTCTGGCGCAGATGTATTAATGATTTCAGATGCATGGGACCCTGGGATATACAACCCTAATTGTAACTGGGAGTTCACTGATGATGAAATTGATGCAATTAACCAGTACATTAATGAGGGGCATGGCCTGGTCGGTACAGGCGGCACATTATGCGCTTATGCTCCAAACAACATGAAGCTTGCACCCTTGTTTGGCTTAAACCCTTCCAGTGTTGGTGTCTGGGCTGAGGGTTTCTCACAAAATTTTAACATAATCTGCCAAGAAAATCCATTGTTTACAAAGATAACAAACCCGTATCCTACAAGCATACCATGGACAGTAACAAATCTGATGCTAAATGAATCAAGTCCTGGTGTAAAGGCTGCTAACTCAACAGATGATAAAGCAATGATTGTTGAATACAACAATGTTTATGCATCCATATATTTCACGCATCTCCCTGAGTTTATTTACAGGTCAAACAAGTATGACAGGCAAATTGTTTACAATGCGTTTGTATGGACAGACATGAACTGTAACCCAGCCCATGATGTTGCCGTTACCTTTTTCCAAGCACCTGCTTATCTGGGAATAGGGCGAAATGCATGTGTAAGTGCTGTAATCAAAAACAATGGTGTCAGCAATGAGAATGTTACAGTGAATCTTACATTGAATAACACAGCAGTAAACAGTGCTGAAATATTTTTGGAGAAAAACTCATCACAAAAAATAGTGTTTAACTGGGCATCCGATGTGGAAGGGGAATACAATATTGGCATCAGTGCAAGTATTCCAAATGAAAATATCACAACAAACAATTTTGCAGAGAAAAAAATTACAGTTATACGCACGCCCCATGCTTCTTTTTCGCCATCCTGTTTTAACATAAACATTACAAAAGGAGATACGATAAACAAAACATTGGTTTTGCGCAATGATGCAGATGCAACAGATATCCTGGAGTTTGACATTGAAACAGTGCCTTGGATCTCTGCATCACCAAAAAATGGAACAATAAAGATAGGATGTATAACAAATATTACACTCACAATCAATACAACGGACCTTGAAACTGGCATACACAACACAAATATAATCATAAGTAGCAACGATTTTGATGAAAGCATAATAACAATACCTGTATGCGTAACAGTTGTGCCAAACCAGCTACCAGTAGCAGTAATTGAGGGAGGAAATAGACATGTTGATGAGGGAGATGCTGTGGCATTAAGCGCCAGCATGTCTTATGACCCGGACACTGATGGAAGCATAACAAACTACACCTGGGATTTCGGTGATGGTAACAAGAGTTACAGTGCAAATGTGTCTCATACCTATTCCCTTTACGGTGCTTACACGGTTATTCTCACAGTTAAGGATAAGTGGAATGCTATAGGAATTGACACAATTACGGTTTATGTAAATGCCCTGCCAAGGGTAAATGTGTCAGTTGCCCCATTAGAGGTTTACACCTATGAGAATGTTACATTCAATGCTACTGCATATGACCCAGATGGAAAAATTTTCCTTTATGAGTGGGACTTTGATGGTGATGGAACATTTGATTGGTATTCCACAGTCAGTGGAAACACAACACAGAGTTATCTAAAATGTGGGAATTATAATGCAGCAGTAAAAGTCACAGATAATAATCTGACTGTGACTGTATTTACTGTGAACATTACTGTGAAGAATAGAGCACCTGCTGTAAACTTCACATTTTCACTAAATTCACCAACAACTCAGGACAGTATCCAGTTCACAGATGCATCTGAAGACCTGGATGGTGTAATAGTTTCCTGGCTCTGGGATTTTGGTGATGAAAACACAAGCAACGAGCAGAATCCTATACACAGATATGCTGATGATGGAACATATTACGTTAATCTTACTGTGTTGGATGATGACGGTGAAACAAATATAGCCCAGAAGAGTGTTGTGGTGAGCAAGGGTGTTGTAGTTGGTGATGTGCCGCCAGCTGCAAACTTCACATTTTCACCAGCAAATCCAACAGATTCAGAATTTGTTTACTTTACTGATACATCCACTGATGATGGCAGCATTTCATCCTGGTATTGGGATTTTGGTGATGGAAACATAAGTTATGAGCAGAACCCTGAACATAAATATCTTCTCCCTGGTACATATCCTGTTTCGCTCACAGTTACAGACAATGACGGGTTAAATAGTACAATCACAATCCATGTTCAGGTGTTTTTGGACACAGATGGAGACGGAATACCAGATATGGATGATAGTAAATTGGAGCAGGAGGGAAAGCCAGCAATCATACCATGTTTTGATATATTTGCCCTCATATGCGCATTTGGACTCGGAGTTCTCATTTTAAAAAGAAGAAAAAAGATTAAAACTTAGATGTACTCCTTCATTATTTCCTCTTTTTTAAGCAGTTTATTCAACTCTTTATTGAGTTTTTCCCCAAGATTTTTCTGCCCTGAAATGATTTTTTCTAACCTGTTTGTTGCATCTGGTGAATATTTACCTATGCCTATTGCTATCAACGCGGCATCCTTTGTCTGAGGATAGATTTCACCAATAGGAAAATATTCTCCTTCTTCCTCTACGATATGCCTGACCTTTTCCGGGAAATCATCAATTTTTCTTCCAACACCAATTGGCTGGTAAGGTGTTTTCCATTCTGTTTTCATATGCCAGAGAGAATCACAACCCAGGATGTATGTGTCATAATGCCCTCTTTTATCCCTACCTCTGAGTACACTCCAGTTTTCAGATTTTTTATCGTATTTTTTCTTTATCTCAAACATTATCTGTTCAACAGTTTTCATTCCATCATTCCCTTGAATCTTAATGCCTCCTCATACATATAAACATTGTTGAAAAGAACATAATCATTTCTCTTACATATTTTTTCAGTTTTTTTAAGTCATTATCAGAACAGATGTGCCTGTAATTCCCTAACTTTACATGTAAAAACATATTCATCCAATTGCTGCCATTGTTGTCGTAGCATTTGGTGAAACAAAAATCCCTGTGTCTCTGCCAGCGATCTCAAAAGCATTTTTTAATGCCTCATCAACGTTTTTCGCATATTTCATTCTGAAAACATTTTCAACAACCTTTTTTTGCATTGATGAAACAAGTACAACATGATATTTTTCCAGTGCGTTTAGCATATAGTATGTCTTATGTCTGCCCATAACAAAATTTTTCATTAAATCATTTCTCACCTCACTGCCTGTTTTATATTTTTCCATATCATTGTAAAACCTTTCAGAACCGTGTCCGTTTTTGCATTCAGCAACAAGAATCAGAACACCGTTATCCTTTATCACCTCTTTCACTGTTTGCAGCGCCTTCATAGACTGGTAAAGATCGATATCATGAGGCGAGCCGTCAGCTGATGCAACAACAATGTCTGCTTTTTCCTTCACCTTTATTTTGCACATTTTATCAACAAGTTTCACACCCTCAAAAAATGCGTCATGTGAGCCAGCGAATGCATCAACAATCTGATGCTCTGGGTTTTGAACAGCATTCAAAATAAAATCAACATCTGCCATGTTGTATGCTTCCATCATGTCAAGATGAACAGGGTTATCCTTCAGATTTCCAAGTTTTGCATCATGGTCAAACATGAGTTTATGGTTGCTTTGTATTGTCTCATAGGAGGAAACACCAGGGAGAACACTTTTTCTCCCTCCCCCGTATCCTGCAAAATAATGTAGTTCAACATCACCAACAAGTACTTTTACATCGGCATCAAGGAATGTTTCATTTAACTCCACATTTGTTCCCCTCGATGTTTTTCCAACCCGTCTGAAATCACTGCTTTCTGCCTGAGAACTCATGTTTTTTATGTCCATACCAAGGATTTCCTTTGAATTTTCAACAATCTCATGCGTTCCACATGCAAAAATCACTGTAACATCCCCTTTTATTTCATTTAAAACAAAAGGCAGGAGTTTTTTTGTTGGACAGGGTCTTGTAGAATCATCAACAACAATCACAAATTTTTTTCCTTTTATATCCCTGAGTCTTTTGCTGTTAATAGGGTTTTCAAGCGCATCAGCTATTATTTCTTTGCAGTTTTTTTCAGATTTTATAATGTTTGGCTTTATAACCTTTAAAATGTTTCTGTCTGGAACATCAAGGGAAACATGGGTTTTACCATACGGAAGTTGAATCCTCATAAATAGGTAATCTGAATAATGATTATTATTCTTGTTGTATGGAAATTTTTTCTCCACAATGTTTATTAGGAAGAAACACTGATTATGTTGTATGGTTGTCAGAACATTCAAAACATACTGCCCTAAAAATGCTAAGGAGGTAACAAGCACTGAGTGCAATTCATGCGAGGAGAGAATATCATTCGGTGAACTTCATTCAAACGTAGTATGCAAATTTGGAAAGGACCCCAGGGAAATAGATGCTATGGAGATGCTGAGGCAGCTTAAAAGAAAAAGCAGATGGGAGTAAAATTATTTCCTGCCCACTGTTTTGATCACTATCATAATACTGTGCCTTATGCTCTTCAACTCTCTCCCATTATCATTCCACAGTTCATGACAGCAAAGTTTTTAATGAATAAGAACAATCTGTAAATGATGATTAGAGCAACAATCACTATAACAGGGGATGTACAAGAAACAGGTTATAGGGCTTTTGTTAGAGATACAGCAAGAAAACTCGGCTTAGTTGGATTTATAGAAAGTTTGCCGGATGGGAGGTT
>Ga0210016_1004073_pt1 | contig 12571 bp, 14 predicted proteins | sample CryGeyCG2014_300_FD_185454 | JGI IMG/M metagenome (GOLD analysis project Ga0210016, IMG submission 185454) | Groundwater microbial communities from aquifer - Crystal Geyser CG02_land_8/20/14_3.00 (SPAdes) (version 2) | ecosystem: Environmental > Aquatic > Deep subsurface > Groundwater | place... | reverse complement strand
ATATTTTCTGCCATAATGTCATTAACTATTTCTAATCGCCTGTGTATATAATACCGTTGCTGGCATTGAATTCTTTTCTCCACTACAATCCCCTAATGTCAAATTTACTGGGGGTTCAGGATCCCTGCAAAAGTATATTGATTATTGCTTATACTATGAGAAGCATTTTGATGGAAATATAGTTAAAAAATCTGATGGAAAAGAATATTATGAATACAATGGAGAACTAAGAACTTTTGAGAAACAGTTGCCAGAAACATGGGCCGATATTGATAAAGTTAAAAGAGACACACAAACTGAAAAAACGGGGTATCCAACACAAAAACCCGAACCGTTATTAGAGCGAATCATAAAGTCATCCTCCAATGACGGCGACATTATTTTAGATTGTTTCGCTGGCTCTGGCACAACTGGTGCAGTGGCAGAAAAACTGGGTAGAAAATGGATTATGATCGATTCTTCAAAATTGGCGATCTATACCATTCAAAAGCGAATGCTGAATTTGAAAGCGGAAATCGGCAACAAAGGTAAGCCATTAAAGCCGAAGCCGTTTGTCTTGTATAACGCCGGGCTTTATCTGGACTCTGGATTTATTGAAAAAATGGACGAGGCGGATTACAGAAAATTCGTCTTGGAATTGTTTAACGCCGAGCCAAGCGAGCATAAAATCAAGGGTGTTCAATTTCACGGGATTTTGAACAATCGGCCGGTGATAGTGTTTTCGCAAAAAGATTTTCTGACTTACGAGTTTATAGACGACTTGCACAAAACAATCGAAAGCGGATTAAAAGATGAGATGCATATTATTGCTCCGCAAAGCGTGGTGCGGTTTAACGAGGATTATGTGGACAAAGGAAAAATCCGCTACCACATTTTGAAAGTGCCATATTCTATTATTCAAAAAATTCTGGAGAAGAATTTTATCAGGGGATTACAGCCGTTATCCAAAACAAATATAAATCAAACTATTGAGAGCATAGGCTTTGACTTTATCTATCCGCCAAAAGTGGAGTGCGAATATTATCAGGGAAAGGAAAAAACTTTGTTTGACCACCTGGTTATCAAGATAAAAAAGTTTGAGCCGGTGCAAATCAGTAAAAAGCCGGTTGAGTTTGAAGACTCCAAGAAAGAGGCGTTGAGCATGGTGATGATAGACGAAAACTATGACAGAAAAGTTTTTGATATGGACCATTATTTCTTTGGCGACGAAATTGCCAAAAACGACTTCAAGGTGGCTTTTCCAAAGCAAAAATCCGGCGAGAGAATCATGATTGTTTATCTTGACGTTTTGGGCAATGAAAAAGCGGAAGTGAAGGACATCAAGGATTTTAAGAAAAAATGATTAGGGAAGAAGAAAAAGAAACGATTAGTCCGAATGATTTAGTCCTGCGGCTTTCGGAAAAAGCCAATAATTTTGACATTTCCAAATATGAGGATTTTATCGGCGAGCTTTGCGGTGAGCGAGAGTATCAGATTGCGGCAGCAAGAAAAGTCCTGAAATTCTTTTTAAGCAAAGAATATGAAACCATAGAGGACTTAATCAAGGAGAATTTCAAGGAAAACGAGGCAATGCGGGAGTTTTTCAGAGACGAGGAAGAACTGCTGGCTGATTTGCTTTTCAAGGATAAATTAAGTTGTACGATTGATCTGGCAACCGGAACGGGAAAAACTTGGGTGATGTACGCGGCGGCAAGGATTTTGCTTGCCGAAGGCATTGTGGATAATGTCTTGATTTTATGCCCTTCGCGAACCATCAAATACGAGCTTTTGAAAAAGTTCAATAATTTTACCATCAAATCAAACCTGCAAAGCACTTTTCCCAAAGCCAAATACAGAAATCCCGGCATTATCCAGGCGAACACCGCCATTAAAAAGGGTGATATCGTTATTGACAATATCCATAAGGCATACGACCATGTTGGTTCGTCAATCAAAGATTTAAGAGGCAAAGACAGAAAAATTTTGATTATTAACGATGAAGCTCATCATTTCATAAATGCTAACATCCACGCCAGTGCTACTGAAAACGAGGAAATGTTGGAGTGGGCAAAGTTTTTAAGAAATCCGGCCTATAATTTTTCTTACATTCTGAATTCGTCAGGCACGCCGTATAAAGGCGACAATTATTTTAAGGATGTTATTTATAGGTATCCGATTCGGCAAGCGATTGAAGACGGAATGGTGAAAGACATTAACTATTTAGAAAAAGATGAATCAAAGGGGTGGAAGCAAAAGTTTAAGGCAATTTACAAAAATCATCTTGAAAACAAGAAAAAATATCCCAAAGTCAAAAAGCACATAACGATTTTTGTTACCAATAAAATTTCAAAGACCGATGAAATCGCAGATGAAATCAGCAAGTTTTTGAAAAAAGAAGAAGGCGGCTCAATAGAAGAAGCGCGTAAAAAAGTACTGCCGGTTACTTCAAGCCAGAAACACGAAGATAACAGAGAATTATTGAAAACCGTTGATGAGCCGGAAAATCCCGTTGAGTGGATTGTGTCCGTTTCTATGCTTACAGAAGGTTGGGATGTAAATAATGTTTTTCAAATTGTTCCCCACGAAGACAGAGCGTTTAATTCAAAACTTTTAATCGCCCAAGTGCTGGGCAGGGGTTTGCGCGTGCCGCCAGTATATCAAAACGACCCAAAAACTCATCCGCAAGTTACTATTTTCAATCACGACGCTTGGGGTTCAAAAATAGACGATTTGGTGCGAGATGTGGCGGAAATCAGCAAGAAAATTAGCAGCAAAGTTGATAAGGAGTCAAAAAGTAATTTTTCACTTTACTACATCAATGTTGAAAAGAAAATAAAAACAGAAACAAAAACGCCAGCTCGCGGAAAAATTGAACTGCCGAAATCACTTGGTTTTACCAGTAGAAAGGATTTAACAGAACAAATTTACAAATCAGTAAAAACGCGGGAGGAAACGATTAAAAGAACCGAAATAGATTTGGAGGAATATTCCGTCAAAGAAGGCATAAACGAAGTTTTTAATAATATCTTGCTTTTGGATTTAACGCACAATACTAATTTTGCCGAGAAGGCGAATAAAAAATTTATTGAAGGGCTTATTATAAAAGAGCTTGAAGATATTGACGAGAAAACCGTGACGGAAGCCAACCTGCAAAGAGCTAAATCTTCTTTTAACACGCTTTACAGAGAATTAACTGGCCAATCCAGAATTATTGATGTGTACAGCGAACCAATTGAAAAATCCACGAAAGAAATGAACGCCTCTTATATTAGCATTAGCGAGGTGAAGAAAAACAAAGGGATAATGTTTAGTGAAAAATCGCTAAAATCATCTACGAAAAAAGAATTAGAAAACATTGATGAGGCATTAGATGAAATAAGGGGTAAGTATTCTATAAAAATAGACGAAAACGATTATAAATCGCCACTAAATATAACGGTACTTTCGTCAGAGCCGGAAATTGACTTTGCGAAAACATTAACGAGAAAAGAGAACACAAAATTTATTGACTGCTGGGTGAAATCAAAAGACAAGGGATTTTATTCAATTCCGTACAATTATCGTCCCGGAACTCATCCCCAGCAAAAGCAATTCAATCCTGATTTTATTATAAAAAAGGGAAGTAAGATTATTTTTGTGGAAATAAAACACGATGAAGATACAAATGTGAAGAACAGAGATAAAATCGCTGGGGTGAACGATTATTTTATAGAATTAAATGGCAAGACCGAGAAGAAGGGATTTGAGTATTGTTTTTATTTTCTAACACCGACGAACTACACGGGATTTTTTGAAAAAGTGATAAGGAATGATAAAACTTTCATCGGAGAATTACACGCCGACCTATTGAAGAAGAGCAGATTTAATTTGCTTTTACAAAATTATAATCTTGATACTTAAGTAAAGTAGTGATAAAATTGTTTTTATTGGGATAAGAGAGTCTTCTGCATTTCTCTCGCTTGAAGTCCTTAAGTAAATATGCTATTCTTTAATAGAAAAATAATTGCACTTTAGAAAATTAGCGGTATAATATGAACTTGTTAAAAGGAGGTGAAAGATGTTACGGATAGATTATGAATCTTATATCCCTATTGGCTCAAAGATCGTCGGAAAAAGCATTGGAGAAGTAGAAAGTAACTTCAGGGAGCTAAAGATAGACCATTTACATAATTCACCAGTAGATATAGACTCTCAAGTTGCCTCTGATCCTAAGATAGTTTTAAAGCCAGGAATGTCAATAAAGATTAAGAATGCCAATCCAAAAGTGTTGGCCAAATTCTGTAGAGATTATGATTTACCCTAAGTACTTTCTCAAAACTTAAAGGAGCTGGATTAAAAACGGCTCCTTTTTTATTTTCAAAATAAGATGAGAATAAGTATACTGGTTCCTTTTTTCGTCTCAGGTAAGAATAAAGAAGAAATCATAAAAGAAGAAAATAAAAGAAGAGCCATATTCAGGGAATGGCGTCTAACAAAATTCGAACCCCAGATTAAAAATTTATTTAAAGATGTGATTATAGATTATTTATTAGCTTTTACCGAACAAATCGATAGAGTTGGTCAATCATTAGTTGTCAAATATGAAGGGGCTACACCAAAAGGTACTATGGTTAGAGGTAAACTTTTATCTTTAATAAGCAAGATAGATTATTCTGATATAGATAAAAATTACCTTATTTTAATAGATGGTAGTGGGAAAATTGAATTTGATAGTGTTTTTAAAGTTCTGAAGGCATTGGTTATTGGAAAACAGGTAATTTTAGGGTGTCGATTTAAAGGTTCGGGTATTTCGCTTCGCCGTAAAAAAGTGGAAATTTTTGAAAATTTTCTGGTTTCAGAAAGATACAAAGTGGATTTACCCGATGCTCAATGTGGCTGTTGGGGAATTCGAGTCGGTATTTTAAAATCTCTTTCTTTGACTGCGAACTCATATGAAATTGAGTTGGATCTAGTAACTAGTGCTTTAGAAAGTAATTTATCTATTTGCTTCGTTCCAGTAAAAGCATTTTTTAAAGCCGGGACTGGTTTTACCTCTAAAGAGGATTTAACCAAATTAAATTTTTTAGTAAATAAGTTAGGTTTAGACGAATATATCTTGAATGCTCTCTATGAAAAATTCAAAAAAACATACGGGCTTTCTTTAGACTCCAACTATCTAAATTATTTTAAAGAAATTCCCTTTTTAAAATTCAGGAAAAAATTTGATTGTCTTAAGGGCTGTAAGAAACCTTGTCAAAAAGTCTATATTTACAAATAAAAAAGAAAAAAGTTTTCTTGACAAATAATTCTTCTGCTGTATATTAGAGTCAAAGTTCATCTTTCATCAGAAAAGTGAACCTTTCCCTTATCTTTCTTCGTTTAATTCAGCCTAACAATCCCTCATTCTACCTGCATTAAATCAATTTTGTATAGAATATCACATTTCCAAAAAGAAGTCAAAAAATTTATCAAATTTGTTTCAAGTAAAGAGGTTTTCGTGGTCCTACCAAAGTCTTTTCATTTACCATAACAGCGTCTGAGCCTCTATTTACAAGCCTCAAACAGCCCTCCGTAAAATAATTTCTTTCTATTTTATTCTATCCCTATGTTTTTTATCAAAGCCAAAAAGTTCATCAAACTGATGAAAGATGAACTTCTTAAGAAGAAGCCAAAGAAGAATCATTATTCCTGGGTAGTTGATGAGACAAAATATCTTGATTTAGAGCGGGTAAAGAAATTAAGAAAATTTTGTCAGAAGGCTAAAGAGTTAGCCCTAAAAGAAAACAAGACTGTTCCAGCCAGAAATTGGTTTATGATTGAGTTGGGATTGTTTACAGGTCTGCGGGTGGAAGAGATGGTCAATTTAAAATCTGATGATTTACATCTTGAAGGGAAACAATCTTCTTTAACTGTTTCTAAAGGAAAAGGGAATAAAACACGAACTGTTTACTTATCTGAGGCATTCAAAAAAGAATGTCTTTTTTATTTGCAATGGAAAAAAGAAATAACTTCTAAGGGTGAGGTAGTCTATCTATTCACTGACCGAAAAGGAGAGCAATTAACCAAAAGAGCCTTACAGAAAGCTTTCAAAAAATGTCTTCAAAAAGCAGGACTTGAAAATCACTATTCCATTCATTGTTTAAGACATACCTATGGAAGTTATCTCTATAAGGCAAGTAATCATAATTTAAGATTGGTTCAAGGGCAGTTAGGTCATAGTAGTATTAGGACTACTCAGGTTTATGCCAACTTAATGGACGAGGAAGTTAAAGAGGCAGTAGAAGGGCTGTATCAAAAATAAAACGAGGAGGGATGGAGATGAAAAAATTATGGATGTTCTTGATATTTGTTTTAGTAGTAACTGGTTGTGGAAAACTGAAAGGAATTGTCTCTCGAGAGCCTACGGCAAATGATTGTAAAAAGGTGCTTGAAAATTTGGTGCATAGCGCACTTTCAGATATGGGTTCAGATAAAGGTCATGAATATTTACAAATTTTGTCAGCAGAAAAAATTAAATCTTATGAAAAAACAGAGATGGGTACACCTGTTTGTTATGTTGAAACAAGATTTAAAATAAAATGCCTAAATGATTTTGAGCGTTTGAACACTGCTGGCAAAGATGTTTGTATATTTAATATCTATTATTTTTGTAGGGCGATAGATAATAAACTGTGGGGTGTCCACTTCCCTCACTTTCTGTTCAAGGGAGAAATTGAATCAGTAGTCCTGAATTTTAGATTTGAAAAAACTAATAAAGGTTGGTTAGGTTACGATGGAAATCTTTATTGATTTTTAATTTTAAAGGGGGTTGCTGTGAGAAATAAAGGAGAATTTGTTCGGATAAGATTACTACTTGGTATAGTAACTATTTTGACAGGTTGTGCCACAACTGCCAAGGTAAGTCAGGTAAAAGTTTCTGCTCCAGAGAAAATTGAAACTTTTCAATTATCTCCATTAGCCCTTGAAGTTTTGGATGAGACCAAGGGTGAGAAAAATCAGAAATTTGTTGAACTGGCGGAAAAAGAATTAAAGGTTGAACTTTCAAAAAACGAGATTCAAGTGGAGAAAGAGGCGGAAAAGACCTTGCGGGTTTCCATCAAGAACATTAAACATATCAGCCCTGCAAGAAGATTTATTCCTGTAGTTGGTCTTTTTGGACAATCAACCGTTGATGCTGATGTATCTTTACTTGATAAGGATGGTGCCTCTTTGGCTGAATTCAAAATTTCTTCTATGGCTGGTATAAGAGGTGCGCTTTTTGAATTAGATGCTATAGAAAGAATAACCAGAAAATTGGCCCAGGAAATTGTAAGTAAATTGAAATCTTTAAAAGTGCAGGAATAAATGCTTACTTGATGAGCACCTATAATTTAACTACCAGTCGCAGAATAGTAGAAACTATCTTTGGGCCAGCACAAGTAACTGACAGAATCTGCAAAGTCCAAATGATTCTTTATCAGATAGATAAAGGGATTATGTGGACTGCCAGGCATACAGTTGTGTCTCCAAAGGGTGAACTTCCTGCTGAAACTTTAGCAAGAGTTTTTGCTTCCTATTCAGGCAAAGGTACGCTTCGGCAACTCTAAAAACATTTTGAGGGAGTAAAAGAGGAGGTTCTGGAGTGTCAATTTGTAACCACAACTTGAAGCCAGAGGAGGGTTAAAAATTCAGTTTACGGACAACTATCGCTTCGCTGGAATTTCTGAGTTGTTAAAGGAAGCCAGAACCCTTCTACTTTTGGGAATGGATGGCATCGGCGATGTTATTATGACCACAGCCTGTCTGAAGCCAATAAGGTCTGCTTTTCCTGAAGTAAAGATTGTCTATGCGGTTAAAAATACGGCAGCAGCCATTTTGGACCATAACCCCTGTTTGGATGAAGTTATCCCTTTTGATAAGCCTTTCTTTTCTGGAAATGAAATATATGGTAAAATAAATTGACGATATTAAAGAAAAGAAAGGAAGAAATCTCCATGTTCTGTCCTTATTGTGGTAATGAAAACGAAGAGAAAAATAGGTTTTGCGTCCATCGTGAGTCATCTTTAACAGAAGAGGTAAAAAAAGAAGTCCGACCGCCAAAACCAAGAAGTGAAGGGATTCTGGTGCTATGCTTTGTTATTCTTTTTGTTTATGGGCTTGGTATTACACTATATAAACTAAAAAATCCTTCTAAAACTTCCGGACAACGAGTTGCAGCTCCTACACAACCTCAGCCAATTGTCCAGAAAATTGATTTTCCGGCTGGAATAGACAAGCAGGAATTTAACTTGAATCCAAATGGCTGGATTCTGGTAAAAATTCCTCAGGGAAGCAAGTATCAATACTCCTGTCCACCGGGTACAAAAATTCGACTCCCTAATGGAGTTGAAATTATCAATTCTCCCTACCGACACGATCGGCTCGGGACAATATATACCTTGTGGATGAAAGGCAGCGGGAAAGCTACGGTCTCCATCCAGCGATTTGGATCATTATCTACATCTAAAAAAGAATTTACAATAAATAGAAAAGAGTCAACCATAGATATTATAGGTAAGTGGCAAGGGACTTATGATGACAATGGTTTTCTTCCGATAAATTTTGAAATGGAACTTAGCCAAACCGGTGAAGTCATTACCGGTACATTTAGCGAAGAAAACCCTCATCATCGATCTTCAGAACCATCAGTTTTAAAGGGAACAGTAAAAGGTAGTATCAGCGGAAAGAATATCGCTTTAGAAAAACATTATACCAATATTAATTGGAATCCGGTTACATACAATGGAACTTTGAATAAGGATGGAACCAAAGCAGAAGGATTGGGATGGGGATTCATATGGTCAATGAGAAAAAGATAACGAGACCACATACAACTTTTAGTCAGATGATAGTTTATCAAAAAAGAAAAAAAGGTTGATTTTGCTCGAACAAGTGATAATATTAATTATACTTCTTATGGTTACCATCGACATTATTGAGTTGCCCCTTAACTTACGAAAAATAAATCTTATATAAATGTAGGGAAATGTCCAAGAAATGCGGTAGTTGCGGTACGCTTTATGATGGCTGGGAATGTCCACATTGTTCATTAGAAAATCAGTTGGAAGAAACGGAGGCAGATTTCGAAGCTAAGGTAAACGAGTTAAAGGCAGATTTCGAAGCCGATGTAAACACGTTATCGGATTCCCTGAAAGAACATGTAGGTGATTTAGCAGACAAAATCGAAGATAGAATTGAAGAATCCCAAGCGGAGATAGAAGCGTCTTTGGAGGATGCCGTAAAAAAACAAAGAGAGTCAATCAAAAATGCAGATCAATTACAGGCTGAGTCCAAAATTGAAAATTCAATAGGTCTCATTAAATCTGGTCTCTATGATAAAGCAATAGATATTTTGACAAATGCTATTTCCTTAGATAAGAAAAATATATTCGCGTATATTTATATTTTCGATGCTTATGAGAAAAAAGGGCAAAATACTAAGGCGGAAGAATATATTAGTGAAGCCATAGGCCTTTTGAGGTACGGCGGGAATGGAAAAAACCCTCTTATTCATGCTTCTGTGTTATTACGATTAGTAACCGGTCATTTGTCTTTGTTGCCAAATTTCGTTTCCGTTCTGAATATAAACGTAGAAAAATGGCGATTGAATGTTCCGGCTTCTCGAACTCAGGAATTATGTTTAAATGCTATAGAAATATGTGTTATTCTGGCCTCCAATAATTTGTATGAACCAGCAAGGCGAATATCAAACCATTTGGTTAAGGAGCTCTGCCCTCAAGTACAAACGGAAGAAGGTTATGCCGTCCAGGCTCTCCCGTTGTTGGTAAACCCTTATAAGGTAATTGAAAAAACGGCATTACAAGTATTACATCAGCATAGATATTTTAATAATATAGACTTTTTGGAAGTGTGGAAAAAGAGCGGTTTACATCAGTCAACAAAAGAAATCTCTTTAAATTTTTTGAAATTTGAAATGGAGCACTATCAAGAACAAAGTTCCAAACAATTTCTAGATGACATGTTGGCTCATAATTTACCTTGCGCATTGTTTTGCTTTACAGAAGCAATCAATTATGAGGAAAACAAGAAAACCGTTGATTATATCGATGATTTTTTCAACATGTTTTCCTACAAGTACAGAAAAAAAATCATTGAACATTTTGTATTTTTTAAAAATTCCGGTAATTTTCATGATACAACCATAGAATTACTGTGTCAGAAATTACTTGAAAAGCTTAATGAATCTAAATCGCTCATTTATCATGATCTCGAAATTGAAGCAGAACAAATAGCAAAAAAGGAAGGTGAATCAACCTATGGAGGAAAAGGAACATTTATTGGATGGACTATAGGAATTGTTAGCTGGTGCATATTTATAACAATTATGCCTTCCTTCTGGTTTATTTCTCTTATAATTTCTGTTGTGCTTAGTAGTCTTGCAGGTCATTCTTTTACAAACAGTAAAAAATCAGAACTTAAGCTAGAAAAATTAAATGCATTGTTGAAAAATGAAGAATCTCTTTTGCGAAACTTCGAAAAGTCAAGTTGACTTATTAAAATGTATGCCAAATCTGTTAAGCCAGCGCACTAAATTCGGCACTTAGTTCCTCGAGTTGACGAATAGGTTGTTTGTATTCACTCTTCAAGGATTTCATTTCGCCAAGAATTTCTTTTCTTCTATTAGTATTATTTTCCAATTTATCCATGTCTTCTTTCTTGCCAGACTTAGATAATAATTCTGCTTCTTTTAACAGCTTTTCGTCTTCTTTTTTGAGTGCATAATGTTTTTCATTGAGCTCCGATGCCTTTAGTTGTAGTGCCCGAAGTTTTTCTTGCAACTTCACCAATTTTTCTAACTTCAGCTGTAGCTCTTTCATGTGCTCAAGACCACTAGGAACAAGAAATTTAGCGAGTTCGGGGTTTTCTTTGATAAATCCTTCCAGCTTACCATCAAATAGTGCCTCCGCATCTTTAAGATTTTTTGCACCATCCTCACCTTTTAACAACTTACCAATTAGATCAGATTGTTGGTTGCCAAATTGCTCTTCGCGTTCTCTAGCTTTGTCTATTTGTTCGGCAAGTGCTGTTTGTCAAATACTACCCTAAATACTATGGAAAAGAGGTTAATCGGAGTTAAAGAAGCCGAAACATATCTGGGAATACCCAAAGGAACAATTTATAATCTGGTCAGCCAAAGAAGAATTCCCTTTGTTAAAGTTGGCCGAAGAACCCTCTTTGACCTTTTAGAGATTAACCGCTGGATTACTGCAAATACAGAGAAAGAAAGGGATTTTGGAAGTTTGTCAATAAGGTAATTTTATGGTATTATATTTAGCCAAAGCCGGGTGAAAGATGGGAGTATATAAAAGAGGTGGTAATTGGTGGATTGACTACTACTTTCAGGGAAGAAGAAAAAGAGAAAAAGTTGGTCCTAGCAAAACTCAAGCCAAGATCGTCCTTCAGAAAAGAAAGATTGAAATTGCTGAAGGGAAATTCCTTGATGTTAAAAGAGAAGAGAAGGTCAAGTTTGAGAATTTTGCTAAAACCTATTTAGAAAATTATAGTAAGCCTAACAAAAAATCTTGGGGAAGAGATGTGGCAAGCCTTAAGAACTTACTTACTTTCTTTAAAGATAAATATCTTTATGAAATCAATCCTTTAGATATTGAAAGCTATAAGCGATTGCGTAAAGAAAGAGTTTCTCCGGCAACGGTTAACCGGGAAATAGCCTGTCTAAAAACGATATTTAATGTGGCGATAAGATGGAAGATAGTTTCTGAAAATCCAGCCCGAGAAGTAAAGCTTTTCCCGGAAAAGAATTATAGAATAAGGTATTTGGAGAAGAATGAAATAAGGAATTTATGCTTTTCTTCTCCTGAGCCTTTAAGGACTGTTATTATCGTTGCCTTAAATACTGGAATGAGGCAGGGAGAAATTATAAACCTGAGATGGCAGGATGTAGACTTTGAGAGAAGAATAATTTATCTTTTAGAGACCAAGAGTGGAGAGAAGCGAGAAGTTCCGATGAATCAGGCAGTTTATAACGTCCTTTTAGAAATAAGACGACAGCCTAACTCTCCTTATATCTTTTCTACTAAAGAAGGAAAAAGGTATAGTCAGAGCTGGGTTCAGCATACTTTCCATAAAATAATTAAGAAATTGGGTATTAAGGACTTCCGCTTCCACGATTTAAGACATACTTTCGCTTCACAATTAGTAATGATGGGGATAGACATAAAGACCGTTCAGGAACTCTTAGGCCATAAAAAGATAGACATGACGCTCCGCTATGCTCATCTTTCTCCTGACTTCAAGAAGAAAGCGGTTGACATTTTTTATGATAGAATGGACACTATTTGGACACCGGAGCAAAAGAAAGAGAAATTGCCTAAAGAGGAACTTTCAGAAAACATAGATGTAGTAAAGGTTTTAGAATTGGAGAGGTCGCATAGCCCGGTTGAGTGCGGTGGATTGCTAATCCATTGAGGTGGGATTTCCTGCCTCCGGGGGTTCAAATCCTCCTCTCTCCGCTCCAAAACATAAAATGGGACGCAGAGTTGCTGTCAGTAATTTCAGGGAAGTTAATCTTCCCGCATATTCCTACTGAAGAGAGATGATAGTCCAGTAGCGGAAT
>Ga0210016_1004072_pt1 | contig 12576 bp, 16 predicted proteins | sample CryGeyCG2014_300_FD_185454 | JGI IMG/M metagenome (GOLD analysis project Ga0210016, IMG submission 185454) | Groundwater microbial communities from aquifer - Crystal Geyser CG02_land_8/20/14_3.00 (SPAdes) (version 2) | ecosystem: Environmental > Aquatic > Deep subsurface > Groundwater | place... | reverse complement strand
AAACTTGGAGGCAGAGTTCAGAGGGTTTTGGAGAAGAATCATCCTCCATCTTACATCCCTTCCCTTCTTACTCTGCTTATCTGCTTTTCCTTCATCGCCTTAGGCGGATTGGTCTTCGAAAGTCTGGCGACTGTGGGTGCAATCTTCGGCGGCATGGTCTTCAGAAAATTACTACCCAAGGAAAGTCTTTCTGAAAACGAAAGGGCTGTAGAGTTTCTAGGTTATATCTTTCTCTCTCCCATTTTCTTCCTAAGCATAGGTGCCTCAGTTTCCGTGACCTCTCTTCTAATTTACCCCTCCTTAATCGCTCTTGTCTGGTTTGTTGCAAAGGGCTCAAAACTTTTATCTTCCTTTCTGCTTTTCCACAAACTACTTGGGAACAAGTACTCTCTGCTGATGGGTTTAGGGCTCAGTGTAAGGTTCAGCACAAGCCTAATTGTTCAGTTTATCCTGTTAGGTTCAGGACTCATTTCCTTAGCCCTCTACTCCGCACTCATAGCAACAGCCATATTCATGAAGCCAGTCATCATAATCATATACTCTTGGGTCCTTTCAAAAGGAAAACCTCCGTAAATGTTGATCTTAGAAAGCATGATCAGAGACAGGGCTTAAGACATTCATCTCGAGTTCTCAACAAAGGAAGAATTTATTGTGATTTGGTCAAGATTGCTTCTTGCTGGCTTATATATTTGCTTTTCTAGATTGATATCTGAAAGTCATGCTGCAAAGAAGGAAAAGCATTGCTTAAGATTGAAAAAGTTGACAAGCATAATTTCAAAGACATCCCCAGCCCATGCAAATATTGCCTCTACTGGCAAACAAGCGTTCCATTTGATGAAAAAATGTTGAAGCCAGAAATGGAGCGTGAAAAGCAGGAATGGTTCAAAAAAGCAATCAGAGAGTTTGGAAATTGTGCTTTCATAGCCTACTCTAGCGGTGTTCCGATAGGCTTTATTCAATATGCACCAGCAAATTTTTTTCCATGGATAAAGGAATATGCTTGTGGACCACCAAGCGAAGATGCTGTGTTCCTTGCTTGTCTTTACATTGCAAATAAAGAGGCACGTGGAAAAGGGTTAGGAACAACCATGCTTAAAGAGTTATTAGCTGAACTTAGAAAGAGAAAATTTAAGGCTGTTGAGGCATTTGCGGGGAAAAAATCGGAGAACAATCCTTCAGGCCCACTGAGGCTATACTTGAAGCATAATTTCAAAATAAAGAAAGATAACAACGATTTTCCACTTGTACGTTCTGAACTTTAGAACATAATCGTTAAATCCCTTTGTAACCCACTTTCATTGAGATTTATCGTAGGTTGGTCAAACTAGGTGAAATTTGATTCAGTTATCGTTCGATTCGGCGGAGAAATAGGTATCAAAAGTAAATGGACAAGACGCACCTACGAAAAATTATTGTTAAAAAACATGAAGAAAATCTTAAAGCACTATGATATTTGTCATGGAGAAATCATTCGCAAAAGTGGCAGGATGTACATAAAAACAAAAAGTGCTCATGAAACTGCTACAGAGTTAACGCGGGTTTTCGGTGTTTCTTCAGTTTCTCCATCCGTTGAAACTACTGCCGAAATGAATGAAGTTGTGCAGAAAGCTGTTGAATTGGCAAGCGAGACATTGAAGAGTGGAAACAGTTTTGCTGTTCGTTGCCACAGAGTTGGAAAACATTCATATTCAAGTATGGACATCTGCAAAGAAGCTGGAAAACAAATTTTGGCAAGCCTTAAGAACAGAAACTTAAAGGTGGATTTAAAGAGTCCTGAGTTCACTGTGGCGGTTGAGGTTAGAGACGATTATGCTTATGTCTATACGGAAACTCTGCATGGTGTGGATGGCTTTCCATTAGGCTCCCAATCTAAAGCAATTTGTTTGTTGAGTGGAGGAATAGACTCGCCAGTGGCTTGCTGGCTTGTAATGAAACGCGGATGCCCCATTACTCCAGTATACTTTGATATTGCACCCTTTACAGATGAAGCGGCAGCCACCAAAGCGTTGGATGTTGCCGAAAAGCTTTTTGAATGGTCTATCGGCTTTCCAAGAAAGATTTACGTTGTGCCACATGGCAAAAACCTTGAAACTTTCGTCAACCAAAGCCCAACAAAGCTCACGTGTATTCTGTGCAAACGCATGATGTATCGCATTGCTGAAAGAATTGCAGAAACAGAGAAAGCTGAAGGCATAATAACTGGCGAATCCATCGGAGAACAAGCAAGCCAAACACTACACAACTTGAGAGTTTTAAACGAAGCTGCAACCAAATATCCAGTGCATCGTCCACTTCTAGGCTCTAACAAACTGGAAACGGAAAAATTAGCCAAGAAAATCAGCACCTTTAAAATTTCAACCAGAAAAACTGAAGGATGCAGCGCAGCTCCTAAGAAGCCTGCCACTAAAGCAAGATTGGAAATTGTGAAAAAGGCTGAGCAAGAACTTGACATAGAAGGAATGATCGAGGAATCGGTTGGAGAAGCTAAAATTGTAACAGTTTAAGCCTTAACGAAACTTCTTATTAGGAAAATAAGCTATTTTGATTAAATTATGTCATCAGGTGAACAAACCAAACCACCAGAAAAATGGCAGAACATACGGCATCTTGCAGGTCTCATAGATGGAGAGGGAACATTCACTGCAAGTCCGCATTACGCTCCAAAGGCATGTAAATGGTATGTTGACTTAAGGTTTGTTATCCATTTGGCGCATACGTCTGAATGGGAAAAAATTGCCACGTATTGGCAAAAAATTTACCGTGGGAAAATATATCATATAAAACTACCACTACCAAGAAAACCTATCTTAAGATGGGCGATCTACGACATAAATCAACTCGAAAAGTTCCTAAATGATGTTACGCCTTACCTAACCATAAAAAAGCAAGATGCAGAAAAAATGAAGAGATTTATAACCCGATATAAACTGATACCATATAGAGAAAAGGGACAGCTAAACCGTGAAAAAGCCAAAGAACTCTGGAAAAAACTATTCTAACTCTATTGAACTGTTTCGTAAACTGGAGAGTGAAGACTTTAGAGTGCTGCAAGTGATAGAGGCTGCCATGAGTAAACATGGATTTGTGCCAAAAGAATTGATTGCAAAGTTCACAAAATTCAGTCTTGAAGAAACAGATTTCAGGTTAGGTCGCCTCGGCAAGTTTCGCCTCATTCACCGAATGAAAGGCGCCTATGTAGGGTATAGCTTAAACTATGCTGGATACGACTGTTTAGCGATAAATGCCTTCGTTAAGACTGAAGTACTTGAAGCTTTTGGAAAACCTTTAGGAGTAGGTAAGGAAGCAGACGTTTATGACGCATTAAACCCAAAAAGCGAAAGAATAGCTGTAAAATTTCATAGACTTGGCAGAATCAGTTTTCGCCAAACCATAAGGAAAAGAGGCTACACCACAGAGCATGCTGGCTGGCTTTTTCAGTCCAGACTTGCGGCAGAAAAAGAATTTCAAGCCTTAAAACTTATGTTCCAACATGGCGTAGCTGTTCCAGAACCATTAAGTCAAAACCGTCACGTGCTTGTAATGGGGATGATTGAAGGAGCAGAACTTGCGGAATACAAGGAAATTCCCACGCCTAAAAAAGTTCTAAAAGAAATATTGCGGAACATTCGGAAGGCATATTTGAAGGCTAGTGTCGTTCACGCAGATTTGAGCGAATACAACGTTATCTTGAAGCCTGACATGCATATATTGATAATTGATTGGCCACAATACGTCACAAAGGAACATCCTAACGCTCAACAACTTTTAACGCGTGACGTAGAAAACATTTTACGGTTTTTCAGGCGCAAACACATGGTAAAAGCTGAACTTGAGGAAAATTTAGCATATGTGACTGGAACGGGCAAAATGGCTATTTAGCTACGTTTAACATTATATAGAGTACGTTGTTTCCACGTAACAAAACGTTTCCGTAGTTCATAGTTAACTTGCCGTCTCTGTATTCGGTTGCTCCTTCCAAGAGCATGTTCATATGCCCGTCACACTTGATCATCTTTCCCCTATATTCGCAGTGGTTTTTCAGCATAATTCCGATGTGGGCGTTCAATTGCTTAACCAACACGTTCAAAGGTTTTTTACTGGGTTCCATTCAAGCACCTTTAGTTTCTCTTTGTCTATCACATATTCACAAAACCATTACATATAAAAGTTTTATCCCCACGTGTAGAATTGCAACGTCCGCAAGGGCGTAAGGCGAGAGCCTTGGCTCCGGAGCAGAAACGGAACGTCCGTCCAGCAAGTGCCGATGAAATCTTCGGCATTTTTGGTTTTTATCATTTGCCCGAAATTGTTGAGAGGTCGGGCGTAGTCGCATGGTCTTATCCTTATCGCTTGCTCTGTTTTCCCTTTCTTCTGTTGATGCGTGATTTCAACCTTCTGTTAAGGATGTCCTGTAAGAGCTAAGTCCCTTATTGCGTGAATTTTCAGCCAATACGACCTACCCCCCCGTATTTTTTTGAAAGAAAGGATAACGTTATGCTCGGGAAATGGCAGCGTTTGATGTAACATCGGTTCGTAGCATGGGTCGCATCAGAAAGTCATGAAAAACCCGGCTAAGTAAGACATGTGCTGGAGGTTCTTTGACAATTATGTGGAAATTGGCTTAAATGTTGTTGTGGCTTCCCTAGAGGGTCTAATAAAAGTTTTATGAAAACCCCCTCCAATTCCAAAGCAATCCAATCTGTATTGTGAGCCATCTTCCAAGATAAATCGCATTTTTCATCATAACTTCTTGAGTATTGACAGGGCTGCAATGATCAGAAACGCTATTCCAGCCCACCATAAGCTATCTGTGAGAAACCAAACTACAAAGGTGACCAGAGCCGCGGGAATTAACATGAAAAGCAGACGAATGACGAAAATGATTACTAAACCGATTATGATTAAGCCTATAAGCCCTAACAGGTCGAAGCCTAGTAAATTTAGGATTCACCAATTCAAGGTGTTGGTTAAGCACAAATAAGAATGTTTTGCTCCAAAAATTAAAAGTAGATCTGCACCCAACACATAATAGAGGAATTTGAATGAAGCATGAAATAAAATACAAGCCATCCTATTCGATGCTTGTTGTCAATTTGGAGCAAGGTGAAAAAATAACGGCTGAATCCGGTGCAATGACTTACATGGACCCTAACATAGAGGCACATACGCGTAAAAGAGAGAAAAGCCTTTTCGGCAGTATAGGTCTCGCAGTTTTCGGACGCCAATCTTTTTGGGTGAACGATTACACAGCTTCAAACGGTCAGGGAGAAGTAGCATTTGTGTCCGCACCTGTAGGCGACATAGAAACATTAGAGGTTAAGCCAGACCAAGGCTACGTAATCCAAAAATCCGCTTACATAGCTTCAACAGAAAACGTTAATTTGGATGTTAAATGGGAAGGCTTCACTAAAGGGTTGTTCGGTCAAGGCTTGTTCATGATAAAAGTCACGGGTAACGGCACTCTATTCATAAACACTTTCGGAGCAATAGACAAGCACACTCTAGAATCTGGTCAAACACTGATTGTTGACAACTTCCATCTAGTAGCCTTCAGTGGCACATGCAACTACAAAGTTACAAAGTTTGGAGGATTAAAAGAAACTTTACTCGGCGGAGAAGGACTAGTAACCAGAATAACAGGCCCAGGAGACATCTACATACAAACAAAAAACCTAAGGGAATTCGTAGAATGGCTATGGACACTAATTGAGCCTAGAGTTAGATCAAGAGCCCGCTAAACTACCATTTCTTTATGTAAGGGTTTTCGGTTGAGGATGATTTAGGAGTCCATGAGATATGGCTGTGAATAAGGTTGAAGATTATGAGCTTGGGGATTGCTGAAATTCGCAACCAATATAAAAAGCGAACTCAAATAAACATTACAAGGCGTGAACCATGAGTGTCAAGGTGTTAGAAGATATCAGAGAGGAACTTAAAGAGCTTAGACTTCTCTATAAAAGACTAATTGAGAAACTTGTACCCGTTGAAAAACCGACTGAAGAAGAGAGAGAAGCCATCGAAAAAAAAGACGAAATAGCTGATGAAAAAGAATTAATGAAAGCGCTAGGCAGGACCAATGTTTAATATCAAGATAAAAAGAAAAGCTCTGAGAACACTTGCCAAGCTAGATGAAAAAAGAAAGCGGAAAATAAAAACAGTCGTGTTGATTTTAAAGAATGACCCGATCCCTTTTAGAAGAGTAGACATCTGCAAACTAAAAGGTTACGAAAACACGTATAGCATTAGAGTTGGAAATTTAAGGATAGTTTACGAAGTTTCATGGGTCGAAAGAACAATAGTAATACACTATATTGAGTCCAGAGAAAAAGCCTACAAATAAAAAACTCACGTATCATCAAAAAATACTCGCCGAACTCAAATAAGCATTCACTAGTCATCATCTTCTTAATCTTCAACAAAATACCGTACAATCAACTACAACACAACAATTAAAATCCCAAACACATCTCTAGAGAATATTGGAGAGAATCATATGCGTGAAGTTCAAGTTGACGGAGAAAAATTAGCAATTAATTATGTTGTTAGGGTTGCACGGGAAAACGCTAAAAATTCCCGTGCGAATGCAAGAGCGCTATCGAAGTTTATTGTCTCTAATAGTAATAAGTTGTTTACCTGCACGCTACCTTAGGAAAGCAATTTAATGACTAAGAGGTTTAAATTGATAAGTGAAGGAGATTTTTATGTTGGAGGGATCTTCTAGAACTTCTTTGATAAAGTCTTCGGCCATTCGAAGGATGCTTGAACTCTCGATGGGAATGGAGAACGTTGTCCATTTGGAGCAAGGTGAACCAGACTTCACAACGCCAAGCCATATTTTGGATGCGGCTGTAGAGGCTATGAAAAAAGGTTTTACACACTATACAGAGATTAACGGAACGTTGGAACTGCGTCAGGCCATGGCTGAAAAACTTGAGAAAGAAAATGGCATTGATGCTGATCCGAGAACGGAAATAACAGTAACGTCCGGGTCTCAAGAAGCAATGTTTATTGCCGCGCTGGGGTTTCTGAATCAAGGTGACGAAGCTCTAATTCTTGAGCCGTACTACCCAGCATATTTTGAGGATACCCTATTGGCAGAGGCAGTGCCGATTACAGTCTCTCTCAATGAGGAAGAAAATTACCGTGTGAATATGGAAGCCCTAGATGGAAAAATAACGAAGAAGACGAAGATGATTTGGATGTGCAACCCATCCAATCCAACAGGTCATGTATTCTCCAAGGAGGACCTAGAAATCATAGCTGAAGTGGCGAAAAGACACAACCTAATAGTTTCCATGGACGAAATATATGAGAAACTTGTCTATGACAATTCAAAACATATTAGCATAGGTTCGTTACCCGGAATGGAGAGTAGAACTATCACAGTGAACGGTTTCTCAAAAGCCTACGCGATGACGGGGTGGAGGATAGGTTATGTAGTGGCTGAAAAGAAACTCTCAGCTACACTGCGTAAACTACATTATCACGCAACTCTTTGTCCAAATGCAATTTCACAAAAGGCTGCTCTAGCTGCACTAACAAGTCCGCAAAACTGCGTTCAAGAAATGGTTAAGAAATATGATAGAAGAAGGAAGCTGGCAATTAGTGAACTCGATAGGATTGAGTCTTTGTCCTACATCATGCCTAAAGGGGCATTTTACGTTTTTCCAAACTTCTCAAGTTTTGAAGAATCAGATGAGGCAATGGCATTGTATCTGTTAAAGAAGGCTGGGGTTGTGACGGTGCCTGGCTCGGGCTTCGGAAAAGCTGGTGAAGGTCATTTGAGAATTTCCTACTCGGTTTCCTACGAGCAGGTTAAAGAAGGAATGAAACGTCTCAAAGAGTGTTTGGAGTCACGAATTTAAACCATATTATGTTAGAAGCGTAAATTTAGATGTCGACTTGAAATGCCTTCAGACAAACTTAGGCATTCTGTCCTTTTTTACGCTATAAGTGCTTATTTTATTACGGTGATTTTTCTCCCGTCTGCGTCTACTTTGACGAAGTCGCCCATGTGAATGGCTTTGAATGGGTCTTCTTCTAATCTATCTACGAGAGGAACATCTGCTATTACCGCGCTAACAATAAGCACTGTTTCCACGTCCTTAACAACCATTGCTCTCGGAGCAACTCTATTTGATGCCAGTTTAAAGAGGCCGTCTATCTGAACCACCGAGCTAGCTTTCCCTGATGGGAATACAAGCACCTTATTTGCGACACTTTTTCCCTCCAGTTCATGATCCTTCTCCCTAATCATGCCCGTTTTTGGATCTGTAAGGTAGAAGCATATCGCATCATGAGAGACTAGGGCTTCACCTTCTCCATAACCGCCCACAATCTTGTGACATTTCAAAGTGATTTCCAAATTTTCATCCCCATTCTCCTCTAATTGCAGCCTCAACACAGTTTTTCAGCCTTATCACCACTGCTTCTTTAAATCTCCGATAGTAGGCGCATTTCGGCGAGTCCGTAACGCCTATTTTATGTCTGTAGGGATGCCAACAGGGTTCGTCTATGCACGTGTCTGGTACGACGTGTCCACCAGCCTTCTCTATTATGTCTACGTAGCCGCTTCTTTCGGCTAAAAATTTGGCGGTAGCAGATGTGCAAACCCAAAATGAAACGTCATCGTGTATTTTTTTTCCTCTCAAGAGCCTTGCAACTTCTTCCACTTGTTTGAGTGTGTAATGTGGGCATCCAAGCATAACAAAATCTATTTTCCCACTTGCCCCTTGAAGTTCTTCGTAGGTTTGTATAAGTTCTCTATCTGTCACGGCAATTTTGTCCTCAGGAACGGCGCCTTGAAAGGCCTCTTCAACCGTTTGGGCCTCAACCGTGAATCCAGGTATGTGAAACATGGGAATCGCTCCGGAAGTGTTTAGCATTGCGCAAAGGTTTATGAGTTCCTCAGTTGTGGGTCGTCTTGGTATGCCAGTGAATACGGGGATTCCGTAGCCTACCTGCTTACCAACATATTGCCCTAGGAGGGTGTAATCGAACTCGTCCTTTAGGGTCGCTTCCACCTTCACTAGGAGCGTACCCTTACGATTTTCTTTGAGGTGCAGCTCGTATTCTGGAGTCTTTCCGATAACTCCTGCAGCCAATGCGCTTTGAGCTGCTTCACGATTCGTTCTCGCGCCAATTACGGAGTTGACGTAGGGTGTGGCGCTCGATTCGGAGAAGGCGACGTGTTCACCGTAGAGAGGAATATTCTCTGTGATGTATGGCGTGCAACACCAGCTAAGTATAGCGCCTATCTGCTTATATCCTTCCTTTACCCTCCGAGCTACCTCGGCCTCCTTTTCTGGAATTTCAAATATACTATGAAAATACTCCATGTCATAAACTGGGTTTGTGGTGGTGGGCACTCTGCATGAGGCGCCTCCCTTGGCTAAGAGTTCAACGAAGTACATGTCTCCTTCTTGGCCGCTTGAAGCTGCGTGTGCACGCGTTATAGGAATCAATTTTTCAGCGTCGTAGGCGTCTCCAATTGCTACGAGTAACTCCATCGCTTTTTGCATGCCTTCCCCGAATTCTCCGTTGAATATTTGCTCTTCCTCTTTAGTTAGGTACATTTTGTTTCCTCTTTTCATTTTTGGCTGACTGGACGAACTGGTTGACAAAGGTTTTGTGGGCGTCCTTCCAAGAACTTCATAACGTTGTCGATGCAAATATCCGTGCACTTCTTAGCCGCTTCAACTGTATGGAAGCCAATATGAGGAGAAAGCACAGTATTATCAAGTTTGAACAACGGATTGGCCTTTGGCGGGGGCTCTTGTTCGAAAACGTCTAATCCGGCATAAGACAGTTTACGTGATTTTAAGGCGGCGATTAAAGCCTTTTCATCTATTACTTTACCTTGAGAGGTGTTGATTAGAACACAGCCGTTTTTCATAACCTCAATTTCTTTTTTCCCTATCAGCCCTTCCGTTTCGTGTGTTAACGGCACATGCAAAGTCATTACGTCGCTTTCTTTCAGCAACATTTTAAGGGCAACGTACTTCATTCCAATTTCTTCTGCCTTCTTAAAGTTAGGGTACTTATCAAAAGCCAAGATTCTCATCCTAAAAGCTTTGCCGATTTCAGCAACTCTACAGCCAATCGCTCCTGTGCCGATTATGCCGATGGTTTTCCCAGCTAATTCCCAGCCTCTGAAAGGTCTCCAATCAAATTCTCCTCTCCTAACATGCGCGTCAGCCAGCAACAATTTTCTGGCTGCCGCCAACAACAAAGCTAAGACATGCTCAGCAACAGATTCAGTGGCATAGCCCGGAACATGCGCAACGGCTATCCCTCTTTTGCTTGCCGCCTCGAGATCTGCATAGTGGCATGTAGTAGCCCATATGGACACCATTTTGAGTTTTTCAGCAGAGTTGAGGATGTCTTCAGTTAGGTGACTCCAACCAACTATTATGATGTCAGCTTCCCTTATTCTTTCCTTCAGCTCGTTAGGAGTTTTAGGTATATCCTCAAAAATTTTCACATCGGCAATAGATCGTAGTTTTTTGACGTGCTGTTCTTCCAAGTATACACGATCTACAACGACTATCTTCATTCGTCATCCTTTTCCTAAAATGTGGCGAATCCATTTAAGTTTTGTTGGACAGATAAGAAAAAGTAATCAGTTAATGTAGAAGGAAAAGAAGTCTTGGAAAAGGCTGGAATAGGTCCAGTTCAGCTAGATTCTAAGGAAGGGCTTGCTCTCAACAATGGCACACAGTTAATGACAGCGATAGCAGCGTTAACGGTCTGTGACGCTGAAAACTTAATTTAAACAGCAGAAATTGCATCTGCTCTGAGTCTTGAAGGCCTACTCGGAATTTCCGACGCCTTTGACGAGAGAATTCATAAAGTTAGACCACATAAAGGGCAAGGATATTTCACCCGTGAGAGTACCTGGCATTGTCTTATTTTACATAATTGTTGGGCAAAAGTGCTAAATATCCTTTATACGTGAATACTCTTAGCCTTCAAGGGCAGAAAGAGAACAAAAGGAAAGGAGAAAATAGGGAATGAAAGTCAAGGACATACTTCGAGCAACTGAATCAACATTGTTAAGCATTTTCCATGTTGACCATCAAGTTCAACTAGATAAGGAAGAAACCCACGACACTCAGAAGAATGACTAGGAATTTTTGAAGGCTGGCTTTAATGTAGGGGCCTGCATCTGACATCCTAATCGCCCCCTTACATAACAGTTTAACAATCGCTTTTTTGCAAGATTGTTAAAACTAATATATCAAATAATAATGTAGTTCTCATTCTAAAGGGGTCTGTTTGAATGAAGAAGGAAACCTCTGTTCGTGATGGATTGAGGCACTTGCCTATTAGACCCGTTTATCTAGTGTCAGTTGAGCATGAAGGAAAAAAGAACATCATAAGCATCGGCATGTTTGCCTTCTTCTCCGGAAAACCAACCTTAGTAGGTGTCGGTATAACACGTGCCAGATACTCCTTTGACTTGGTTCGTCAAAGCGGAGAGTATGTAGTTAACGTGGTTGATAAGGAGCTTATGAAGGCTGTGCGAATATGTGGAAGGAAATCGGGTCGAGAAGTGGACAAGTTTGAACTTGCAAAACTCACGCCTGTAAGAGGAGTTAAGGTGAAGGCTCCGCTATCCAAGAAAGCCCAGTAAACATCGAATGCAAAGTTGTTAACGAAGTGGAAGTAGGCGATCATGTCTGGTTTATTGGTGAAGTGTTGGCTGTCCATGTTCGCGAATGCTACAACTGGAAAGATGGTTTACTATTCAAATGGATAGGTGAAGACGGATTCTACTATAAGGTAGGAGAAAAAACAGGCAAATTCTGAAAGACCTCAGGCGCTTAAAGTTTTAGAGGTCTGTTGTACTCTTCTTCAAAGAAGATTTCACTGAAACTTTTTCTTGGTTTTGCCTGTGGTCTCTCGTCTGGTACTCCTATAGGCAGCAAAGCCACAACTGCCATTTCTTCGGGAATCCCAAGCAACTGTTTTACCTGCTCTTCTTCGAAGGCTCCTATCCAGCAAGTGCCATAACCTAAGCTTGTGGAAGCCAGAACCAAATGTTCAACGGCTATCATAACGTCCTGTTTGCACCATTTAAGTGAAGCCTCAGCATCCGCCAAAGCCACGATTATGACTCCAGCATCCGCCAGAAACATTTGATTCCGTGCAGCCTGCGCAAGAAGCTTCTTCCGCTCAGAGGTTCGAGCGACTATAAAACGCCAAGGCTGACGATTTCCAGCTGAAGGCGCCAAACGAGCAGCCTCCAAAATCCTCTTCAAATCCTCATTTGGCACGTTTGAGAGTTTATACTTTCTTACGCTTCTCCTCTTTTCTATAACTTCAAAAACTTCCATACTTCTTCGCTTCCTTTTCAGCTATAAAATGAAAATCCATGTTTTTATGTGTTTACGATAACGGGCACGGTTTTGGATGGATGTCACGCTCAATTCCACGATAAGATGCATGTATTTATAAACGTAGAAAAGTACATTGTTCGATGGTGAATTCACGTGTCGTGCATCATTAAAGTCACTGTGAAGAGTCAGAAAGGAAAATGTACCTTTGGACACAAAGTAGGAGACAAAATAGTTT
>Ga0210016_1004071_pt1 | contig 12576 bp, 9 predicted proteins | sample CryGeyCG2014_300_FD_185454 | JGI IMG/M metagenome (GOLD analysis project Ga0210016, IMG submission 185454) | Groundwater microbial communities from aquifer - Crystal Geyser CG02_land_8/20/14_3.00 (SPAdes) (version 2) | ecosystem: Environmental > Aquatic > Deep subsurface > Groundwater | place... | reverse complement strand
AGACTATCCGGGAGGTGGCATGAAGCTATACATGTTGCAAAGAGCAGTCTGTGGTGCCAAGAACTTTTTCAAGACAGACATCTATCTGAGATAGCAGAACTATTTTTTGGCAACTGTAGAAGATCAGTTAGAGCGTGAATGTACCAGAAGGCATTTATCAAGCCTCAGTAGGGGGTCTTGAAAAGTATCAGGCTGCTAGATGGGATGCCCGCTGTCACACCCGTAAACAAATAGTTGCTACCTCCGATTTTCATTTTTTGAATAGCTCAGAATGTGACCCAGTTCTTTCCAAGTACAAGTTACCGTTTGTGATTCTATAAATTAGCACCCAGTCTGGCTCTATGTGGCAGTCGCGATGGCCTTCCCAATTTCCGAATAGTTGGTGGTCTCTATGCTTTGGTTTCAGGGATTGCCCCGCAAGAAGATCTTCAATGACTGCTCTCAATTTAGCAACATCCTTATTTTGTTTCTTAATTTTTTTATAATCCCTCTTGAATTGAGTGGTATAATGCAGGTTCAACTATCAAGCTCCTGAAATAATGCATCAACAGAGTCGGCTTTATGAAGATTCTTTCCGTTCTCAGTATCTCTGAGTGTTTTAGCTGTAACCTCATTAGGAATCTTTAGCTCAAAAGGGATTCCGTTATGTAATGCTATTTGGGAAAGGTACATGGAGATAGCCTCTGACATTGATATATTTAATTTTTTCAATATGATCTGGGCGCTTTCTTTCGTTGCCGGGTCGACACGTGTTTGAATTATTGCTGTTTTTGCCATGGTTTTCTCCTGATTACGAGCTTATGTATTGACAATATCATTACAAACACTATACGGCTTACCCTAAAAATTTCAAGGTGATTTTCTAGTAAGCCACTTACAATCCCAGATTTTCCTATATAGGGGGGCCACAAAGGCCGCCTTATCCGCATTGATAAGGCCGATGATTCTTTCCATGGGGAATTATCCCAGATGCGTCAGCGGATTCAATCAGCTGGAACCAGAGTGACAATTGAAAAGCTTGGGCCAGAGCAGACAAAGGCCATCACAATGGAAATCGCCTTTCTCGGAAGGTCTGGTTTCAGGATCAATGAACCGGAGAAGAGATACAACCTCAAGTCCCTCAAGGGGGATTTTTCCGGGCTTCAATTGGTTTCATACATGTATGTGGGGTTAAAACAAATAGCGCCTGAAGCAGACCCAGGGATTGACCTGTCCAAAGAATACGCCACGGCCTTGGACTTTCTTAAAGGCAGAGATGTTCCTCAGCAGAGCTGATAAGACTAATTCAGGACGTCTATGGAAGACAGTTTCGCCAGATTATAAGGCATGATCTAGAAGCGGCGCTACCTCTTTTCTCCTTTTTGCTTGAAAAGGTCAAGTCCGCATAGGTATTGACATTACTCCGGCCGCATTCAAACAGCTTCCCCTGAGTCATTTTGGTCGCGTCTTATGGCACTGAACCCACCTTGACCTCAGCGTAAACGGTGGTTTCTGTACTGTAAAGAAGTCTTCGTACTGGTGGCAATGGTGACCACAGCATGATTATGCTGCAATTGTCTCCTTGGATATCTCTTTGAGTACTCCATATTCAGGTAAGTTTTGGCTCCCCCGCAGGTGTCAGCTATATGTTTGAGGCGGGCAGCACAAGCATCATTGCAGAATGCCCATCAAGGAACGCGCCTACTGCCCGAGTCCTCCTCACCTCCCGCAGGATTATCTCGATCATTACCCTTGTTCCTTCTGAAATACCTGAGCAACGCAAATTGAACACGGTCAGAGACAAGCTCCTTGAAAACGCTCTTCTCCCAGAAGGGAAGAACCGTTTCCTTTATACTGAACAACCCTCTTTTCTTGTCGAGGATAAAGAAATCCTTATCGGTGTTGCTGAGGAAGTTAAGAGGCATCTGTTTGAGCTTTGAAACAACCTTGTGTAGCGGAAACTCCTCAGGGGCATGAGAACGTGCAAGTTCAGGGTAATCAGCCATGCGGTCTTTGTGTGTAAGGAAGTACGACAGAAAACCCTTTGCTATTTCTTCAACTTCCCATGCTCCGCCGGGAAGGCCCAATAATACCGTAAGAACGACCATCTTATAGGAACGCACCGGATTCAGATCCCTTTCAAGATGCTGAAGAAAGGCCTCTCCCTGGGTTTCAAGCAGGCTTTCTTCAAAGGGAGGCAGGCTGCCATCGCAGTATTTCTTTGCCCTTATCCAATTGCCGAATGCGCGGATAAAGGCCATTGGATCTATCTCGATTCCACTTCCGTAAAGATCGGTAAGAGACGGGGATCTCCCCAAGCATTGTCTTATATCCTGGTACAACGCACTGAGTCTTTCTTGTGGAGAAAGCCTCTCCGATATTATCCTTCGGATCTCTTCATCCCATATCCTCTCGACCTCCACGTCAGGGCTGAAAAAGCATCCACGCGGGAGGATTCCCTTGATCTTGCTTATTCCCATCTTGCAGGCTTTCTCGAAGAAATGCTCAACCGATGTATACCCCGCGAGGGCAAGAGGCGCCACATTGGCTTTACGGAAGTTTCCCACAAAATCAATCGCCACAAGAAACTCCTTCCCCGGCGAGTTTCTGAGGCCTCTTCCGAGTTGCTGGAGAAAGACCGTGAACGACTGTGTAGGTCTCAGAAAAAGCACATGGGTCACATTCGGTATGTCGAGGCCTTCGTTAAAGATGTCCACCGAGCATATTACCTGCAAAGGGTCTGACTCAGATTCCAGCCTCCTTATTGCTCTTTGTCTCTCTTCCTCGTCGCTCATTCCGGACAAGGCGATAGCTTCGATCCCGAAATCATCACTCAGGTGTCTCGCCGTATATGCAGCATGATTTATGGAGCTGCAGAAGGCCAATGCCTTTATCTTGCCATGGGATGGGAGAAATTTCTTTAGGTTCCTTGCAACCACATCAGTCCTGCGGTCGGTACTAAGAGCCGTCTCAAGCTCGGCTTCATCGTATCCGGTTCCCCTCCAGGCAATGCGACTATAATCTGTTTCATCATAAACAGCGAAATACTGAAATCGGCAGAGCCACCCTCGATCAACCGCTTCGAGGAGACGCACCTCGTAGCCGATCTGATAGTCGCAGAGCGCCAGGACATCTCTTCCGTCCATTCGCTCCGGAGTGGCAGTCAGGCCAAGAAAGAAACGGGGTTTAAAGTATTCGATGACCTTCTGGTACGAAGCAGCCTCAGCATGATGAAATTCGTCAAGGACAATGTAGTCGAAAAAATCAGGAGAAAAGCTCTCAAGGACGGTTCTTCTGCTGAGTGTCTGAATCATGGCAAAGATAGCATTCTGCCCGAGGTTTCCTTTTCTCCCTCCACCCAAGATACTGCCAAAGAACTTATCGCCAAGTGCGCTCCTGAATGTTTCAAGGGCTGAAGCAAGGATATTTTCCCTGTGGGCGATATAGAGGAGGGATGCGCCCTTAAAAGCACTGAAGTCAAAGGCTGCAAGATAGGTCTTTCCAATTCCCGTTGCTGCTATTATCGCAGCCTTTCTAACTCCCTGTGACCTCATCTCGGCCAGATTCCTGAGCGCCTCTTCCTGGGCAGGATTCGGCTTTACCCTGGGGCCATAAGCCGTTTCTTCAGGTTCTGAGATGCCCGGAAAATCCTTGCTCTTTTTATCCTCGACTACAGAGGGCAGAAACGATCTCTCCCACCGCCTTTGGTAGCCGGCAATGAAATCGGATGAGACAGGCACTGCCTCTTTAGTAAAGCACCGATCGAACTCATCTCGGAGAATGTCGAAAGCGCTTATTCTGCTGAAAGGAAGGTTTATCTCCCCGGGGGTAAAATAGTTCCACTCAACATTGCGGCTGAAGGCAGCTTGAGTCAGGTTGGAAGACCCGATTATCATGGAGCCCGATCCATCCCTTCTTCTGAAGAGATATACTTTGGAGTGAAAATCAGGAGGGGATTGGTCAAATGGGATTTCAGGCGGGTGAAATACCTTCACCTGAGCGCCTGGCACTTGCTCCCTCAGATGGAGAAGGTATTGTGGAGGAGTAATGTTTCCCATTGTTGAAAGAAGTATCTTGAGAACTCCACGGCAGGCCAGGAACCGCTCGAATGCCGAAATGAAAAGATTTGTCACACCGGGGGAAAAGAATGCCGAAGCGATCCAGGCGGCCTCGCTTCTTGAAAATTCCTGGTTGATGAGTTCGATCAACTGCCTGTTTTGCTCAGGAGATAGAAATACTCTTGGGTCATCGAATTCAGTCTCGGCGCCGGGAGGTCCTCCTACGTTTTCAAGAAAGATGTGCCCTGAAAAGCCTCCCCTTTCCTGCTTCCTTTGATCCCTCGCCCTGATAAGGTCGTCCAGGTTATAGCCATGCTCTTTTAGGGCCTCAAGTATTACCTCCAGGATGTCCGCGGACTCGCAGAGGATTTCCTTGGCATTTCCATTTTGCCATGAAGCGAAGAATTCAAATGCCTCCTCAAGAAGTTTTCGGCCTAAAGCCTCACAGAGTTCGCTTCCAGCAAGGCCTCTGAAAACCGGATCCTTTCCGGACATCTGTATGATCTCCGGTATCTTGTCTCTTACAAGCTTCCTGTAAACAATGCTGTCAAAGCTCAACGGCGCGTGCCCCCTGAATTGTCGGCGGGGTTATCCTTTTTGCCGCCGTCTGCGCCTTTTTCAAGCACGTATGTAAGCCATGTATCCTCATCCCTAACGGCGGAGACATCCCTTTGGAAGCAGAGGATCCCAAAACCATTTGAAATCAACAAGCCTCTGAGGTCGTCCTCCTCCCAGAGGTAGAAGACTCTTCCGTCTTCCCTCTCCGAGACGCCCCTTCCCTCCTTGAGGGTCAAAAGGACCTTCCCGGCAGGGTTTAGGCCATCCGTTATTCGCAGTAAGGTCTCGGCCAGGCTCTCGTGGGGAATATGGACCAGAGCCCCTATAAGCAATATCCCGTCCACGGGATGAGCGGCAAAATCCCAGATCCTGAAATCGCCAGCGAAGACTTCACAGCCTGAATGAACAGAGGCCAGTTTTGCCAGAGCCGGAGATCGCTCAAGGCCCTTTGCCTGATAGCCTCGGTTGCGCAGCCATAGTAAGTCGCGCCCCGATCCGCAGCCGACGTCAAGGACGCTGCATGGTGGGAGCAAGAATTCTGTGAAGGGTTTAAGGAATGCCTCTGGCTCTATATAGGCGGTTTGTTGAAAATACGAAAGGCTGTTTCTATCGTAGAAATCGCTCATAAGGTCAACTTGAGTTTACAGCCAATTCACTCGTGAAATCCGCAAGAAAAAAACGTTTTCTTCACAGGAGTTCCTTTAGAAAAAAAAGAGTCCTGAGCCTCTGGAGAGCACACAACCAAACGCTCATGACAGCAATATTTTGTCATCCCCGAGCATGAAAACCCCCTTTCCCACAGATGAGAGAGCAGATCTCTTTTACTAACCGCCATGCCCTGTTGGGGCATAACGAAGCATAAAAATCACCCCCACCCCTGCCTCCCCTGTCGAGGGGGAGGAGTGAAGAGAACGGGCATTTTCATATAAATCCCTAATCTCTGATCCCTGTGTTGGTGAGTGTATTTTCACGGTAAATTTAATATGTAGTCTCAAAATGACTCATTCCACTTGTCGGGTATGATATTCCATGATTCCCTCGACTCCTTCTTATTGCATCCGGGAGGGGCAGGAGAAGCAACTGCAATAATTCCTGATATTCCTTTTGCCCTGGCCTTGGCCTTGGAACCCAAGGCAACTATTAATGCATTATTGAACAGTGCAAGCTGTCGGCGCAGATAACGCTCACCACATTCGCGACAAGTCTCCGCCGGGACAGTGCCTCCTTCCTTCTCGGCGGAGCATAACACCGACTCATTTATCCAGGTCCTCCTCATCTGCTCGGCAAACGATAGCACCGGCCAGCACTGCTTCAGAATAGTCCTCACATTTCTGTGAAACAAATCTTCGCCTGTGTTGTAGCATTGGTACGCATAACCCGTTGAGGCCTCGAAGAGCTGCGAAGCTGTTGCTGCATTTGAATAAGATTCTTGCGGATGGGGATTTCCAGGCACAGAGGGAGTCCCGTTTGCCATCTTAATGTTCAGAGAGTCTAGCGAGAGGCACAAGGATAGCCAACTTACCAGAAAAATCTAAAAAATCGATTATGCCCTTTATAATCTTTTTAGCATCTACCATGCGAGCAGGAGTTAAATGAGGAGCCATCCTCTTTATGTATAGCTCTAAATCATTTTTAATTGCCTTGGTTTTATAAGAGTCTGGATAAAGGAATCGGCTATCAACTTTTCTGTAACGTAACAGATATAGAAGAAGAGATAAACTTACAAAAAATTTCTTTTCATAGTTATTTTGGTCTGCATATTTTCTCAGTTCTTTCAAGACTGCGTCTAGCAGCTTATTAGCACTATCATCATTCAAGGCATTTTGCCCATTGATTCTATAACTTAAAATATTTTTGCTTGCTCTAATGCATTGTATCACAAGATTATTTTGTGGATGCACTTTCTTTACTATTGATTTAAATAACGAGGTTAAGTCGGGCTGTGCCATTATGGCACGGCTCGCTGCCTCCAAAGTACGCGGTTTAGGATCTTTTGGGATACCTTTTCTCAGTTGATTGAGGAGGTTTTCCGGGGTTAAACCATAAAGCCATGTAACCCGTGTTAACAGCTTGTCAACTCGGTTCATGTCCCATAAGCTCATGAACTCTGTATGTATCTGCAGGACTTTGGAAAGCCTGAAAACTATCTCCTCACCTTTCAGGCACCCCGCAACGCCATCCTGACTAAGTACAGGCAGATATCTAATAGAGTTATCCCCAGAGACATACTGCTTTCGTGACTTGAAGAAGTCGTAGACCTGATTGAGTAAAGCAAAGAATTCATCAGTGCTAATGGATGGGTTTTCAAGGGCACTAACTACCCCTTCCATATGCACCCATATAGAGGGATTGGGATTCGGCGTTAACTCAACCAGTGGCGGCCAACCTCTTCCTCCGAACTCTTCCGGATGAAAGGGACGCATAGTCCTGTAGTCTACAAAAACCGGCCGTCCGCGCAGGAAAGATTCCCTCTCTGGCTTTATCTCCAGATGAGCCATGCCGCTTGCAGGCCTGATACGCATATGCAAATCAACTGGCATCTCATCTGGTGCTGGAATGGGAAATGGGAAAGATAGCGATCGAAACTGAGAATCATTAGGTTCCAAATGATCCCTTTGTCCGCTTACCTGTGAATTTGATGAATAGTGATCCTCTTTGATTTCATACCAAAGTGCTGCAAATCTTTCAGCGTATTTAAAAGCTGATTCAAAATGCCCAAACTCCTTTCGGTTGGACTCAAGGCTTCTTAACGCCTTGTAACGATCCTCGGGCTCGCGCACAAAATGGCGAACCAAACTTGCCTCTGCTCTTGAAAGCCCTTCAACTTCTACTTCTAATTGTCTGTCTAGTTCATCAAAAGCATTTGCTAAGTTCACCACTTCTTCCAAAGAACTGTGGCGCGAGATAACTATGTCAACTTTCCGTGTATTCTTCTCTATCTTAAATTTACCCTTTATAGTTTTATTGTATTCATCGCCTCCCTCAACATCTCGCTGATCTACCAATGGAAATGGGCTTATCCCTCCATTTTCTCGAACTATTAGGAAGTATTGAGGCAGAGTATCTAAATAAGTAGGCTGGCATTCTAGTAATCGCTTCTGAAAAATGGCACATCCTTGGGCAATCGCAGTCTCTCCCGGACTCATCCACAGTCGGTTTGCCTCTCGGAGATCCCAAGGGCCTCTTGTATCAAGCCCGCGAGACTCTAGCTCAGGGAAACAAGATGAAAGCCAGCTTGGCGGTTCAGGTGGCGTTAAAGGGCCGCATACTATCATGCCTAGTAAGCGCCCACTTTCATGGGTATTCAGCCTCTCACGAATTATGGCAGCTATTCGCTCCGGCCAGGATGATTCACAAGAGATGGTCCCATTGACTTTGCAGGATCCTTTTTGCACTTCTCTCAACATTTCTGAGGGACCGCATTTTGCGCTACTAATCATCGCAGATAATTGATTGGCGTCTGGCTCCCACAAACTATATGATTTTTCTAATCCCCAGATTCTGGGAGGATCAACCCTTGTCAAGCGTCTCCCGGCCAGAGTTTCCCATATATCCGGGAAAGAGACCAAGGCTTGCCAAAAGGCACCTTCTCCATTCGCCTGGACAATTCTTTCAAGGACATTTCCAGCCCAGTCATACCCTGCAAGAGGCGAAATGCGCTTAGGCCTCTCCCTTCGCGGAACGACATAGTATAGCCCCTTTTTGTCACCACGGATTTTAATTCGAAACGACACGCACTCTATGGAATCAACTCCAAGGTACAGAACAATGAAGAAGTCCTCAGGATTCCTCTCCACGACAACCTTCTTCATAATATCGCCCCCAGCTTCTTCCAGCCAAGCAAGTGCAGCTCCAACCGGCCTCCAAAGGAGGCTAACCTTAAAGTGAGCGTTTAACCTATCGAATTCCTTCCTCAGCTCGTTGAGAAGACTTTCTTGGCCATATTCATCAAGATCATCGGGGATTGATATCGTAACTGGCACTTCTTTCTCTTCTTGGCAGCTGATCAGCAGATTTGCGATATGGTCTGCTAAGATTCGAGCAACTGAAAAAGAGACCCCACCGCCAACTTCCCAGCGTATATGCCGGTCACGAGCCTCAACAAGCGAACGCCATGCACTAAAGATCGGTACTCTCCTTAAATGATCACCCTGTTTGATCCAGGCTTCAGGTGGCCAAGGCAGCCCTGAGTGTTCACGCGAGGCATTTGCTTGCTCCCCGGTAAGTATTATTCCATTGGGTCGTCCCGGCAGTATGGCCACGGAGGGGCAAAAATCACTTCTACTAAGAATTGAACCTTGCGAAGATGCGGTCAGGTCTCCAAGGCCGAAAGCCGCGCAGCCGATCAATTTAGTTTTTGCATTGGGATTCATTCGTTAATGTTTTCCGAGATGTAGACCAAAGCGTGGGCGATGTCTTCAGCAGCACCCAACCAGTTCGCCGGAGCAGTGGGCACGGAAATGACAACCGTCCCACTCTTGTTGTCAAACTCAATCTCTGATTTGTCTCTCTCACGATTACTGCATATGACAAGACCACTGAGGTGAGGACGGCAAGAGACCCGCGCAATATTCAAAAGGGCTTGGTATCCTTGCAGAGCATTGTGCGCAGATTTACCTATTGCATCCCAATTATGTGACTTTGAAGACCCCGCCGTATGGGCTGCCCAAACTATGAGGACATGAGCCCTATCGGTTGTTCCCAGTTGCCGCATCACTATGTAAAGATGAGCTCCTGTTGCTCCCAGATGGCATGTGACAGGGTGATGCTCTGCCTGGTCAGGATGAACAATCTCCATAACGGCACGATGAACAAGACGTCCATTCTTAAATCGCTCAATTAGCAAAGGACCAGTTTCGCTGCCCGCTGCGGCCCTGCAACCCAATATCTGTTCACTTCGTATACGAAGCGCTCCTTCATACACAGTAGAGAACCTGAAAGAAGAGTTATCAAGAAGTTGATTCTTGCACAAAATGATGGCAATGCTTACCAAGAGCCGCGCTATGTCGTCCCAAGTGCGGCTCTGCCAATCCCAGAACGAGTCCTTTTCATTCTCTTGTCTCAGCAGTTTCTGGTACCAGTACCAAATCACTCTGTAACGCACATCATTGAGAAGTACATAATTCGGTGGTGTAGCAGGGTTTGGAGCAGGAATATCGACCAAATGGGGAACCTCAGAGAGCTGATTGCAAAGAGCTACAAGAGCCTGCACAGTAATGATCCGCTTTGAAACCATGAATGTTTGATTTTCGCTCCGGGCATTTGCAATATACCTCTTTCCCGCGACTGAACATCGAAGCAAGAAGTCCTTGAGAATACGGTTTTCATGCAGGTTGTGGGTCTCCTTACGGGCAACCATCAGCAGCCTCTGTCTCGGCCCAGCTTTCTCCGCCATGCTTTGCCCCGGCTGTTTTATGTACCATTGCAGGCAAGCACTGTCTGTCTCTTCCATTTGGCATGCCGGCAGAAGCCCTCGCTCCCGAAATAAGACCCTCCTAGATGAACGCACTGTTTCCTGCAAAGGGCGACGCATTTTCTCTGCAATGTCAACAACCACAGATCGAAACGGGTGCTGCGCCTCTTTCTTTAGTCGTTCAAGATAGTCCCTGACTGCCTGCCATTCTAGCCTTTCATTTCTTTCGTCATGCCGTTGGGCCTCATCAAGTAATTCATCGAAGAAGCTAGACCAGTTGAGCAAAGTCCTCGACAGAGGCGAATCCTTTGGCTTACCCTGTTCATCAATGCCCTCATAACGCGGCACAACTCCATCAGGGCGCAGCCTAACTTTCCACCTGAGTAGTTCTCTCCCTTCTCTGCAATGGACCAGTATCTGACCGCCAGCCTTATCTGCTGCGACTGTCCCGTGTGGCACTTCAAACAACCGGCAATTAACTTTTGAATTTGGCGGAAGAAAAGGTGGCCCAAGCTGGTGGAATCTCTCGTACCTAGAGGCAAGCAGAATCTCAGCCCCCTCTACGATTGATAGAGTCGGACTTCCGTAGAAAGGAAAACACGCTTCCCCTTCAAATAAGTCAAATGTCTCGCTGCTGGTGGCACAAGACCATGGCCACAAATGAAGTCTGGCCTGAACTCGCATCAATCACTCCTCTCGAGTGACCCCATACCACATGAACATTCCTGTAGCACTGCTCTCGCTCGCAGAGTGAAAGGCTTTGAGCAGCGCATCATCTTCGGTTTCCTCAATCACGTTTGCTATTTCTTCAAAAACAGTCTTACTTGCTGACTCAAGATTATCAAGTCCACGGAGCTTGGGAAGGATTTTCTGCTCGATCTGGTCGGAAAACGCCTCTCTCAATAGATTCTCGCCATCTTCAATTCCCGGGTAGTTGGATATGTAAGCCAGAATGCTCTTTTCAACGCGATGGCCGAAAGGCCTACCAATTTTTACAAGAGCGTCATTCAGGGAATTTATCCATCCAAGCGCCTTTTGAGTCCAATTGCCTGTTATAATTTCCCTGCACCAGCGCTTCCAAATAGCTGCGGTCAAATAGCCCGGTGCTGGCGGAAGCAGCGGATCATGATTCTGATCATCAGCATTCAACCTAGCCGGCCTACCAAAGCGTAGCACATTCGCACGGTCAATTACCTTATCTGAAAGAGTCTGGGTGCTTTCGTCTTCGTTCATCGTCCCTGCGAAGAGAATATTTCGATCTACCCAAAATGAAATTGCATTTCGACCAGGCACGTTGTCCAAATATATCCGCGCATCCTGGCGGCTCTCAGCGCTGGCAGACGAGCCAACAAGACGACGTAGTTCAAGTTTTGAAAGAAATTCGCTGAAATAATATTCAGTCCTGGCAAGATTCATTTCGTCTAGAAGAACCAGAAGCATCCTTTCAGAGCATCGCTGCTTCTCATCAAGACCCTCCAATTTAGTGAATGGGTCCATGCGCACTAAGGCACGTGCGAGCTCAGTCGCCTTATACCTCTTCTCCAGGTAGTTATAGAATCCGAACATATCTTGAGGGGAATCCCATCGGGGCTGCACTGCAATAATTAGGCGATGCATCCCCATCAGTTGGGCATAAGCAGCAGGAAGAAGCGTCTTACCAGTTCCTGATACGCCTGCCAGAACAGTTAACGGGTTTATGTCTTGGCATTTAAGCGACGTATGGAATGCCTTGAGTACACGCTTATGGAAGTGATATCCAGCATTATCAAGAGAACTCCGAGCTTCTTCCAGAGCCTCCACCTCATCAGTATATGGGAATTTCTTGTCTGGTAGCTGTTTCCTATCCAAACACTTAGGAGGTTCTTTTAGAAGGTCAGAGAAAGGATCCTCCAGCGGCGGCACGCCACGGTCTCCTTTCATACGTTCCACTTCCTGCTCCAGATAGGCTTTCTTTGCTCTCAGTTCTTCGGTTTCTTCTCTAGCTCTCTTCTCATTCTTTAAAGTCTCATATAGATCTTTCTCTGCCTGGACGGCCTCGCCTCTGAATGCCCTAGCAGCTTCTGCTGCCTTTTCTAATTCGTCTTTCGATTTCTTCACTGCGTTCTTTAAGGTATCAAATCCTGCCTTGGCTTCCTCTAATAGGTGGACTTCTTTTTTCAAACTGGTCTTATTTGCGATTAGCTCACCGATTGCTAGTTCAAGATTTTGCTTTTCCCTTATTAAACTCGCTAGGTTAGCCTTCTCGCTTACAGTCTCTGCACGCGCTCTTCTTGCTTCTTCTATCTCCCTTTGAGAATCCTCAGTAGCGTTCTGTTTTTCTTGCTTAAGGGTAGTGGACTCTTCAATGAGGCGATTTATCTCAGTCTCAATTTCCGATCTTTTATGACGAAGGCCGTCCAATGCCAAGCTCAGTTCAAACCTCTCCTTTTGGGCCGATTCAAGCTCACGTTTCAATTCTTCTGCGACCCTTCGCTTCTTCTCTGCACCCTCCACCTCCTGCTCGGCCGCTTTTCTTGCCCCTTCAGCAATTGATCTATGACCATCAATGACTTGCTCAAGAGAAACCTT
>Ga0210016_1004066_pt1 | contig 12591 bp, 12 predicted proteins | sample CryGeyCG2014_300_FD_185454 | JGI IMG/M metagenome (GOLD analysis project Ga0210016, IMG submission 185454) | Groundwater microbial communities from aquifer - Crystal Geyser CG02_land_8/20/14_3.00 (SPAdes) (version 2) | ecosystem: Environmental > Aquatic > Deep subsurface > Groundwater | place... | reverse complement strand
CGATACACTACGAGGGATTGACAAAAAGGAGGATTGGTCTTAAAATATAAGTGAGTGATAACTTTGAAGTGAGGTAACACTTATATTGAGAAGACGATGCTGCATCCTAAATAAAGGGCTACCAACAGCTTTTGAGCGAGCAACACCGTTCTCATTGTTATTGATTGAATATTCAGGAGGCACTAAGTAAGAACGGCACAGGAAAGCAAGTAACCGACTAATTGACTATCAATCAAGACTGATAGGAGGTGCATATGGGACTTTTCAGCAGGAAGCCGAAGATAGTGAAGGAGATTCATGGCGCTGCTTGCGGGCATATGCAAATGAGGCATATCGGTAGTGGAAGAGGCACAGAGTTTGCCGGGTCATCAGCCTAATGTCCCAAGGAAGTAGAAACGAAACATTCTTTTGAACGTATTAATATACGCATGGATTGGGATTTCGATTGCTGCCGCAGCGACCATTGTCTTTATTTCGTCTTCGGCCGGCTGCCAGTCCCAGCTAGCATATTAGACAGTGAAACCTGAACCTGGTAAGGCTTGCCAAGTCAATGATATCATGCCATTCGACCATAAACATTATCATGGACCCTCTCTGAGGCCAGCGAATCTCAGGGATGTGAAAAGGTGAAAGTAGCAAATCGTTAGAGTGGAGCAAGAACATGCCCAACAATCTCGAAAAAATAAAATAGAAACTGGCGGGAAGGTGATGATGACAAAAAGTAGAAGGATTGAAACTATGGGTGACCAAAAAATCTAAAGAAAAGGAGGGAAAATGAGTGCACTTATTTATCTCGTTATAGCTGTAGTAGTAATAATACTTCTATCGGCCGCGATTAAGATTGTTCAAGAGTATGAAAGAGGAGGTGTTTTCCGCCTAGGTAGATTCGTTGGCCTCAGGGGACCAGGGCTGGTCTTCTTAATACCTTTTATTGAGCGTATGAGGAAAGTTGACCTTCGTGTCGTCACTATGGATATTCCTTCACAGGAATGCATTACTGTGGACAATGTGACTGTTAAAGTTGATGCCGTCGTCTATTTCCGTGTGGTAGATGCCGCCAACGCTATTCTCAAGGTATATGATTATGCCAAGGCAACCTATTTACTGGCGCAAACCACTTTGAGAAATGTTGTCGGACAATCTGCATTGGATGAGCTATTGGCTCAACGCGACCGGCTTAATGCAAAGATTCAGGTAAGCGTTGACGAAGGCACAGATCCCTGGGGTATAAAGGTGAGCATGGTAGAGGTCAAGAATGTGGAATTACCCGAAACAATGCAGCGAGCTATGGCGGCGCAGGCTGAAGCTGAGCGAGATAGGCGAGCCAAGGTTGTTCATGCTGAAGGTGAGTATCAGGCGGCACAAAGATTGGCCGACGCTGCCCAAATTATTGGCACTCAGCCCACAGCTCTACAGCTTCGCTACCTACAAACACTGGGTGCCATTGCCACAGAAAGAACTAATACTATACTGTTTCCTTTGCCCATAGACATGGTGACTCCTTTCCTAGCTAGAGCTAATCCTGAGAAAAAGTAAGCATCCAGTCACTGGTCACCCTGACTCCGATTAGAACAAAGGCGAATGGTCTATGAGGAGGACAGCGGGACGCAGTCTATCTGCTCCTTCTCAATCACTCTGGTTTGCACGGGCTAACGCAAACCGGGGTTCTCTTGTTCGCCATGTGGATTGCTTATTAAGACAGAGGAGAACTTTGGCGGGTATAGTTCATAAAGATACTCATACATGGTAGTGAGAACGGTGTCTGTCTCTCGAGCCTTGGCCCACGTGCGTTAAATGTGGTCTAGAGAAGGAAACATCGCTCGACAATGTTCCCGTAATTTCGAGGGTAGACCACGTAACTCCAGAAGCACGTCCGTTGCACTGGCCCGGTTTAATCTTCGGGCGTGCTCAAGTGCTACAAGGATGGATCTTTGCGTCTGGTCTCTCCATTGTCGGGAGCGTTCCAGTTCTCGCCAGGCTTCTGAGGTCCTGTGCTATTATATCAGGGTACTTTGCGCCGTTTGCGCTGTGCCAACCAAAAGCAGCAATGCTACACCATGCTGCAGGTCAATGGGGGGCGCGAATAGGCTGGTTAAAAAAGCTGTGGTCCAGACCGGCTTATGTCCATTCGCTTGGGAACGACCACTATGCCGTTATCTGATATTGTGCAGCCTCTCTTCTTATCTGCCTCTGTGTCATAGCCAATTAAGGCGCCAGCCCGGATTCTGCTTTCCTTATCAACGATAGCCCGCCTTACCCTGGCACCGGGCTCAATGACAACATCGTCAAATATGACCGATTGCTCCACCAGAGCGTCTCTCTCCACAATCACCCCCGGGGAAAGTATCGACTTCCAGACAGTCCCGCCACTAATGATACAGCCATCACACACGACAGACTCCGGTGTCTTTCCGCCAAGGACACATTTGCTTGGAGGTAGCGGCCGCTGATATGTTCTGAAGGGCCACCTTTCACCGTAAAGATTGAAGAAGGGGTCTACAGCCACCAGGTCCATGCTTGCTTCGTAGTACGAATCGATGGTGCCGACATCCTTCCAGTAGAACGAATCGCGGGCCTTGTCGACCAATATTTTTTCCCTCACACCGTCTTTTACTTCGACTGTGAAATCCTCTATCTTGTTCTCTTCCTCATAGTCATATACGAAAATGTCGTGATGTTTGCCTATCATTCCCGGAATGATGTGCTTACCGAAGTCTTCCTCCTGTCCTTGCAAAGCCTGGAGCAGGGTACCCAGCTTGAAGATATACACACCCATTGAAGCCAAAGCATAGTCCGGAGTATCGGGCATCGTCTTTGGCTGCGCTGGCTTTTCTTCGAAGCCAACCAGTCTGTGGCCTTCGTCTATCTCGAGCACGCCAAGTTTTCCGATAGCCTGCTCTTTCCTTGCCCTAACGGCAGATACCGTCAGGTTTGCCTTCTTCGCCCTGTGATAAGCTACAAACTGAAGATAATTCATCTTGTAGACATGGTCACCGGAGAGAATCAGAATGTTCTCAACATCCTTTCTAGTAAGCAGGTTCAGATTCTGCCGTACCGCGTCAGCCGTACCACGGTACCACTCTACACCCAGCTTCTGTTGAGCCGGGACGCAGTAGATGAAGTCTCCTAAACCTGCAGCGGAAATGCCCCAACCCTCCTGGATGTGGCGATGTAAAGACTCCGAGCGGTATTGTGTCAGAACAAAGACCTGCCGGAGGCCTGAGTTGACGCAGTTACTCAGCGTAAAATCAATGAGCCGGAATTTGCCTCCAAAGGGTACGGCCGCCTTGGACCGTTCTCTGGTCAAAGGTTGCAGCCTCTCCCCGGCTCCTCCAGCCATTATAATCGCCAGAACCTTGTCCATTGCTATCACCCCCGCACTCCGCTGCTACCTGCGGCTTCCTTTCTTCCCGATTATATCAAACCAGATTCCCCCGTGGCAAACAGCGGGCGGTTCATCTTGTTTGTCCGTGCAATCCCGGAAATTCTTGCCTTCTCTTTAAGCTCAATTAAGCCACACTGGATGGGCATTGAGTCAGCGCGCAAATGGTGAAGCGATATGGTAGGGAATTCCTGAATTACGTGGTTCTGACTGATTGGCTGATGTTCAGTTACCACTAACTAAGAGACAAGCTACCAAACAGCCTATGCTTTTCTCTTGGATGTGCTTTCCTTCCGTAAATCGTAACTGAGTGCTATGTCAGTAATGGCTAGAATGCCAATGAGTTTTTCAGGACAATTTTGACCAACAACTGGCAAGTGGCTGATATTATTTTTCGTCATTCTATTAAGTGCCTCATACAGCGACTCCTCGGCATAACCAACTATGAGACGCCTACTCATTATTTCACGAGTTTTTGCCTCCTGCCATTTGCCTTCGGGGACTCGAGCTATGTCGAGAGTTGCCACAATTCCTACTAGTTTCCCTGAATCCAGTACAGGCACAGCATCAATTCCGTTAGACTTCATCAAGCTAGCAAGGTCGCCAAGACGCATATCCGGAGAAGCAGTTACGACCTTAGTCACCATTGCATCTCCTATACGGAGTTTCTTGAGTAATGGGACAGAGTATTCAACTCTGTGTGCGGGAGAGTCAGCCCGCGTATTCACCTGGTTTTCATAAATGTAGCTATCTCCAGTCAAAAAGTAGGCGATTACTACCGAGACCATGCAAGGTATCAGTAAGCTGTAGTTACCGGTCATTTCGCTCACCATTATCATAATTGCTAGAGGAGCCTTAGCTATACCTCCGAACAGAGTCATCATTCCTACTACTACGAAGGCGGACGGATCGGCCGGTATTATGGCGGTGAAATTGTGAAGAACCGACCAGATTACCCCACCCACCATACCCCCTATCACTAGGCCAGGAGCAAAAACACCACCACTGCCCCCAGAGGCTATGGAAAACCCAGTGGCAATAATCTTGCCGAATATTAGTCCGAGCATTATTGCCACTGGCAAAACAACGAAGTTGCCATCAATAGCGAGTTGAAGCCATCCATAGCCCATCCCAAGAATTTGAGGTAGAAAAATACCAATTACGCCCACAAGTAGTCCACCTATGGCAGGCTTAACATAATCGGGTACTCTCAGAGACCTAAAAAGGTCGCGGATTCGGTAAAATGAGCGACCGTATAGCATACCGAACAGGCCGCAGACTATTCCCAGTATGGCGTAGCCCAAAAGCTCCTCTGGCCTCTGGAAAGCAGATTCGGCGCGAATACTGAAAATATGTGTCCAGCCGTGCCAGGAGGCAAAAACACTGTAACCTACAACAGAGGCGATAAACGAAGGTAGTAGAGCCTCAAACTCAAAGTCACGCCGGTATAGGATTTCAGTACTCAGTATTGCTCCGCCCAAAGGTGCTTTGAAGATTGCCCCGATGCCAGCGCCTATCCCTATAGCTAAAACTATGCGTCGGTCGCGGCTATTTAGTTTGAAGAAGTCAGCTAAGGCGGAACCAAAACCAGCCCCTATTAGCGCCACCGGCCCTTCCCGCCCAGCACTACCACCGGAACCAATCGTGATTGCAGAGGCAACCAGTTTAACAAATGGTACGCGCCGGCGGATAAATCCGTCTTTGTTGTGGAAGCTATTTATAGCAGCATCGGTGCCATGTCCCTCAGCTTCAGGTGCCAATTTGAAAACAAGTAGTCCACTTATTAGCCCGCCAAGTGTAGTAATCAGTGGTATCATCCAACATCGGGTTATAGGTGCGAGAATAGCCTGTTCCTCACCGCCGGGTGCTGGTGGAATATAACCGGCACCCATTCCAAGCATTAGCCAAGTAGCCCACTTTATTGCTAGATAGAATATTATCGAGCCTGCACCAGCAACCATACCAACAAGAACAGCAATAATGAGCCACTTTCTGAGGTAGCTGGCATCGACTATACCGAAGGTCTTGGACAGTACCGTTAATACTCGTCTGAGTCTAATCATTCAAATCGGTTATCAGAGCGTTTCGCTCTTGCCTTTTCGGCATCCATGCTTGGTCTCCCCAGCTATAATCTAAACTCCACACGATAGAGGCTGTCTTAGGTGGCACCTCATTGTAGAATGCCAGCGGGTCAGCTTTGTCTACCCGGTAGCCGCGGTAATGGGAAACAATGTGGGGACTGGTAAATTGACGTAGGAATATGACTATCCCTGGAGTCTTTGCTTTTTCTTTAAGCTCATTAAAACCGTATCGGCGCAACCGTTTTCGGGCCTCCTCATCGGAAAGTCCGGAACGAGTAGAATCAAGGCTCTCTAAAGCTTCTTCAGCAGTAAGATTGTGCCACTTCATCGCAAATTCCCGACGCCATCCTGGTAGGATGCCTTATCTTCGATACCCAAGTAGTACTCCGTGGTTACATTTACAGGCGAATTATGTCCTCGGGATGTTCTAGAGCTAGAAATAGCAGCAGGTAATCTCTCAGATGGCGGGTTATCAAGAAGTTATACCTGACATGCTCCCGACCGTTCTCGCCCAGCCGGCTAGCATACTGAGGATTAGTCAGTAGTTGTCTTATAGCGTAGGCAGTTCCCTCTATTCCGTAAGACAAAAGGCCGGTGAACCTGTTCTTTACTTGAAGGGGAATACCCCCAACTGCAGAAGCCACTACCGGCTTTGCCTTCCACAGAGCCTCGGTTACCGTAAGCCCAAAACCTTCCCTGTGCGACTTTTGAACAATAACTGAGGATGCTCTTTGCAAAGCGTTTATCTCAATGTCACTGCCAGGTGGAATAAGCAGGATATGTATGTCAGGATTGTTCCCGGCTCTCTGCCTAACTTCGGCCAGCACTTTGTCAGACTCTGGGTCGTCGCTGGCAGTACCCCCGGCGAAGACAAGCCGGCAGTCTATGCTCTTCCTCACGAGCTCAAACGCCTGAATCACCCCCACCGGGTCTTTAAGATAATCAAACCGGGAGACTTGGGTGATAATGGGTTTGTCCTTAGGTATAGTATACTTTGTGAGGACTGAGTCAATCGTCTGCTGGGGCAACTCCTTGTTCTTATCACTGAGAGGGTCTATGGATGGGGAGATGAGAAACTGCCGCATAGGCAACTCCCGAGAAAAAGCCGGTGCCGAGAAAACTGATGCGTCATATTGAACTACAAACGGTTGTAGAAAGTTCCAGACCTCCTCGTTAGGATGTGACAGGTCAATATGGCATCGCCATAGCCATTTCTGGGGATTGCTTCGCCTTCGGCTCGCAATGACAGAGGAGCGGCTCGCAATCAGCCCTACGGGCTGGGGATCGTGAACAAAGAGAATATCTCCATACAACTCCATCTCTTCAATGTTCTTTTGGGTCGTTTCCAGAAAGACAGCGAAGTCTTTTTCAGTCACTGTTTCTTGTCTCCCGTGGAGAGCGTTGTGGAATTTTTTGGTCACCTGGAAAAACTCCTCGTTCCCTTTGATGACATTCCAGCGGGCATCAACACCGAGTTGTCCCAACAAAGGTATCATGCGGCTTAGAATCTCAGCCACACCGCCACCAACGAAAGTAGAGTTGATCATCTGGATAACTTTGCCCGATAGCTTGGCAGCCAGCAACCGAAGTTCCTCAATGGCACTTCTGCCAACAATGGGCTCGTAGTCAGAAACCCTCATTTGATGCGTTTTTCGATAAGTTGTATCAGTGCTGATCTTAATCCCTCCAGAGTATAAGTATACGGGTCCAGGCGGGCAATTTCCTCACCGAGCTCGCTCTCACCCGAACTATCCTGCAACCAAATTGAGAAATCGTTTAGCCCCCTCCCCAATCTCAATCTTGATTCGAAAACATGAAAATAGAAAGAACCCAAACTTATCTTGCGCAGGGCTTCGACAAATTCCCTGAGGTCATGAGCCACATAGGGAGTAGGTAGAATTACGCTCACTGATTTCATGAAGTGAAATTCTCTTCCCGGCATCGCCTCTCTGAAATTGGACCCGCTGGAAAGATATTCCTCAATGATGGCCACCAGCCTTTCTCGGAGAGTTCCCAGATTGGGAAATCCAAAGGTATCGACACTGGCCAGCCTCTCGCCTAGTACCTCATCGCCTAGCGCATCACCTACCCAGATGGCGAAGTCATTGGACGGTTCAGGCGTGAGGTAGTGGTGTTGTTCCAAAAAATGATGGGTATGATAATAGACTACGGCGTCTGGCGCCGTTTTCAAAACCTCAACGAGCTCACGAAGATTCCTTGCTTTAAGTCCGGTCAACTCAGTCAAGTCCGTCCGGCTGACAAAACGGAAAGGTTCCTTGGCTTTTTTTAAAGGACGCCCGTAGTTAATGACCGTCCCACGAAGCAGCCTACTGTTAGGGATGAGAATCGTGCTTTCATCTAGAGCTTTGATATGCGTATTACTCCAGCTTATCTCGGTGACATAGCCTTCCTCACCAGTTTCCACTTTTATGTAGTCACCTACTTTAATCTGCTGCGTAGTGCCAAGCCGGAAGCCAGCAAAAAAGTTGGGAGCAGCGTCTCTAAAAGCGAGCGCTGCCACCAGAACTGCCACCCCTATGAGGAGAAGAAGAGGACTGATGGGCAGACCCCAAATATCAAGCACGATCAATACACCAATAACAATGACGGTGACTCTAATCAGATTTATTGCCAATGCAATGCTCGGTTTGTTTGCCCCTTTCATTCTGCCCTGAAACAAGTTCAGGGTCAGCAACTCTCTACTCAGGACGATAACGACCCAGCCAAAGGACAGAACAAACAAACTCCCTGTTGCTTTCACAGTCATACTCTTGACTTCCGGAGGCAATACTGAGACTTGAATGGCTATGCAAATGCCTAATAGTAGAAACCAGAGCAAGAAAGGACGACGGGCTGTCCTGGCAACTATCTGACTTCCCTCCCATCTTGTCTTTGCTGTCCAGCGCTCGAGGAGATTGCCAACAACCCGCCTCAGCCACAAACCAACAACATAGGAAGCAAGAAAGACCAGGACCGGGATAACTATCTTAAACCAATTGTCAGCTAGCCACTCAATCATTGCAATATCAAAAAGCAAAAATAAAAATGCAAAATGACAGAGCAAAGGTTAAAAAATTTGCATTTTGAGTTGTCATTTTGACCTTTGATTTTTAATTTTCTATTTTGTTTAGGATTATGCTCAGAAATTCGGCTACTTCAGACGGCGACTCCAAGAAATAGTGCGCCGTGCTGTACTGGTTCTCTTTCCCAACAAAGACCGAGAGGCCAACCCCATAGTTTTCGATAACCCTGAATGCGTCTTCGTCGGTCAGGTCGTCACCAAGATATATTGGCAAAAGCCCGCTTCTCCGTCCCCCTTTGCCATACCTCTTCATCAGCAGCTTTATGGCCTTGCCTTTGTCCCAGGTGACAGCCGGTCTTACTTCATACACCTTCTTGCCAGAGGTTATTCTAACCTTCTCCAATGCTTGGGCACCACCGACAATGTGCTCAAAAGTGTTTTTAACTTCTTCAGTTTTATCTTCTTCTACCAGTCGGTAATGCACGCTGAGAGAAAGTCCCTTGTCCTCTACTATAACTCCTCTAATTCCCCGTAGAGCTAGGCTCAATACATAATGCATAATGCGAACAATCGGTCTCAATTCCTCTGCCAAGGGATTCACAAATCTAATCCCGGGCCCTTCTATCTCCAGCCCGTGGTTCCCGGCATAAATTATGTCAGCGATAGCCACTTTATCCTTCAGGTCTGCCAGTGCTCTGCCACTAATTACCCCCAATGTGAAGCGCCGTTGCCGTGCCAGAGCCTGTAGCAACTGCCTTGTGCTCTTCGGGAGATTCGCCAGTTCTGGCCTCTCCACAATGGGAGTAAGAGTACCATCATAGTCAGTGAGAAGCAAGATATGTCTGGCGCTCCTGAGCTGCTCGGCAACTTTAGGCCAGGCGGACAGGAGGTGTTCCAAATATTATTCTCCAAATTCAAATTTTACTAGCTCCGAAATTATATCGGCAGCCCACTTGTAGATGTTGTTCTCCCGCACTACCTCCCTCATCTTTCGCATTCGCTTATGTCTTTCTGCCTCAGGCATTTCCAAAGCATTTTTGATGGCTTCAGCGAAATGGTCTGTGGCATAGGGATTGATAAGCAGGGCATCGGTCAGCTCTCTCGACGCCCCGGTGAAACGGCTCAAAATGAGCACACCGTCCTCATCAAAGCGGCTGGCAACAAATTCTTTGGCCACCAGATTCATACCGTCATGAAGCGAGCTTACAACACAGAAGTTTGCCATCCGCCGCAGCGCCATCAATGTGAGAGTAGGCAGATGTTCCCGGAGATAGATTATTGGTTTCCAGCGTCCCATACTACCATGTTTCCAGTTTATCTCCTCCAGCAGAGTCTCTATCTCTTCATTCAATTTCTTATAGGCTGCTACCTGCATTCGGCTGGGAACGCCGGCCTGAACAAAGACCACTCGGCGCCGGTAATCGGGATACTTTTCCAGAAAGCGGTCAATAGCTCTGAATCTATCGGGAATACCTTTGGTATAGTCAATCCTGTCCAGCCCGATCCCCACCATCTCATCCTCAATCCCCCACTGGTTCTTCAGCCTTTCTATCTCGGCAACCACTTCCGCTTTTTGAGCCTCTTGACAAATGTCCTCGAAATCCACGCTGATAGGAAAATGGCGGACTGCTGTCCTCTTACCCCCGCAAGTCACTTCGTACTTTTCGCGGTCAACACGTGTCTCGATCGAACGGTCCACGGTATCCATGAAATTATTACAATGGTAATGGATATGGAAACCAAGAAGGTCATTACTTAATAGCCCCTTAAGAACTTCTTCGTGCCACGGGCAGATGCGGAAAGCCTCGGGATTGGGCCAGGGAATATGCCAGAACTGGGCGGTGATGATGTTGGGGTTTCTTTCCTTAATCTGCCGGGATAATAATGCCAGATGATAGTCTTGGATGAAGACAAATGCCTTTCTATCTCCGACTTCATCCAGGACATTCTGCGCGAAAGTTTCATTCACTTTCCTATAAGTATTCCAGTCACATTCCTCAAACACTGGTCTGGTGTAGACAATATGGCATAGGGGCCACAACGCTTCGTTAGAAAAGCCGAGGTAGTATCCCTCTTCTTCCTCCTTAGAGAGCCAGACCCGCTTAAGGGAGTATCGCGGGTCCTCGGGAGGTATGCCTACTTTGTTATCTTTGTCTACAACTTCCCTATCAGCATCGCCACTGCCGTGAGCAATCCAGGTGCCGCCGCAAGCCTGCATCACCGGGTCCAGAGCGACAGTAAGACCACTGGCAGGTACCTGACACACAATCTTTCGTCCGGAGAAGGCATGAATATAGGGCTCCCGGTTAGATACCACTACAAAAAGATAGCCCAACAGTTTTTCTTTTACCAGGTCATTAAGACCTTCTCGCGTCAACATAAAGCACCTCACGCCCCTTGCCAATTATATTGTCATGCTGAACTTGTTTCAGCATCTCTGGGAGGCCCTCCCCTCTTCCCACCTTATTTGGCAAGGGGCGGGAGGGCCTCCTTTCTTCCAACTTTTGCAAAATTCGGTCAGAGTCTGGACTTAGCGCTTGACAACAGCTTCGCAAAAGATATGCCATAGTGGCACATACTTTTCCTGAGGGTCGAAGCTATAGTTGCTTAGAGCCCAAATATTGACCAGTCCCTGTATTATACCAAAAAGAACTATCGCTGCTGCCTCTGGGTCAATATCCTCTCTCACTTCTCCAGTCTTAATCCCTACAGTGAGAAGGTCCTGGAGGCGACTTATGTATTTATTAATGGTCTCAGTTATCTTTCTATTAAGTTTCTTATCACCCAAGCTAATAATCTCAGCAATAACCTGGAAGGAGATGCCTCGCCTTTGTTCGATAGCCGACAAATGACTTGTAAGCACGCTGTTTAAAATCTCCAGGGAAGGAGCATGGCCCTCGGCAGTGGCTCTTGTGATATCCCCCACTAGACTGTCCTCAATGTGGTCCACCAGCAAAGATAGTATATCCCTCTTGTTTTTAAAATGACGGTATACAGCCGTTTCAGAGATGCCCACCACTTTGGCAATTCTCTTGACGGTTACATGCTCGCTGCCATACTTGATTATCAGCTTCCTGGCAGCATCTATTATCTGCCTCTGCCGTACCGCGGTACTTTCGTATTTTCTGACCATCCCTGGAATACCCCCGTTTGTGCTACATAGCCTAGAATATGTTAGCACAAAGCGGCATGAATCAAAAACCAGAACTATGTCTGGCCACTGCCGGGTTCTTTCATTAATGGGCCGCTTTCTTGTGCCCTTTCCTAGCCGAACCTTGGTCACCACCAAGGTAAGGTGGCAAATTGCCAAAATAGACCTTCGTGTGGGGCCAGGGAATTTCTATGCCTTCTTCATCAAAGGCTTTCTTCAGCCTCCGGCGGAGTTCTCCCATGACATCCCACTGACGGATAGGCTTGGTATTCCCTAGTATCTTGATCTCAATGCCCGAATCCCCTAAGTTGTCTACTCGAAGAGCCTGAGGGGGTGTCAAAATTGCCGGGGCCCACACAGGGTCATCGGCCAGCTCCTTGCCCACCCGGTTTATTACCGAAATGACATGGTCCAGGTCTTCGCCATAAGCCACCCTCACATTGAGGTTAACCCTTGACCACTCTTTGGTGAAGTTGCTGGCTACCCGAATCTCTCCGTTTGGAACAACATGGACTATACCATCAAGGTCTCGCAGTATAGTCCTCCTCAAGTTTATGTCTTCGACGAGTCCAGATACGTCACTAATTCTGACTACATCGCCCACACGGTACTGGTTCTCCAGGATAATGAACAGCCCGGCAATCAGATCTTTTATCAGACTTTGAGCACCGAAACCGATAGCAATGCCAGCTATGCCAGCACCGGCCAGGATAGGCGCAATGGGTATCTCCAGTTCAGAGAGCACCATAAAGACCGCGATAAGAAGCACGACCACCTGTCCTGCACCAGCAAGGACCCTCGACAATGTATCAGCCCTCTTTCTGACCTCCTCCTCGGATTCGCCAGCACGGCGAGCCAAAGTTACAGCAATTAATCTGGGAATGAATCGACTTACGGCCACAATAGCCGCCATAGAAAGAACAACTATCAAAGCGATGCGCCAACCATGTTCGGC
>Ga0210016_1004057_pt1 | contig 12607 bp, 7 predicted proteins | sample CryGeyCG2014_300_FD_185454 | JGI IMG/M metagenome (GOLD analysis project Ga0210016, IMG submission 185454) | Groundwater microbial communities from aquifer - Crystal Geyser CG02_land_8/20/14_3.00 (SPAdes) (version 2) | ecosystem: Environmental > Aquatic > Deep subsurface > Groundwater | place... | reverse complement strand
ATAGTTTAAAGCAAAGAGGTCAAATTGGCTAACAAAAAGATGGAATGGACATGTCGCTTATAACAATTAATACCGAAACAAATGAATGTCAGTGGGCTGGAGCAAATAATCCGCTTTATATTGTGAGCAGTAGCCAGTCAGCAGTAAGCAGTATGCAGTCAGCCTTCGGCAATGAAATGCACGAACTACCAACTGCCACTGCCTCCTGCCAACTATATGAGTTAAAGGGCGACAAAATGCCTATTGCCATTTACGAACGTATGGAACCATTTACCAATCACGATTTAAAACTCGAAAAAGGCGATTGTCTATACTTATTCAGCGATGGTTTTGCCAATCAGTTTGGCGGTCCCAAAGGTAAAAAGTTTATGTATAAAAAATTTAAAGAAATTTTGGTGCAGACATAACCTGACATGTTTCAACAAATTAAAACCATGAATGAGCCGAAAGAAATACTTGAAACAACAATAAATGAGTGGATTGGAAGCGGAGAACAAATAGATGATATAACAGTTTTAGGAATTAGAATTTAATTTTTGAAAAAAATCTTATATTATATAATTTTATTTACTGTTTTTTCTGCGAGAGTTTTTTCGCAAAATTATAACATTAAACATTATACTGTTCAGGATGGTTTGTTACACTCTTTTGTGAATGATATAATACAAGACAAAAGAGGAAGTATTTGGATGGCAACTGGTGGTGGTTTATGTAAATTTAACAGTGTAGAATTTACTAATTATACTAAAAAGGACGGATTGAATAATTATCGCTTACTTTCTTTAGCCGAAGACGATTTTAATAATATTTGGATTGGCTCATTATTAGGGATTAATGTTTTTGATGGCGACTCTATTTATACTTTAAAAAGTGCAACTAAAAGAGTATTAGCGTTGAAAAAATCATTAGACGGACAAATGTGGGTTGCCTCAAATGAGGGTGTTGAAAAAATGCAATTTAATAATGGGAAATTTATAACAACAAAACTCCCTTATGATTTTGGAGTAATTGATTTTGAAAATATTTTTCAAGATAGAAATTTAAACTCTTTTTTAGTACAAACAGAAAATAATCTGTTTATTGGTTTAAATAATACAGTATATGATTATAATAATAAAGAAGTAAAAAAAATAAAATTTGATAAAAATATAAAAGTCTATTCAGCTTGCAAATTAGAAAATAATGATGTGGTTTTTGGGACAAATAATGGAGTCTTTAAATATAATGGATACAGTTTAGAGTTAATCAAAAATAATCGTCTAAATGCTTTTCATGCTTTCAAAATTGAATATAAGAATAATAAAATTTGGATGATTGGGAATTGGAGTGAAACAGAAAAAAGTGCACTTTATTTAGTTAGTATAAGTTTAAAAGATGAAAAATATTTCAGAAAGATAAGCGATAGTAATGGCTTAATTGAAAAAGCTACATCAATATTAATTGATTATGAAAATAATATTTGGATTGGTTCAAATGGAGGGTTAAGCGTTTTAAAAGGCGAAGAGTTTGTTAATTATACTATTGAAAATGGTCTTATAGGAAATAAAATTTGGGGTGTTTATCAAGATAACGATAAAAATGTTTGGGTTGGAACAATAAATGAGGGCTTATCAATAATAACAAATGATAAAATATTGAATTTTGATACTATTTCGGGTTTGCCCGATATGTATATTGGTGCAATTTTTCAGATTGAAAAGAATGAATTTTTACTTGGTACTGCTAAAAAAGGTTTATGTAAAGCTGAGTTTGTACCTAAATTAAGTCGTTATAAATTTAGTCAGTTAAACATTGAATTAAATATCGGAAATACTCGTGTTGACTGCATTTTAAGAGATAGAAAAAAAATATTGTGGGTAGCGAGTAGTAAAGGTTTGTATTATTCAAATGACGGCATAAATTTTAAACACAAACCTTTATTCCAAGGTGATTCTAATCAAGTATTTATTCAAAAAATATTTGAATCAAGTGAAGGTGATTTATATATTGGCACAAAACAAATGGGATTGTTTTTATTAAAAGATAACAAAGTCGAGAATTTTTTAAACGATTCTAAAAAAGAATTAGGAATTTCATCAATTTGCGAAGATATACAACATAATATTTGGGTTGGTTCTCAGCGTGAAGGAGTTTTAAAAATTGATAATGACAAATGCAATTGGATTACAGAAAAAAATGGGCTTAAATCTAATCTGATATATATATTGCAATCAGATAAAAGTGGTAATATATGGATAGGAAGCAACTTGGGATTAGATAGATTAAATTGTACTAAATATAATAAAACAAAAGAAATAGATATTCGGCATTACGATACTAATGATGGATTGCAGGAATTGGAAATGAACTTGAATGGTTCTATCGAAGATAGCGATGAGAATTTATGGTTTGCAACGAATAATGGAATTTTAAAATATGATTATCATTATGAAATTAGTAATAGAATACCACCAATTATTAATTTGCTTAATGTTAAATTACATTCAAATTCAGTAGATTGGACTAAATATTCTGATTCGTTAACAGGTTGGAATAAATTGCCTGTAAATCCTGTTTTGCCATATAACGATAATCATATTACTTTTGAATTTGTTGGTATTAGTTTTAAGACTAAGGAAATTAAATATACATGGAAACTCGAAGGTTTTGATAAACAATGGGTACCACCAAGTTCTATTCGCCAAGTTGTATATTCTAATCTTCCATACGGAGAATATACTTTTAAATTAAAATCTTCAAATAATGATGATACATGGAATAAAGAACCGTTAGAATTTAGGTTTGAAATACTTCCTCCTTTTTGGGCTGAATGGTGGTTTATTACAATTTCTATTTTGCTTTTAGGAATGTTGATTTACTTTTCTATAAGATTGAGAATGAATGCGTTAATTAAACACCAAAAAGAACTTGAAAATCAAATAAGCCAACGAACTGAGAAAATATCACTTCAAAAAGAAGAGTTGGAATCTCAAATTGATATTGTTAATAATCAAAAACGACAAATTGAAAATATTCATTTACAATTAACTGATAGTATTGAATATGCAAAACGAATTCAGGATGCCGCTTTACCTCTCCAGGAAAATTTGCAGTCAATGGTTGCAGATGCGTTTGTGTTTTTTAAACCAAGGGATGTTGTTAGTGGAGATTTTTATTGGTGGGCACAAATGAAACCAGATAATGTTTTAGTTGCTGCTGTAGTAGATTGTACAGGTCATGGAGTTCCAGGTGCATTTATGAGTTTATTGGGAATCTCTTATCTTCGTGAAATTGTAATCAAAGAATATATAACACACCCTGCTGTAATTTTACGGAAACTACGAAAAGAAATTATAAATTCATTAAATCAAAAAGATGAATTTGGAGAACAAAAAGATGGAATGGATATGGCATTAATAAGTGTTAATTTAGATACTTTAGAAATGCAATTTGCGGGTGCAAATAATCCGCTTTATATTGTGAGGGGTGGGCAAAACCCTCAAGGTTTAACCAAGCCTGAGCCATTGCAAAACCTTGAGGGTTTAGAAGAAATTAAGGGCGATAAAATGCCAATAGCCATTTATAGAAGAATGGATAAATTTACAAATAACAAAGTTCAGTTGCATAAAGGCGACCAAGTTTATTTATTTTCCGACGGGTTTATTGACCAATTTGGAGGTCAAAAAGGTAAAAAGTTTTTGTGCAAACAATTTAAACAATTGCTTTTAAATAATGCCAATAAACCAATGACAGAACAAAGTGCAATTATAGAAAAAACTTTAAATGAGTGGATTGGTAACAACGAGCAAGTTGACGACATAACAATACTTGGATTAAAACTATAAACGAATTATTGTAATTTTTCGAATTTTGCAAAGACTCTGGCACCGTTAAATTTCGAAAAGTTCCAATTAACTGTTGAAATGCAATTTTATTGACCCGATTTATTGCCCCGACATATATTGCCCAGACATTTATGTCGGGGTAATATTCAATGGCTTTAGCCAAAAAATGATTATGTTAGGGCTTGCTGAATAAATATTATCATTCTTAGTGTCTGTCCATAATGTCCGATTTTTTCGTTATACCCCAGTACGCTTCGCTACGGGGTAAACTCGTTTTGAAAACAGTCATTTACTACAGTAAACTCCTTGGTTTTCAAAACTTCGTATGCCTCAAACTCGAACATTATGAATCAGACACTGACTTTATGGACAGGCACTACTTAATATAGAATATTATGGAGTAAATGCTTTTTTAATTGCAAAGAATTTTTATTAAAAGCGTAAAATTATTTACCCACAAAACTATGGTATGGTTTAAAACCGTAACATAGTTCTCACCCACAAATGTCGGGCTAAAGCTCGTTTTTAATACGAACTTTATTTTCCGCCATTTATAGAGATTTAGTAAATGCTGTAACAAACAGCATTTCAGAATGTTGAATAGCCCCCGACTTTAGTCGGGGGTAAAATGAATTAAAAAATCAGGGCTTTAGCCCCATATTTGAGTTTTTCAGCAGACACTATGTTATACTGCGAAAGGGATAAAATTGTACAATATGAATAGCCACGACCTTCAGGTCGTGGATAAAATAAAACAAGGTAATTCAGGGCTTTAGCCCAAAATAATAATGAACAACAAAATGTATAAATTTATCCCGTTTTCAGTATAGCTTAATAAGTATTCGACACTTCAAGATTAGACTATTTTTTCTTTTGATGAGATGAGTTTAAAATGTAAAACTCAAATTAATTTATTTTGTAGTATATTAATATTTGAGTCCAAAATTTAACTCAACATTAAAATAAGTAACTTATTAAAAGGATAATACGAAAGGATATTCATAACTTCGCTAATATGTACACGTTCACCATTTTTATAGGCAACAACCCATGCATCGGCAGTTCCACTACTTAATTTTTCTTTTTTGGCTTGTGAATATTTTTCGTATTTGCCAATTAAATATTTATACCAGCCCTCGTGTTGCTCCATTAATAAATCTTTTTTACCAGGGTAACGCTGATGCAATTCGGCATAAGGAATTTGACGATGACAAGCACCTACCTGAACTTTGAAATAAATAGTCTGGTCATTTGTTATAACTTTACTTTTGTTAACATCATTAACTGTTATAACATCTTTCACATCATTGTTTTTGTTTTCTACCACAGAATTAGGAGCTGTATTTTTATTAATAATCTTCTCTACATTGCTACTATCGTTTTTAGTAGAATCTTTAACATTTGCGAATAAATTTGATGGCTCGCCATTTTCAATTGGAACCTTATAATTATCGGGATTGTCGGTGGAGTCTTTTAAATTCTTCAAAGCAGTTTGTTCTACGAGCATTTGAAACGAATAAATATCAATAGATCCTAATCCTTCTTTCCGTGTTGCCGAAAAATATCCATGCAAGTTGTCGTTTTCGCCAAAAACCTGACAATACATTTCGTCGTCGGGAGTGTTTAAAGGATAACCTAAATTTTCGGGTACCGACCATTTCCCATCAATTAACGAAGTCTTAAACATATCAAAGCCACCAATAGTATTATGACCAGTAGATGAGAAATAAAGTGTTTTCCCATCTTGTGACAGCGATACGCCTTCTTCGTCGTAAGGTGTATTAACAATATTTCCAAGATTTTCGGGCTCGCCCCATTCACCGTTGTCTTGCAAATGAGAAACAAAAATATCACGCATGCCTAATGTTTTATCATGCCTGTCGCTAACAATATAAAGAGTTTTTTTATCGTCTGAAATACAAGCCGAAGTTTCGTGAAATTTTGTGTTTATTTTGTTTAGTTGCTTTGGTTGCAACCATGTATCATTCTCATAAGTGTACTCGTATAAATCACCACCATTTATAAGACCTCTGTATATAAATAACAATTTGCCATCAAATGATAATCCTACGCTTGCGTCGTGTGATGATGTGTTTACATTTCCATTTATTTTAACAGGTGCTGTCCAACTACTTGCATCTTTTGTTGATTGGTAAATATCTTCGTAATACTCAAGTTCGTCAGGGTCAATATCGCCACCGGTACTACCTTCGCGACGTGAAGTGAATATTAAAAGTTTTTCATCAGCAGTAATTAAAGGAGCATAATCGCTATATTTAGAATTAATGCTACTTAAATTTTCAATTTTAATATTTGCTGGTTTATTAACAAGAAGTTTACCATTTTCACATTCGTTAATTTTTTTGTCAATTATCATCACAAATGATGTTATCTTCTTCACTTTTGTATCCGATGATTTTATATTTAAAGCTTTCGTAGCATTTTTATAATGAATGATAGCTTCATCAAATTGAAAATTATAATGATATCCTTGTGCAATAGCATATTCAATTTTAGAATCAACATCGGGTTTTAAACTTTGAGCTTTTAAAAAAAAATTTAACGAAGAAGCTTTATCGGATGAATTCAAATAACAAATTCCAATTTTAAAATTCAGTAACGAGTTATTTGGATTAAATGTGTTGGCTTTCAAATAGTAAGCGAGTGCCTGAGAGTACATCCATTTTTTTTGCTTGGCAAAATAATTGTCACCTTTTTCAAGGTTATTTAAAGCTTCGTTAAATCCACTTTCGTCGGCAAAATTATTTTTCTTAAATTCAACATCTTGTGCAATAACATTTAAAATAATAAAGTTGAAGATAATAAAAAACAATATAATGTATTTCATGGTTAAAAAAAATATTTACTAAATTAATGTTGTGATTGTTCATTAATTTGCACATTATTTTAAAGTTATAAACCTTTGTATGTTTAGAAACATTAAACATAACAATCTATTATTCTGCATTTTATAATAACCGACTATTAAAATACTCAATATTTTTAATTAACAACTCTGTTTTTTTTTAATTAAATAATACTACCTTTAACTTTTAAAAAAATAAATCGCATTAATTATAATTTGAAATACATTAAAAATATATGAATAAATTACTGTATATCATTATATTGATAAATATATTATTATCTTTTGCAATATATTCATCTTCGCAAGATATTCCACAAAACAAGAAAAAGCTGCATAAACTTGCTTTTGAATATTTTAACAACGAAGAATTTAACAAAGCTTTGCCATTATTATTAAAACTTGATTCACTTAGTCCTGATAATTTTGAAGTTAAATATTACATAGGTGCATGTTATTTAAACACTTCATACAATAAAACAAAAGGTATTCCTTATCTTGAATATGCAATAGAAAAAGGAGGCAACTTATTACCCAGTGTAGTATTTTATGATTTAGGTATCCTTTATCATCTTAATTATCAATTTGATGAAGCTATAAAATCGTTAAAAAGATTTATCGAAATATCGCCTAAAACAACACTACATTTAATCAATGCAGAAAGAATGCTCACAACTTGCAATAATGGAAAAGATATATATTCATCGCCTGTTCAAACCGAAATTTATAATTTGGGAAACCCTATAAATACTGATAATAGCGAAACAACGCCATTTATATCGGCTGACGAAGAAATGATTTATTTTACCCGTTCTTTTTCTAAAACTTATGAGCAAATTGATATTGAATTTTTAAAAAAAACATATTGTTCGGTGTTACAAAATAAAAAATGGCAAGAACCTTTTGAAATAGTGATTAATACAATAACAACCAAAGGACAAATTTCGCTTGCAGGAATTTCACCCGATGGTCAAATATTATTTGTTTCAATTGGTAACGATGTTTCTTCTGATATTTATTCGTACCATGTTGTAAATGGAAAAGTCAGCGAATTTAACAAATTGCCCGAAATAATTAACTCACCTTCGTGGGAAGGCAAAATTAGTATAACACCCGACGAACAGGAACTATACTTTTCGAGTAATAGACCTGGCGGGTTTGGTGGAAAAGATATTTATAAGGTAACTAAAGATGAATCGGGTAAATGGTCGAATCTTCAAAATCTTGGTCCATCAGTAAATACTGGGTATGATGAAGATGCACCGTTTATTCATCCAAGTAACAAAATACTATACTTCAGCTCAAATGGACATAACACAATGGGGGGATATGATATTTTTAACAGTGTCAAAGTAGATACAAATAATAATTGGACTGAGCCAATAAATATCGGATATCCTATCAATACTACAAGCGATGATATTGGTTTTGTGATTTCTGCCGATGGTAATACTGCTTATCTTTCTTCGGCGCACGGTAATGTTTATGGAAAACATGATATATACAAAGTAATTTTGCATAAAACAATTCCATTAACATTAATCAAGGGTATAATAATGGGTGGCGACCCACCGCAACCTATAAAAGCAAAAATAAAAGTTGTTAACCACGAAACAAAAGAAAGGTTGCGTTATATTTATAATCCAAATCCAAAAACCGGAAAATATCTGATGATTTTCCCACCAAATAAAAATTACGATATGCTTATTGAAGCCGAAGGATATTACCCGCAACTTATAAATATTTTTGTACCCAACCAAACATATTTTTACGAACTGTTTCAGGAAATATATTTAAAACAAATAAAAGTTAACGAAAACGATAGTGTTATTGGGCAAGAGATTAGAGTTACAAATACATTTTATGATATATACAGAACTCAGTCAGCAGTTAACTTATCGGGTGATGATACTATTCAAATTCACAAGTTTGATGATTTATTAAAAACTATTGAAAATATTATTAACTCAACAGATAGTATAGGAATAAATCAACTTGATATTTTAACAGAAAAAAATTATAATAACAACGAAAAAAACGAAAATAAAAACAAAGAATATGACCAGCTTTTAAATTTAATTGAAAATGCCATTGAAAAAACTGACTCTGTTTCGCTTTTACTTATTGATGCAAACACTATATACAACGACATAACCAATAAGGTGTTTTTCTTTGGCGTTGATAAAAACTCTTCTGCTTTAGAACTAGTTGTTATTGGTAATGATACTATATATACACTTCCAACATTAAGTATAAATAATCAGAAAAAAGTAAATGTTTCACAATTATTAAATAAAAAAGATACCGTAAATAAAAACTTCGAGAAGCAAATTGATTTTAAAATGTTGCCCGAAAAGGAACGTAAATACGTTTATATAAACTATTTATATTACGAAACGGGCAAATCTGATATAGAAAAAAAATATTTACAAACACTAAACGGTATCTTACAATTACTTCTGCTTAACGATAATTTAGGAGTAGAAATTCATGGATATTCCGATATAATTGGGGAAGAAGAAGCGAACATGGAACTTTCAAAAATCAGGGCGTTTAATGTTATGGAATTTATAGTTTCAAAACAAATAGAATCGCGAAGAATAACAATGACTGCTCACGGTGAAACCGGTACCGAAAAATCTGAAAAAGAAATGCAACAATATAGAAAAGTTGAAATTAAAGTTTTTGAAGTAAAAAATAATTAATAAATTTTAATGAAGCCTTTCTTTAAATATTATAAAGTAATATTAAGCTCTTTTTGGCTAATTATTATTCTGATTACTCCTATTATTTCAAAATCTCAACAATATACAGAATATGAATTAAAAGCAGCATATATTTTTAATTTTGGCAAATTTGTTGAATGGCCCTCCGAAACATTTAAAAAACCTAACGACCCATTTATTATTGGTATATACGGCAATAATCCTTTTAGTGAAATTTTTCAACAAACTATTCAAAACAAAACCATTCAAAACCGACCTATAATAATTTTAAATGTTATAACAACCGAAGAAGCATCAACTTGCCATATACTTTTTATAAGTAAACAAAATAAACTCCAGTTAAGTCAATTATTACAGGCAATTAACAATAAACCAATATTAACGGTAGGCGATAATGTCGAAGATTTTTGTCGAAGCGGTGGAATTATTAATTTTACAAGCCAATATTCGCAAAAAAGATTTGAAATAAACAACAAGGCATCGGCACGGGCATTATTAATAATTAGTTCTAAATTATTAGCTTTGTCGAGAATTGTAACTGATGAAGAAATTAAGTTTTAATAATATTTCTATTAAATATAAAGTAATAATAATTATTATTACTGTAACCCTGCTTACGCAGTTAATTGCTGCATTTTTTTATGTAAGATACGATAAAAAAGAATTTAGTAATAAAAATTTACAGAGTTTAGAAATTTTATCACGAATTATTTCCAATAATTCAACAGCTGCTATTATTTTTAACGACTCAAAACAAGCGGCATCTATTCTGAAATCGCTTAAAGCCGAAACACATATTAAAATAGCCAGTATTTATAACGACAAAAAGCAACATTTTGCCAGTTTCAAACGCGATTCTTTAATTTCCACTTTTAACAAGTTTATCATTAATACAAAAGATTCAACATTAATAAACGACAAATCAATTAAGATATTACGTCCAATTTTTGATGAATCGGATACTAAATCAATTATAGGTTACATTTATCTTGAACGCGATTTAAAAGATTATGAAATAAGATTTACAAAATTTATTTTAGTGCTATTAATTATAACATTAGGTTCGTTAATATTTGCTTTTATCATTTCAACTCAAATGCAAAAAATTATATCGAAACCAATTAAACGCTTATCAAAAACTGTAAAAAACATTACCGCAAACAGGGATTATTCTATCCATATAGAGAAAAAAGGAAACGATGAAATTGGAGAACTTATAGGTGGTTTTAATCTTATGCTTTCAAAAATAAAAGAACAAAACGAAGCATTGGTTTTAGCAAAAGAACAAGCTTTGAGTTCGGCAAAAATTAAAGAACTTTTTTTAGCAAATATGAGCCACGAAATTCGCACTCCTATGAACGCAATTGTTGGAATGACTAACCTTTTACTTGATACAAAAATTAATGGCGAACAAAGCGATTATTTAAGACACATAAAAACTTCGGCAGATAACTTACTTGTTATAATAAATGACATTTTAGATTTTTCGAAAATCGAAGCTGGTAAAATTGAGTTTGAATCAATAAGGTTTAATTTAAACGATACATTAAATAATTTACACAACACCTTCGATTATAAGCTAAAAGAAAGGAATATTAAACTTATTATTTGCAAAAATAACAACGTGCCCGATTATTTTACAGGCGACCAGGTCAGGTTAAATCAGGTGCTTTTAAATTTAGTTGGTAATGCTACAAAATTTACCGAAAATGGCAATATTACTATAAAAGTTGAAAAAAAGAACGAAGTAAATGAACTTATTGAACTTCTTTTTAGCGTGCAGGATACAGGTATTGGTATTGCAAAAGAAAAGTTGGAATTTATTTTTCAAAGTTTTAGTCAGGCATCAAGCGATACTACAAGAAAATATGGTGGCACCGGTCTTGGATTAACAATTTGCAAACAACTAATAGAATTGCAAAAAGGAAAAATTTGGGTCGAAAGCGAAATTTGTAAAGGAAGTACATTCTGTTTTACAATATCGTACAAAAAAGCCAGTGCACCAAATCTAAAAGAAATAGAACAACGTTCAGAAGATAATGTTGATAACGTTACTAAAGAAATTCTTGAAAATTCCAGAATTTTGTTAGTAGAAGATAATCAGTTAAATATACTATTAGCAACAACTCTTCTTAAAAAACAAAATTTCAAAAATGTTGATGTTGCTGTAAACGGACAATTAGCAATTGACATGCTCAAAAAACAAGATTATAATGTGATTTTAATGGATATACACATGCCTGTAATGGATGGGTACGAAGCTACAATATTTATCAGAGACCACATGAGTGGTATAAAAAGGAATATCCCTATTATTGCACTCACAGCCGCAGCCATTAAAGGCGAAAAAGAAAGATGTATTGAACAGGGAATGAACGACTACATTTCGAAACCCTTTAAGCCCGAAGAACTTTTTTCGAAAATAATTAAATTTTTGCAACCACCAAAGAACCCATACCAAATGCCGAAATAGAGTCTATTTGTATTTTCAGAACTCCTAACCTATCCTTGAAAATCTTATAGTTACAGCCCTTCTATCACAAAATAAAATCCCAAGTTTCAAATTTCAAGTCCCATTTACCAAGCCCCTTTTGAATTTGATATTTGGGATTTGAAACTTATTTTGAATTTGAAAAATGTTGCGATTTTAATTTACGACAGGTCAGGATCTCAGATTTTAATGCCCAATATTGTTATATCATCTATCTGTTCAACATTGTCAATCCACTCATTTAATGATTTTTCTATAATATTATTTTGCTCTGCCATTGGCTTATCAGCATTAGTCAGTATGATTTCTTTAAATTGTTTGTACCCAAACTTTTTGTTTTTTGCTCCACCAAACTGGTCGGCATAGCCATCGCTGAATAAGTAAAGGCAATCGCCTTTTTCGACTTTAAATTCGTGGTTTGTAAAGGGTTCCATACGTTCGTAAATGGCTATGGGCATTTTGTCGCCCTTTAACTCATATAGTTGGCAGGAGGCAGTGGCAGTTGGTAGTTCGTGCATTTCATTGCCGAAGGCTGACTGCATACTGCTTACCGCTGACTGGCTACTGCTTACTATATAAAGCGGATTATTTGCTCCTGCCCACTGACATTCATTTGTTTCGGTATTAATTGTTATAAGCGACATGTCCATTCCGTCTTTTTGTTCGCCCGTTTCGCCTTTTTGTTTTAAAGAATTTATTA
>Ga0210016_1004050_pt1 | contig 12623 bp, 5 predicted proteins | sample CryGeyCG2014_300_FD_185454 | JGI IMG/M metagenome (GOLD analysis project Ga0210016, IMG submission 185454) | Groundwater microbial communities from aquifer - Crystal Geyser CG02_land_8/20/14_3.00 (SPAdes) (version 2) | ecosystem: Environmental > Aquatic > Deep subsurface > Groundwater | place... | reverse complement strand
AAGAATTAATAGTTCCACCTAATAGATATACTCTATTATTAGTAACTATAGCTTGTGAATTTATTATTGTAACAGGTAAAGGCGTATCTATTACCCATGTACCTATAGTACCATCTGGATTTATAGGAGCAGTATATACTGCAGATGATATTACATTATTAATATTACCACCTAATAAATATACTCTATTATTAGTTACTATAGCTTGTGAATAATATATAGTAATAGGTAAAGGTACACCAGTTACCCATGCACCTAATGTACCATCTGGATTTATAGGTGCAGTATATACTGTATTTAACGGTGCACCATTATTAAGTCCACCTAATAAATATACTCTATTATTAGTTACTATAGCTTGTGAATATGCTACAGCTCCAGGTAGAGGTGTACTATTTACCCATGTACCTAATGTACCATCTGGATTTATAGGAGCAGTATATACTGCAGATGAAAATACACCATTAATAATACCACCTAATAAATATACTCTATTATTAGTTATTATTGCTTGTGAGTTTGTTATAGTACCAGGTAAAGGTGTATCTATTACCCATGAACCTAATGTACCATCTGGATTTATAGGAGCAGTATATACTGCAGATGATATTACATTATTAATTTTACCACCTAATAAATATACTCTATTATTAGTTACTATAACTTGTGAATAATATATAGTAATAGGTAAAGGTATACCAGCTCCCCATGCTCCTATAGTGCTATTAGCTGTATTGAAGCTATACTGTTGTCTCCAAGGTTGTCCCATTTTACCAGGTATAGTGGTAGCATATGTTTCACCTATAATTGCAAATAGATTAGCATAAGTAGTTTTACTTACTTGTGTGCCGTTAGCTCTAAGATAGTTAGATGGTGTTATTACTGTGTTAACCTCTATAATAGTGCCAGTTGGGTTAGATGCATTTAGAGAAGTAGTATCTACATATTCTTTAGTAGCAGCTTCCAAAGCTAATGTTGGTGTACTAGCTAGTGTAATTGGACCAGTCATAGTGTCACCAGTTGTACTAAGTTTAGTAGACACTGCTGCATCTACATATGTTTGTGTGGCATTTATTACATTAACATTGTTAATAAGCGAACGAAATTTCATAGTGTTTCCTTTTTATATTGTTACATATATACATCAAAATATTCTATTAGTATCCTCTACAGTGTACCTAGGTACACTGTAGAGGATACATATTAAGCCCACTGTCCTCGTTTAATGTCTACTTTATTAATAGGTATTGTTCTTGGACCAATTGCATTATTAACTATTGGTGTTTTATTAGTTTGTGATTTACCAGAAACATTCATAAGTATATCTCTTATCTCTACTAATATATTAAGTTGTTTATTAGATATATTTTCTAATGTTTTAACATCTACAGTAATACTACTAACTGTATTATTTAAATTATTATTATTAAGAGAAGATTGATTAGTAGTAACTTTTAATGGATACTCAGTATTTAATTGTTGTTCTTTAATTTGTGGTTTATATTCAGCATAAGATACACCATTGTCATTAGATCTATTTACTTTAAAATTAATATTAGATAAGTATTCTCCTACATTATTTATACCTCTAAATTCAGCTTTATTAGAAGAATAAGCAGAAGTAGACATAGATGATTTTATAGGTGTATCTGAGTTATTTAATGCAGCTGCTATTAATTTATTAGCACCACTTACACCATAATGATGAGCTAAATAACCAGCCGCAGCATCAGATAGACCAACTGATTTATATTGTTTATTTATACTATTCATATTAGCTTTTAAATATTCAGCGGCCATAACTGAATTATAAAATGCATTAGTAGGGTCAGCATTTAATGGTATGTTATATTTAGAACCATATTTAGATAATACTTCTTTCCATGTAGCTGGTACAAATTGGAATAAACCAGTGGCGTTAGAAGTACTAGCTTTAGCATTTGCGTTACCACTAGATTCTAATTTAGAAAACTCTAATAAAGTTTCTTTATTTACATTAGTTAATTTAGCAGCAGCAGCTATAGCATCATTAGGTGATAATTTTGTATATTGACCTATATCAGTTGCTTTATTATAATTTATATTGATTGCAGATTTATCTGTATTTATAGGATTTGAAGTTTGATATGCTGATTTAATTAAACTATTGTTAGAAGAAGGTGGAGTTACTTCCATATTAGCAACTTCTATATTTTTAGAATTAGTAGCAATAGGTTGTGGTACTTTTGCTACTTTAATATTACCTTTTATTTCTGGTATATTTCCTTTAACACTATTATCTTTATTATAATTTTTAGCTAATACTTTAGGATTAACTTTAGTAATAATATTTGTTTTAAATTGTTCTATTTGTAATGCTATATTTCTTCCACTTCTTTTAGCATGTGGTTGTAACCCATATCCACCACCACCTCTTCCAATTGAATTACTAATATACTTATTTCTAAGATCTGCATTACTTTTAGATCCAAATGGGTCCATGCTTACACCAGATGGTTCTAAGTGCCACGGTTCTTGTCCTATTGGTCTAGTAAATCCATATTTACGTAATAATCCAAACTCATCCAGTTTATTAGCATCAACAGATGGTATATCTATTGCTAGACCAAATTCATGAGTACTATTACCTGGTTTAGCAGCTCCTAAAGGATTTTTATTATGTAAGTATGTTTGTTGTTCTTTAGTTCTAAAACCTTCATTTATTTGAATATTATTACCAGTTAATTGTTTATATTCAGCTGTCATGGATGAAAATAATTGATTAACATTATTATTTAAATTATCTATACTAGATGGGTCACTTCTACTTGTAAATGACATACCATCATATTTTGTTGATGGTGTAGCAAAATCACCAGTAGCTAAATTAATAGCAGATTTATTAATATTAGTATTATTATTAGTATCACCAGTATTAGTATTAATTTCTTCTAATTTCTTCTGGCCTTCTGCACCATTTTTAAATATATTTATTCCTTTTTTAATAGGGGTAATACCATCTGCATCATTAGTATTTGATTGAACAGTATTTTTTTCATTAGCTTTTTTATCAGCTAAATCTTTATCTATTTTAGTTTGTTTATCATTTGTATTAATTGCAGCTTTTTTAGTGTTTATTTTTTTAACCTTTAAACTATTTAATATATTAATTTTAGCTACATTAATATCATTAGCAGTAACAGTTATTGTTTTTATTTCATTTAGATATATTTTATTAATTACATATATAGATGATGGTATTTTTAATAAAGTTAATACTTTACTTTTTATACTATCATCAGTAGTTGATAATTTATCTAAATCACCTCTATCAGTTACAGCACGATATGCATTTAAATAATTAATATAAACAACTAAGAAACGTTTAGTTAACCAATTTAAAACTGTTTCTCTTCTTAATGCAACATCTGGCATTTTAGTATTTATATTAAATATATCATCTATTTTAATTGCTAAATCTTCATTAATACTTGTAAATATATATCCTTTAGTTGCATCATAAGTTATATAAGGTTTAAATTCCTTTTCTAATGCATAAGGTATATAATAATAATCTTCTTCATTAGGACCAAGGCCATATTGTAAGAATCTAAGCTTCATTAAATCATCTGCATTATTTTTATTAAACTCTTTATATGCAGAATATGCTTCATATGCAGTTAAAGCAAGCATAGCACCTGATATTAACCAACCTGGGCCAGGAATAAACATACCAGCTGTCATTAAACCAGCTTTAATAGCAGCTTTACCAGCTAATTTACCACCAATTTTTACTGCAGCACTAGTTGTTTTAGAACCAACACCAGATATTTTTCCAAGTTTGAATAAACCTTTAGTTAATCCACCATTAGGTTTAATTTTTGTTAAAGTTTTAGAGCCTATTTTTTTAGTTGTATCTAAGATTTTAGGACCTATATTTTTTATAAATCCAAGTTTAGAAAATATATATTTAAAAGCTTTTGACATACCTCCGAATATCATAGAACCAATGGTACCTATTGATGCTATTAAAGGACCTATTTTAGATATTAATGGTGTTATTAAACCACTTAACATAGATAATATACCATTACTTTCTTTTTTATTTATTTCTTTATGTTTTTTTTCAGCTTCTACTTCATCTTTACGTTTTTTCATTCTAATAAGATTTGCTTCTGTAGTTATATTAGTTCTATCTTTAGAAGCTTTTATATATTTATTTCTAATAGTATTTTTTATATTAGGTTTAGTATCACTAGCATCATTATTAGTTATATTTTTTTTATTACTTTTACCAAATATTAATCTTTTAGCTAAACCACCAATAGCTGGTATTACAGTTTTTATGCCAATTTTAGTTGATTTTTTAACAGTTTTATCAGTTAGACCAGCTCCACTTTTAGATATCTTACCAAGATTATGTAAAGTTCTTACTAATAAGCCATGTTTTTTCTTAGTTTTTATTTTATTAGTTTGTTCTTCTTTATTAGGTTGTTCTTCTTCATTAGTTTGTTCTTCTTCCGGTGGACTTGTTATACCAGTTGGTTTAGCTTTTATACCAATAAAATTTAAAGAATTAATAGCACTAGTTCTTAATTTATTAGTACCTTTTTTATATAGTTTAGATGCTTTATTAAGAATTTTACTACCTTTTTCACTAGTAAAATCTTTTACTTTATGTGCGTTATCTATTATTTTTCCAAGTACTTTAGAATTTAGAACTTTATTTATTGTATCTTGTATTTTACTTACAGTAGAAGCTATACCATAAAGAACCGCTGCTGCGGCAGATTTCCCATTAGCTGCAGCTTCTTTTTTATCAAAGCTTTCAATTTCTATACCTGTTACTTTAGTAAAAGCATTACCAACTAATGATGCTCCAGATTTTGCTACATCTTTAAAATTAAACATTAATTTTCCTTCATTTAAATTGGTTTATTAAGATTATCAAGGTCATCTTTTGTTTTTATAAGATCATCAGCTTTATTATTTAATACAGTTGTAAAATTAGTAAAATAATTAGTTATATCATTAATTAATATACTTACTTTTTTATCAAAATTTTCTTTAAGTTCTTTTTTAATTGAATCTAGACCTTCTTCTTCTTTTTTAGATTTATAGTCATTATACTCAGTTTTTATGTCTACTATTTTATTTTTAACTCCTTTCATAGTTTTTCTAAAAGCTACAGTAGATGCATTAATAGCTGATATTTCAGCTTTTACCATACTTAACTTACCTTCAATAACTCTTTTATCTATACCTTCTTTATTAGAATTTAATTCATTTATTAAGTTATTTTGTTCAGTTTCTAATTTAGCTTTAGTTTCATCTAAAGTATTTTTTATAGTACTAGAAGCTTCATTCATTACACTAGTAAGTCCTTCTATACTAGAATTTTTAATTTTAGATAAAATATCAGTAGAAGATTTTTTAAACTCAGCAGCTAATGAACCTAATTCTTTAATAGCTTTATTGATATTACCTTTTTTAACTTCATCAACTATATTACTAATTTTATTTACACTTAAGTTAACTTTAGATTTTACTGCTTCTATTTTATTATCTAATATACTATTATCACTATCCGAATTAATACCATTTCCAGTTTTAGTAATTTTGACATTCAAATTAGTATTTTTTTCTGTTTTACTAACTTCAGTAAATTCATTTAAACTTATTTTAGTTATACCATTTTTTTTATCTACATCTATTAATCTTCTATCATGTTCATATATTTGTTTTAATATTTTACTATCTATAATATTATTATCTCTTATAGATGTATCAATAGTACCTAATAAGTTTTGCATGTATAATTTATTATGCATACCACCACTTTCTTGTATTTCTTTTACTGCACTCATTAAATTAAGAAATGCAATATATTCAGATGTATTTTCATCTAAATAAGCTAATATATAACTAGGTGTTAAAACATTATCTGGTGTTAATACACCTCTATCACCTATTATATATTTCTTAATAGCATCTACTATTTTATACATTATTTTATCATCTTTAACAAATGTATTTTCATTATCATTTATAATATTTAATATGGAATTAAATGCAGTAGTTATAGCTTTTAAATTATCTTTATCTAATATAGTTTCTATGTCATAATTTATATACTGTTTATGTTTATTTAAATTCTTTTTAGTTTTATTATCAGTATTAATTTTCTTTAATATCTTAACTATTTTATCACCATTTTCATCTTTAAGCAATTTATCTATTTTACCTGCACCTTTACCATCAATATTAAGTAAAACATCAGCATTAAAATCTTTAGAATCCAATGTATCTTTAGCTTTATTTATATACTTTTTAAATGTTTCAGATTCTTCAGTAGATAAACCTAATCTTGTACCTATGCTATCAATGGCTCTATCTGTTTTATTTACATCAGCTTTATTTCTTAAGTCTGTATGTACATTTTCTTTTATAGTACTTATTTTATTAAGAGTTCTATTATTAAAATCATAATGTAAACTATCTTCATCTGTATCTAATTGTATGTCTTTTATTTTATTTTTATTTACACCTTTATACATTCTAGTTAAATTAGTATTTTCAAGAAGTATTTTACTAAGGTATAAAGGTATTGTATCAGTTATACTTCTATATACTTTATTATCAAAAATAGCAGGTTTAGTAGCATCTAATATACTATCATTTTGAACATCTCTATCTAGACCTTTTGGTTTAAATATGTTAAAAAAATCATTTGTACCATCTTTTATAAAATCAGGTGCTGCATCATTATTTTTTATTTTTTTATTTAAGTAACCAGTAACATTAGAAAAGAATGACTGTGGTGAATTAATAAAATTACCTAATAAATTCTTACCAGATTTTATATATTTACTATTTGATACAGCACCTTTATAATTATCTCCAATTTTATCAGATATTTTTTCTGCTATTAAATCCATACCAAGACCTTTTAATATGGAAACAATAGGGTTACCACTACTCATATTACCTACTTCATTTATCATACCTATACCAGATGTAGCTTGAGATATAGTATCTGATATATTATTAGTTTTACTAGTAACATAATTAGAAAAATTCTTTTTAATAGTGTCTACATACCCATCTTTTTGCATCGTTTTATCTAAAATATTAGAGATTACTCTATCTTTAGTTAATTGACCTAATCTTTCTGCTGCTTGTAATTTACTATATTCAGGTAATGCTGTATTTTTACTTATTAAATCAAATTGAGATGTAAATGTTTTAAAGTAATTTCTTTGTACTTCAAGCATGTCCGATTGAATAAAAAAACTTTTATATTGTAATTCTAAAGATTTTTTATAATATTCTTTAGCTATTTGTACTGTAAAATTAGTTTGGTTAGATGTAGAATTAGCTATATCTATTAATATATCTTGTGTACGTTTTGTTTGAGACATACTAGATTTTAAATTAATTTCAGCTTTAGCTTCACTATCAGCTTGTAAAATAGCTTGTGTTTTTAATTGTTTATTAAAAATACTATCTAAGTTACTACCTATAGTACTTTCTCTTTGTGCTTCAATGTTAGGAACAGCACTTTGTTCATCATCTATGTTTAAAAAATTACCTATTTTATCAAAGACACCTTTTAATTTAGCTGGTACTATTTTTTTAACTTCAGTATTAAGTCTACCTAATTCTCTTTGTATTTTTATTTTATTAGTAGTTATTATATCTTTACTAAAATCTTTAAAATCTATAGCTTGATCATAACTATATGAATATTCATCTGGTAAAATTTTAGAAGATGTTTTAGTAGCTAAAATTTTACTAAATTCTTTAGCATCAGTTACTATGTCTTTTGAACTATAATTACTATGTCCAGGTTTTCTATTATCATCAAATTCATCAGTTTCAAATTCTGACATATCAAAATCATCATCAATGTCATCTTTTTTATTACTTTTGATATCTACAGATTTATTTTTCTTACTGAATAAATTACCAATCATGATATCCTCTATAAAAATGTTTATCTCAAAGAATCTTTTGATTATATAAGAAAAAAGGTATTATAAAAAATGAAACAAAACAATAGTAAATTACCATTTAATATTGAGTTATTAACTATAGATAAGGATGTGTTAAATAGAATAGGAAAAGTTAATTCTATGTCTATTTTTACTAATGAAACAAATAGTTTTCATCCAGAAGGTTTATTTAGTACTGAGATATTTGGTTTAGTTGGATCAGAATATAGAAATAGAGCATTTGGTTATATTGATTTAAAGTGTCATGTTTTACATCCTTTAATATATGATGTAATAATTAGGTCAGTAGCTTGGTATGATGAAATTTTATCAGGTAAAACTTACGCTGTATGGAATAAAGTAACTAAAGCTTTTGATAAATCTAATCAATTAGAAGGTGAGACTGGTTATGATTTTTTCTTTTCACATATAATTGAACTTAAGTTAGCGTCTACAGAATCATCTAAACGTGATTTTAATATAAGATTATTTAATAAATCTATATCTGAAGAATCTTATAAGATGAGTTCTTTAGTTGTTATGCCAGCTGGTTTAAGAGACTATATTATAGATAAATCAGGTAAGCCTTCAGAAGACGAAATAAACCCCTTATACAGGAAGATCTTTATTCAGACTACACTGATAGAACCTAACCTATATAAAGTCCATCCAGAGTCCTTAAATGGTCTTAGATACACTATTCAGAAGAATTTGTTAGAGTTATATGAATATATCAAATCTTTATTAGAAGGAAAGAATAAATTAATATTAGGTAAATGGCTAACTAGAAAAACATTTAATTCTACAAGAAATGTAGCTTCTAGTAATATAGAAAAAGTTAAAAGTATTAATGATCCTAATAGATTAAAATATAACGAAGCAGCTGTAGGTTTGCATCAATTTTTAAAATTATTAGTACCTAAATCTATTTATGATGTAAAAAATGGTATATTAGCTAATATATTTGTTGATGGTAGTAATATAGCTACATTAACTAATATTAAAACTCTTAAAAAAGAAACTATTTTATTAGCTGACATTAATAAAGATTATGATTTATTTATGTCATCTGAAGGTATAGAAAAACTAATAAGTAATTTTAGTAATCTTAATACTAGACATAATGTTGTAACATTAAATAAAGGTAAAAATTATTTAGCATTAGTTTATAATGATGGTAAATATTTTAAAGTTATACAAGATATAGATGATGTACCTGAACATTTTGATAAATCAAAAGTAAAACCTATAACTATGGCTGAATTTTTATATCTATCTATTTATAAAAATGATGGTAAATTTCCAGCATTTATAACTAGATATCCTATTTCTAGTTATGGTAGTATATATCCTGCATATGTAAAATTAAAAACAACTATACCATCTTTACAATTAACTGAATTAGATGATAACTGGGAAATAACAAATAATATAGCTAATAGTTATCCTATACCTAATATAGAATTTTTTAACACTACAGCTACTCATGCTAGTCATAATGCTAGATTAGGTTTAGATTATGATGGTGATACTATAAGTGTCCAAATGGTATTAAGTGATGAAGCAGTAACTGAAGTAACTAATATGCTTAATAATAAAGAATATTATATAACCCCAGATAATAAATTTTATTTTAGTATATCTAATGATATTTTAAATGTTACATTAGCATACATGACAGCTTAAAAGGAAATAAAATGGACATAATGTTTAAGACTAACCAAGATAAAGATGCTAGTGGTATAGATTCTATTTTAGATAGAGAATGGCTTAAAACTACTTTTTTGTTATCTGATAAAGAAATACAAAGTAATAATAATTATATAAAATGGGTAAGAGCAAATAGATATAGATCAACTGCTGACCATAAAATCACATGTACTGCTCCAGGTATGAATCTTAGTTGTAATCCAAAACCTCAATTTACTAGATATGCAGATATACGTAGTAAAGGTAAAATATTTAATAGACCTAATGTAACTTTATTTGGTGATACATCTATAGACACAGGATTGCCTTCCAATAGTAATTTTGGTTTAGGTATGGGTAGATATTACTCAGAAGCAATAGACGATACATCTCAACGTATATACCTTAGATTTGGAGTACCTCAATATTCTCCTATAATATCATTTATTACAGGTGCGTTTGATATTAAAAGAGCAGCTTTAAATAATAGAGGTGTTATAATGTCATCATTATTAGAAATAGTTAATATTGTTACATTAGTATTTGCAATAATAGGAGCACCTTTATTAACATTATCACTTGGTCTTATAGGATTATTATCCAATAATAAAAGATTTTACTCATTAAAACCAATGATGCATTTATATTGGAATGGTGTTGAAGAACTAGTAAATACTATTATGAATAGAAGAACTTTATCTCCTAATCTTTGGCAAGGATTTAATTATAAAGTAGATAATACTATAGGTAAACAATTTAGTGGTGATGTAAATCAAATTGGGCAAATGCATTCTTTATTAGGTGATATAGTTAGTGAAAAAGGTAGAATAAGTGTTTATGGTTTAGCATTAAAAGCACAAAGAGCATTTAATAGATCTTTAAAAGCTGATCTTGAAAATAATGATACTATATCAGCTAGTACTGATTTTTTAGATTACCCTTTAAAAGAAGGTGAAACTACACATGATACTTTATTTAGTAATAAACATGGTGACACTAACATGTTTATAGATTATATATGGTCAGCAGCATATAAAGTTTTAGGACCAGAAAATGATAAAAAAACTACTAATAATAAAGATAATAATGCTACTTATTATAATAAAGACCCTATTACAGTAGACCAAAAAACTGGTAATACAGTAGATTTAAACATAGATAAAGATAGCACTGATACAATTGATACAAGAATACAAAAAAATATAGATGATAATAAAAGTTGGTGGAATAAATATAAAGAATATACATTATCAGAAATAACAGAAGGTAGTGCATTTGCTGTTTTTACTGTAGAAACAACTGGTTCTATAGGGTCTTCATTTAGTAATTCTACTAAAGAAAATGCTTTAGGACAAGCTTTTAATGGATTTAGTGATAAAATAGGAAGTACAGCTCAGGCTATAAAACAAGCTGCTGGTATTATTCCTTTTTTAGATGATGTAATTTCATTAGCTGGTGATACTGCAGCTATAACAGTTTCTAATGCTACACATAATCTAGCTAATCCATTATTAGCTTTAGCATATGGATTACATGTAAACTTACCTAAAACATGGGAAAGTAGTAATGCTAATTTACCACATGCTAGTTATAAATTAAGATTAATGTCACCATATGGTAATGCATATTCTCAATTAATAAACATATATTTACCACTAGCTATGATTTTAGCAGGAGGGTTACCTAGAGCAACTGGTGGGTCATCTCACACTGCACCTTTTATATGTCAGTTATTTGATAGAGGTAGAGTACAAATTAGTTTAGGCATGATAGATTCTATAAATGTAACTAGAGGTACATCTAATTTAGCATTTTCTAAAACTGCACAAACTAATGCAATAGATATAGAATTCACAGTAGCTAATTTAGATGAATCACTTAATATTGATATAGTTGAAAATGGTATATTTCAAGGTGTAATAGATACAGCAAATGCCCTTATAGGTGGTGACAAAGGAAATACTAATATGGATGACTATGTTAATACTTTAGTTGGACTTGATATATATGAACAAATATATCTAGTACCTAAATTAAGAATTAAATTAGCTGAACTAGAAATAAGAATGGGTAAATTATCAGACCCAGCATATATATCAAGCAATACAATAGGAGCTCTTAATTTTCCAAAAACAATATTTGGAAATAGTTTTCATGCTATAAGTCAATTAACAGGTCAATAAAAAAAAAACACCCTCTCTATTATTTCAAGAGAGGGTGTTTTTTACTTGGAGGCTTTTTTCAAAGCCTCTAAGATTTTTGGGAACTTTAAATACAGTTCCGCGAATTCCCCTACTTCGAGAGAAAATTCCCATTGGGAACTCTCAACCGACACTTCAGCGCTGACGGTTTTACCATCAACTACTCCATTTACGGCAATTGTCAACGGCCCTGTTTTTGACTTGATATTCATTTTGTTTCTCCTTTAAAATTCTAACCTATATACCACCTAAACGATATGTTAGGTGTAATACATAGGCTAGTACATATTATATATATGTAACTGAAATAAAATCAAACGCATAAAAAAATAACCACTACATTTAGAAAGTGTAGCGGTTATTTTACATATATAGGTAGAGTATATTAATTATCTACCATACATGTTAAGTTGGTTGTTTAGTCCATTTAGAAATATCTCCTTTAAATTTACTACTATAAAACATATAGCTCATATTTTTTACATTACCAACATTCCAATTAGATATATCTTTATTAAACTTACTATACTGAAACATACTAGATATATCAATTACGTTAGATACATCCCATTTGGATATATCTTTATTGAATTTACTATTAGAGAACATATATGCCATACTGTTAACTTTAAAAACATTCCATTGTGAAATATCACTATTGAACTTACTATTATAAAACATAAACTCCATGTTTTTTACATTGGAAACATCCCAATGCGAAATGTCACCATTAAATTCACTATATTCAAACATATACGAA
>Ga0210016_1004047_pt1 | contig 12627 bp, 10 predicted proteins | sample CryGeyCG2014_300_FD_185454 | JGI IMG/M metagenome (GOLD analysis project Ga0210016, IMG submission 185454) | Groundwater microbial communities from aquifer - Crystal Geyser CG02_land_8/20/14_3.00 (SPAdes) (version 2) | ecosystem: Environmental > Aquatic > Deep subsurface > Groundwater | place... | reverse complement strand
CAACTGCCGCAAGTGGCGCCGCTTATAGTTAGATTGTTAGAACCTAAGTTGTTAAAGGAAAATCCGGAAGCCGAAGGAGAAGCGGCATTGGTTGTATCGCCGACAGGAAAGATAACTTTAAGCAGTCCATTGGAAGGAACCGAATTGACGGTGGTGAAGGAAATGGTATGGGTAGCGGTGACAGGTACAATTACCGCCGTTCCTTTGTGGTGGGTGTTAGTGGTTTTGTTGGTCAAATAAACAGTTGTTCCGGACATTGAAGCGACATTGACAATATCAAGGCTTTCTCCGGTGTCCGGGTAAAACTTGGCGGAATCAGAAGCAAGGTATCTTGACTTGTTATCGTCAAAAGTAAAAGAGGTGGCATTGGCGGCAACATCAGCAGACAGCGGTGCGGCTGCTGAGGGACGAGAAGTGCTAATTGTATCTTTCGGGAGGGAAAGGTCTGCTGCTTGGGCGGTTTTTGGAAGGAATAAAAAAACACCTAAAAACGTCAATAAAAATATTGTTTGAAAATGAAAACTAAATCTTTTGAACACTAGGTTAATTTAAAACTATTAATAAACCATTTGTCAAGTAGACACCCGAGCTCGAAAAAGTAATTTTTTTAATCGTTTAACAAGAAGTATCGCGGTAGTTCCCATAAAGAGGGCGAAGAAGGCTTTATAGGGTAAGTACCAGAAAGTAGTTTCTGCGGAAAGCTTTTCAGGACCGCTTTCACCCAAGGAAAATTCCAACGATGCCTTGAATGGACCGAGGGGTAATTTGGGTTTGATTTCGGGAATGTCAAGTTTTCGGGAAGACTCGGCAAGTATGTTTTGTTCATAAAGACTTATTTCGTCCTTTTGTTTAAGTATGCCGGTGACTTTTATTTTGCCGAACGGTTTCCAAAATGTCTTACCCCAATTTTCCAAGCGAACAGTAAAAGCAATCGGGGAGAAAGAATCAATAATCTTGGGGGTGGAAAATTCGAGGATCCTCCCCAGAAGCCTTGGGTTTCCATTTTGGGAAACCGTTAAGAGAATGTTGGTGCCGATTTGAGCGATCGAGCTTGAGGAAGTCTGCTTGTTTTCTCCAGGAGTGATCCCAGTAGAAAAAAGAAGGGTGTAATAATAGTCGTTTTCCGGACTGCCTTTTGGAATGGAAATCTTTAAGATAATTTCTCTGGTTTTGCCAATAGGCAAGTAGAACGCTTGATCAAAATGCTCACCTGATTCAAAAGAGAAGAAATCTAACTTTGAACTTTGAACCTTGAACTTTGAACTAATTTGGATCTCTCCGTTTTCGCCTTGGGGCTTAAAAGAAAAAATGTGCGGCGTAATTTGCAATTCGTGGTCAGAGGAATTAGTCAACTTGTAGACTTGATTGACACTGCGGCCGGGCTGGATCATTACCTCCAAAAGTGGAGGCCATAGTGATAACGATAGACTTTGGGCATAAACTGGGTTGACACCAAAGTGTAGAGTGTAGAGCGTAGAGCTAAAAACCAAAACGTAGAGCGTAAAACTTTTGGTCTTTTTAAAAAGAGTTTTTAGCTTTAAGTTATAGTTTTTCACTTTTAGCTTTACACTTTTCGCTTTCATTTTGTTAAAACGTGGGTGTTGCAATGTATGTAATCACATTATGATATCTTCCGGCCACTTGGACAGGGGAAATGTTAACTTTATAAACGAGAGTACTGCTGCGGTTTTTGCCAACGGCATTGCGGGACATAATTACTTGGGCAGTCTTGTCTTTGGAAATATCGGCAAATTGTTTAAAACTATTGCCCGCAGGGGCAGCGGTTGGAAAAGGGGTCGGAACATCATTGCCATACATTGTGTAGCCAAAACCATAAGTAGTACTTTGTTGCCAGGTACCGGCATTACTTTCGGTGATATCGCCATTGTCTCCGGTTGTGTTTGCGATAAGAGCTCCGATGGAATCAACTATGAGCTCGTGATCTTCTTGGACAGTGACTTGATAACCACCAGCTCCACCGGCAGAAACAGTGAGGGTAGTGGCCGCGGTTGAAGCGACTCCGACAGAGAGAACATTAAAGTCAACAACCGTGTTAGAAATAGAGAAGGCAAAAGGGATGATGGTTTTTATATACCAAAAACCGGCCCCTAGCCAGTAACCGGTCGAGGTATATGGGCCCGGCATGTTTTGGCCGCCGGTAAAACCCAGTTTATACTCGGTTGAAGAGACGTTGCCAGCGGAGAAGTTAAGGTTGGGCATTTGGAGCTCATAATCATCGGACTTCATGTTCGCCTTTACCGGCAAAAATAAACCACTAAGTAAAAAACCTAAGATAAAAATCCCTATGTTTAACCTTTTTTTCATAAATGATTTTTGCGGATCTGTGCAAATCAGCTTAAAATCTGTGTGAATCTCGTTACTAGTCTGTCTCCCGATCAATCCTTTCTTTCAGCCTCTCTCCCGACTTAAGTAGTTCTTTGGCAGCCTCGTGGATCTTTTGCAAACGTTCTTTTTGGGTAAAAGTTAAGTGGCTCAAATCACTAAGTAACTCGGTTGTTTGATGAATTATTTGCAAAAGACCGTTTTTGAGGTTTAAAGAGAGCCACAAAAGAGTATTGGTTTCCTCTTCGGTAATATCGGCAGATATTTTCCGGCCAACAGCTTCTTCTTCTTTATTTTTTTGAACAAGAATTTTTATTTTTTGTTGGGTTTCAAGGAGCCGCAAATATTGTTTGCCAAAAAATATAGCTAACGGAGTGATAAAAAGGAGCGAAAGCAACTGCAGCGCGGCATTGAGAGAGGTAAGCGAGTTGGCAAAAAACAAGACAAGAATTAAGGTGAGTACGAGGGTGGTAGGAGGATCAAAAAGTAAAGAAACGGCAAAAAGGAGAAAATACACCAGGAAAAAAAACGGGCTTCCCAGTCCTCCGGTTGAGGTAAGGATCAAGAGAAGAGAGGAGGTGAGAACAATTGTTTCTAAGATTATTTCCTTGTTTTTTGGGGCTAAGAAAAACCGAGAAACAAAATAAAATACTACTATAAAAGCGGTTAATTGGAGATTATAGTTTCTTAGGACTTCATTGCCGGTCCAAAACCAGATAAAAAAGACGGTCAATACTAAGTAAAGGGTGCGGAGGAAAAAAGAACGGATAGTATTTTGGGAGCTAGGCATTTAATACATTTTTCAATTTTCGCAGAGAATTGTCAATCATTGAACTTCTTGCCTTGTTAGGCTAGAGTAAAATGAATGGAAACAGAGGACCAAAGTCAAGCAAAAAGACCGAGCCTTGAGGAGTTTTTGGAGGGGAACAAACTGACGGTGGGAATTTTTCTTTTGGGAGTAATTCTTCTTGGGCTAGGTGTTTTAGGCTTCAAAATCTTTAATTTTTCCGCTGGCCAACCGAAAGTAGAAATCCTTGGGGAATCCGATTCGCCAGCTGGCGAACCTTTAACATCCTCTAATCATCCTTTAACTTCCCCTATCGTTGCCGAGGCAACAGGAGAAGTACAAAAACCTGGTGTCTATGAACTGCCAGCGGGTAGTCGAGTTAATGATTTACTAGTTCTTGCCGGCGGTTTGTCGGCAGAAGCAGATCGCGATTGGGTGGAGAAGAATATCAATATGGCGGCTCGCCTGCAAGATGGGGTTAAGATTTATGTTCCAAGTAGAAGTGAGAAGTCAGAAGTGAGAAGTGGGCCCTCCTTCGTTGAAACTTCGGCGGGCAAGTCGGGGGTGGTGGCGGATAAAATTAACATTAATACTGCCTCGGAGGCAGAGTTGGATACTCTTTGGGGAATTGGGCCGGCAACAGCAAAAAAGATTATTGAAGGGAGGCCTTATCAAAGACCAGAAGAACTTTTAGAGAAGAAGATTGTCAAAAGCAATGTCTGGGAGAAGATAAAAGAGAAGATAACGGTTTATTAGATCAAGACAGAGAGCCCCTATTTAAGTTATTTGTTTCCATAATGGATTAACGCAGATTTATAGCGGATTTACGCAGATCTGTTTAAAAAAAATCAGTGGAAATCTGCTCGTAATCCGCGAAAATCTTTATCTATAAAATGAGGAAAACTTTATTTATCTTCTTTGCTGTGTTTGCAATTTTTTTGATTAGGGTGCAATTTATTCCCAAACTTGACCTAAAGAATGGCCAATTGGTGCGTGTAACCGGAGTTTTGGCCGAGGAACCACAGGTTTTAGGCAACCAGCAAAGCCTCAAAATTGGGCAATTTGCGGCGATAACGAAAAGATATCCGGAATATCACTACGGAGATCAGATTGAAATCACCGGAGAAGTTGAAACAAAACCAATAATTACCCTTAATTTACCCCTATCATCCTCTAACTATCCTCTAATCTCCTTTAATACTTATCGGCTGAATCAACCAGAGCTTAAGAAAAGTACCACGGGCATCAAGGGGATCACAGGTATTAAAGGCATTGCAATAAATTTGAGAATTAAACTTCTTGAGATCTATAAAAGGGTTTTTCCAAGACCGCTTGACGGTATTGTGTCGGGGGTTGTTCTGGGAGACAAAAGCATGATCTCTCAAGACTTCTGGCAAAAACTTCAGCAAACCGGAACTTTGCATATCATGGTTGCCTCGGGAATGAATATTGCCATGTTTAGTACAGGATTACTATCTTTTTTTCTTTTACTTTTCAAACGCCGTTTGGCGATATGCTGTTTGATAGTTGTGATATGGTTCTATAGTATTATGACTGGTATGGCCCCACCAATGGTCAGGGCCGCATGTATGGTTAGTTTGATATATTTAGGTGGTATTGTTGGGAGAGAGACAGAGGGTGGGCGAGTACTTTTTTTAACTGGTTTACTGATGATTTTTAGTAACCCGGTTTTAATTTTTGACGTCGGTTTTCAGTTGTCTTTTTTGGCCACTGCGGGATTAGTTTATATTCAACCATTATTTTGCAAGGGGAAGGTATTGGGCAACAACAGCAACTTTACCTCTTCTCTCGCCGCTCAAATAGCAACCCTGCCGATTTTGGTGGTAAACTTTGGTCAACTGAATCTACTTTCACCTATGATAAATTTGATTATACTTTGGACTATTCCTTTTATTTTGCAAATGGGAATGGTAATAGGAGTCTTGGGTTTATTGTGGATAAAATTGGCTGATTTGGCTTCATATCTTGTTTATCCGCTGCTTTTTTTTCTCGAGCAGACAATTACCTTCTTTGCCAAAATCACTTTTTTTCAGATAGAATTCCCGAAAGTAAGCCTTGTTTTGGTGGTCTTATATTATACTGGAGTTTGGTGGTGGGTTAGGCAGAATGTTTAAATCAAAACTTACTTACAAAAATATCATCGCGGTATTTTGTCTAATCGGCAGTTTGGTTTGGCTTGCGGCCTTTTCTTTTCCCGATAATCGACTTCATTTGATTTTCTGTGATGTTGGCCAAGGAGATGCTATTTTGATTACCCAGGGCTTTAACCAGATACTTATCGATGGCGGTCCAAACGATAAAGTGTTAACTTGTTTGAAGAACAATATGTCTTTTTTTGATAAAAAGCTTGAAATTGTGGCCCTGACTCATCCGGATGCAGATCATTTGACAGGTATCATACCTGTCATGGAAAAATATAAAGTTGATTACTTTCTGATCGGACCAGAAGGAAACAATTCGGCGATGTTCGCCGAATTAGTAAAAAAGTTGGATGGTTTCTGCTTTATGAACGTCTACACAGGAGACAAAATAAAATTAGGAGATATAGTGTTGGAGACTTTATGGCCGGAGAGAGGGTGGGTAGCGGGGCGCCTTGATGTGGGAAGCGAGACATGGGAAGCCGGCAATTCCAACTTCATTCTCGGGGCCAAGACAACCCATTCCAAACTTAACGACTTTTCTTTAGTTTTTTTAATGAAGTATGCCGGCAAAAGAGTCCTGTTTATGGGAGATGCAGACAGTAGGGTACAAGGTGAAATTATGGCAGATAATGTCTTGACCTCAGTGGAGATTTTGAAATTTCCTCATCATGGCTCAAAAACAGGGATGAGGGAGGATTTTTTGGAGAAAATTCAACCAAAAGAAGCCGTAATTTCTGTCGGTAAAAACTCCTTCGGCCACCCGACAACAGAAGCCTTGGAAATGCTTAAAAATGAAGGAGTTACAGTGAGGAGGACTGATTTAGAAGGGGAGATCAAGTATACTTTTTGATTTACACAGATTGCGGACGGATTCACACGGATCTGTTTGGTCAGATCAGTGGAAATCTGCTTGAAATCTGTGTTAATCCATCATAGACTAAGCCTGGGCTCACGATCTAAACTATTTATATCTTTAACAAACTCTTTTCTTTGAAATTTATAATATGCAGCTACCCCGATCATGGCCGCGTTGTCGCCAGTAAGATTTTTATATGGCGGAAAGAGCACTGGTAAATTATTTTCTTTGGCCACTCGTCGCATAAGTTTTCTCAAATATTTGTTGGCAATTACTCCGCCACCGCAAATAATTGTTTTAGGTTGATGGATTTTTATGGCCCGTGTCACTTTCCGTATAATCTGTTCAAAGCAGGCTTCTTGAAATGACGCCGCCAGATTGTGGAGATTCTTGCCGAGCTCGTCTTCCGACATTTTTTGTACTGAATATAAAAGCTGAGTTTTCAGGCCGGAATAAGAAAAATTAAGGTTAGATTTCTCTCGGAGCGGGGGGTGGAGGAGGTATTTGTGGGGGTTACCCCTAAAAGCGAGAGTTTCGATTACTGGGCCGCCGGGGTAGCCAAGTTTGAGAATTTTGGCCGCTTTGTCCAAGGCTTCACCGCAAGCATCATCAAGTGTGGCCCCGATTACATTGTAAACTCCATGGTCTTTCATTAGCACAATTTCTGTATGTCCTCCGGAAACAATGAGACACAAGACAGGAAACTTAATCTCTCTTTCGGGCTTACCCTCGCGATTTTGTGCTAGGCACGAATAGATATGGCCCTCGAGGTGATTGACGGCAATGAGGGGAAGGCGATTGTTACATTGTTTCATTGTTTCATTGATAATTTCTTTCGCCTTTTTTATTCCTACTTCCAAGGCGATGGCTAAACCTGGACCGTAAGTGACAGCGACAGCCTTAATATCCTTTAATAATCCTTTACTTTCCTTTAGGGAATTAGAGGATGGTAGAGGATGGTAGAGGATGGTAGAGGAGCGTTTTAATGCTTCCTTAATCACAAAGTCAATCCGTTCTTGGTGCGCTCTTTTGGCGAGGGCAGGATAAACTCCGCCGTATTTTTTATGAATATCAATCTGCGAGGAAATAACGTTTGACAAAACCCTTCTTCCGTCCGTTACCGCTGCCGAAGTTTCGTCACAGGAGGTGTCAATGGCTAAAATCATAGGCTTGATTTTAGCAGAAAATTAAGGTAGATTCTATTTGTGGCAGAGGATTGTATTTTTTGCCAAATTGTTGAGGGTAAAATTCCCAGTTATAAAGTTTGGGAAGATGAGAACTTTCTGGCCTTTTTAGATATTCATCCGGTATTTCCCGGCCACACTTTAGTTATTCCAAAAAAGCATTTTCGTTGGATTTGGGAGGTGGAGAACTATGGTGAGTATTTTGAGAAAGTAAGAGAAGTAGCGGTTTTATTAAAAGAAAAATTAAATGCCGAATGGATTCAAGTGAATGTGATGGGGAACGATGTCTCCCATGCCCACGTTCATTTAATCCCTCGTTATCCGAAAGGGAAGATGGAACTTGGAGATTTCACCGAAATTCTCCAAAAAATTCGTCAACAAGATAGCAAGATAAGCAAAGCTTGATTTTCGCTTACGCTCAAATTAACAAGATAACACTTGCTACTTGCCCCAGGAGATCTCCCTTTCGCTTTCCGATAAGGTTTTTATCTTAATATAAACAATTTCCGCAAGATTTTTTAATGCGGAAATAATTTCCGCAGACATGCGTTCTGGCCATTCAATTGCGTATATATTTCCGCAGGAAAAACTGTCTAAAAAATTGATTTCTTTTAACTCTTCTGAGGTCTCCAGACGAAAAAGATCGTAGTGAATAAATTTTCCAGGCTTAGTGTTTGCTTCTGTCATATTTGGACAGTGTTCTTCTGTATCAAATGACGACAATGATGAGTCGTTACTTGATGCAGTCGCAAAGAGTTCTAATTTGCCAGTTGGCGGACCGATTTTATATTCATAAGCGATGGTATAGGTAGGTGAGATGACTTCTTCTTTGACTCCCAGTGTTTTTCCAAGACCTTTAGCGAAGATTGTTTTTCCTGCACCGAGGTCTCCTTCAAGCAAGAAGACCAGCGGTCTGCTAAGACTCCTATTAATAAGTTTTGCCCCCAAAAATTGGGCTAACTTTTGAGTTTGCTGTTCCGATTTACTGATTAAACTGTTCCCGGTTTTAGGAAGCAGGTCCCCAAATCTTAAAGTTTTTAGTTGTCCTGTAGTAGTATCAATGACTGTCGAAGGCCTATTCTTGGGCAAATTCCCGGCATCAATAACGAGATTTAATAGATTCTTTTTCCTATTTGAAAGAGCTTTTGTGAGTGCGGAAACAGAATGGACAGGTGGCTTGCCGCTAGTGTTTGCCGAAGTGGCAGTCAAAGGCTTGCCGAATTTCCTAACAAGCTCGATAACTGGCGGGTAATCGGGGATTCTTATGCCCAAAGTGTCGTTCTCTGCCAATAATCTGTTGTCAATTTTAGCTTCGTAAGGCCTCGCCTTTTGAAGCTGATTTTTTGTAAAGTGTTTTTTTGCCCTGCAAATAACCGTAAATGGACCAGGTAAAAGATTATTGATAACATTCTTTGCAATTTGATTAACATTGATATATTTTTCGGCCATATCTTTGTCGGTTACAAAGACCGAAATTGCTTTACCTGTCGGCCGGTCTTTAAAAGCAAGAAGTTTATCAACGGCCTTGGAATTAGTAGCATCGGCAAGCAAACCATAAACCGTGTCGGAAGGAAAAACAACCAGGCCACCGGAACGGAGTACCAACAAAGATTGGCTGATTATTTCTTGATGGTTGGTAGTGGTTAAGTTGATAATTCTCATTGTTAGTTTTTAGTTTATTTGTAGATCTCTCGACTCCTACTTCGCTTCGCTTTGCAAAGCGGGTCGCTCGAGATGACTCTGCAGAGTCATTTTACCATCTTTAGCCTCAGATTGAAAAAAAATTAAGTTTTGTAGTCTTTTAAGATGTTTTAATCTCCTTAGTATATTGTATAATTAGTTTATGTTTTCCCAAGAAATTAAAAAATTTCTAACCCAAGCTTCAACCAAACTCCAAATTTCTGTTTCTGAAGATAAAATCCTGCTGGAACACCCCGCAGAATTAACTAATGGAGATTATTCCACCAATATCGCTTTGGTGACTGCTAAAACTTTGGACAAAAAACCAAGAGATTTGGCAGATAAAATTGTATCGACCTGGCGAGAGATAGGACTTCCTGATTTTGTAGAAAAAATAGAGGTTGCCGGGCCGGGTTTTATCAATATATGGCTCAAATTTGGGGCTCTTGGCAACGAACTTATTGAAGTGCTAAAAGACGGTGATGGGTATGGGCGCGGGCTGAAGCCCGCTAGAACAAAAGACAGTAACGTTTTAGCAGACTTTAGTCTGCGTCAAAAAACAATAGTTATTGATTATTCTGCTCCAAATATAGCAAAACCGTTCGGAATAGGTCATTTACGGTCAACTAATATTGGTCAAGCACTTTATAACCTTTATAAGTTCTTAGGCTGGAAGGTAATTGGCGACAATCATTTAGGGGATTGGGGAACACAATTCGGAAAATTGGTTTACCAAATTGAACTAAAAATTAAAAGATCTCCTATAAAATCCCCTAACATCCTTGACCATCCTCTAATTAAAAATTTGACGCTCGAGGATTTGGAGAAACTGTATGTTGAATTCCATAAAGAGGCAGAAACTCATCCTGAAATGGAAGATGAGGCCCGGAAGTGGTTCAAAAAACTGGAAGAAGGCGATCCGGAAGCAAAAGAAATTTGGCAAGCCTGCATCGATATTTCATTAAAAGAGTTTGATCGAATTTATAATCTTCTTGGTGTCAAAATTGACTTTGCCTATGGCGAAAGCTTTTATCTGGATAAAATGGATGAGGTTTTGAAAGACTGCCGAAAGAAAGGAATTCTGAAAGAAAGCCAGGGAGCACAAGTGGTGGAAATTCCAGGAATGAAAATACCGGCAATGTTGGTTAAATCGGACGGAGCAACTATTTACTTGTTAAGGGATTTGGCGACAATAAAGTTTAGGATGAGGGAATGGAAGGCGAACCTGATTGTTTATGAAGTCGGGGCAGACCAAACAATGCATTTTCAGCAATTGTTCAATGTTGCTACTCAATTAGGATACGCAAAACTGAATCAGTTTGTTCATGTTGCTCATGGTCTGATACGGTGGTCGAGCGGTAAATTCTCAACCAGGAAAGGAATGACAATTCATCTAGAAGAGGTTTTAGATGAAGCAATTAAAAAGGCAGAAAAGCTTTGCGAGTCAGCTGGAGTGGCAAAGGATTTGACTCCCGAAGAGAGGGCAGCAGTTGCCCAAAAAATCGGTATCGGCGCAATCAAATATAACGATTTAAAACAAAATCCCAGGACGGATATTGTTTTCGATTGGGAGCAAATACTTAGTTTACAAGGAAATTCCGGTCCATACCTACAGTACACTTATGCGAGAACCGAAAGCATTCTTAAGAAAAGCGGAAAACACCTCGGATGGTGGCGAGGCAACGACCTCGACTCCTCCGAGGTGAACCCAGAAGAGGGGGGACTTTTAAGAACAATTTACCGATTTCCCGAGGTGGTGGAGGAAGCGGCTAAAACATATTCGCCTAACTTGATTTGTAATTTTCTTTTTGATTTATCCCAGAAATTTAATCTTTTTTATGACAAACAACGAATCATTGGTAGTGAGAATGAAGATTTTCGACTACTGCTGACAGCGGCAGTGGGGCAGGTCTTGAAAAACGGTCTTAGGATTTTGGGTATCGAGGCATTAGAAAAAATGTGATTCTTTGAAGCTGACCGAAGCTAACCGATACGGAATCGGAACGAACCTGCGATCCGGTATTTTACCTTGCGGGATTATCTGAGACGTTTGGAAAAAATGTAAACTAAATTTCTAATTATTTTAAACAATCAAGATAAATCCTAAATCCTAATATCTAAATACTAAACAATACTAAATTACCAAAATCCAAATGTTCCAAATGAAGGTTTTGAATTTAATAAATTTGAAAATTTTAATTTGTTTAGAGTTTAGGATTTCGAATTTAGGATTTATGTACAGGATAATTAAATTCATTTCTTTCTTTTTGTTATTTACCACTAGTTATTTTTTGCTTGCTGCTAACGTAAGTGCTAAGGATTATTCAATTAACACTGCTGATTTTAAACTCCAGCTTCAGGAAGATGGCTCAGCAGAGGTAACCGAGACGAGGACATATCAATTTAATGGAAGCTATTCTTGGGCAGATGAATGGATCAATCTAATCCCAAAGTGTACAAATTGTAGCAACTATAGAATTTCTAATTTTGAGCTTTGGGAAGGAACCCAAAAGTATATTGAGTCAAATAATTCCTCGGAGGGAAATTTTTATTCGACAAACGACGGCAAAAAATTCTATATTAAATGGTATTATCGGGCTAATTACGAGAGTAAGACTTTTACTCTGAAATATCGAATTGAAAATGCTATCACTGTCCAGCAGGATATTTCCGAGTTTTACTGGCAACTTATTGGGGACAAATGGGTTGAGCCAACCGGTCGGGTAACGGCCGATGTTTATCTTCCAGGGCCAGTGGAAGACGATCAAATCTGGGCTTTTGGTCATGGTCCTTTAAATGGAATAGTTTCTATTCCAACTAACCAGAAGGTTACTTTTTCTGCCGATAATTTGTCCGCCAATAATTTTTTTGAAGTAAGGGTTTTATTCCCGAAACTGGATAATGCTAATAGCACCCAAAAGGGCAACTTGACCTTGGAAAGCATTTTGCAGGAAGAAAAGTCATTTGGCGAAAAGACAGAAAGAGAAAAAGGTCTATCAAAAGTGGTTTTGATTGTTTCACTGCTTGTACCGCTTATACTTTGGATTGTTTTCTTGGCAGGGGTAGTGAAATATTTGATTTTACGGCACAAAGAAGGCCCTGGAAAACCATTGCCGAGCGTGAATTTGGCGGATAAACTACATGAACCGCCATCTGACCTTCCGCCGGCTATGGTTGAATCACTAGTTAAGTTAAACAAAAACTTCTCGTCTAATGTTTTTCTTTCTACCATTCTTTCCTTGGTGCAGAAAAGGACAATCAAAATAAAAAGCGTCAAAGGCACGAATTTTTGGGGTCTTAGCAAGTACGAATATAGTCTGCTAAAAGGGGAGAAATTTACCCAGCACCATCAAGATGGTGCTGGGTTTAATGATAAAGAGAAGCTTTTGGATTTTGAACGAGAAGTTTTGGATTTTCTTTTTGACGATATTGCTTTGGGGAGGGAAGAGATTTCGTTTAAAGAGATTAAAAAATATTCTCAAAGCCACTCTACCTCAAGTTACGATTTTTTTCAAAAGTTTAAGAAAAAAGCCTTCGAAAATCTCTTAGGCACGTATGTAGAGAAAGTGCCGGCAGATATCAAAAAAAAGGGTCGTTCACTCCTGAAAAAAGGCT
>Ga0210016_1004046_pt1 | contig 12629 bp, 9 predicted proteins | sample CryGeyCG2014_300_FD_185454 | JGI IMG/M metagenome (GOLD analysis project Ga0210016, IMG submission 185454) | Groundwater microbial communities from aquifer - Crystal Geyser CG02_land_8/20/14_3.00 (SPAdes) (version 2) | ecosystem: Environmental > Aquatic > Deep subsurface > Groundwater | place... | reverse complement strand
CTGCCATCGAAAAAGCCATTAAATCGCCGCTGCCGGCGGTCATTGATTTTCACGTGGCACCCGAGGAAAACGTTTTTCCGATAGTGCCCGCGGGTTCCCCGCTTTCGGAAATGATGGGCGGCTTAGCTTAAATGAGAGTTGGTTTTAATTAAAAATGTAAAAAAATTCGGTTCTTCTCCAAATGTTGTCGGCCAATGTAATATATACTCATATATGGAATAAGGGTTTTGCTCCACGACTACGCTTTGGCGCAGGCAAATTCTGAAAGTTCGGTTTGAGAGCCACACGATTGCTCTAAGGGGATACTCCTTCCGAAATTCTCTTATCGGGGTGCGCTGAAACAAGCTTCGTCGGTCAGTTTCGGCTTTCCTCCTTATCGCAATCGGGAATTTGCTTCTGCGCCTGCGCTTAGGTCTGTTCCGCAAAGGCCCTTATTATATACTCGTGGCATTTATTGTATTATATAACAACATTTGTAGAAGAACCAAAAATTTTAAAACAATTCAAATTTTAAAATCGAGATTTTTTTAATTATTCAGACTATTAAGGTAATCTTATGAAACAAAAAGAAGATATTATAAAAGCACTTAATAGCGAGGTACCTGAGATTGTAATTGAAGCTGCTGATTCTTTAAAAGAATGGGGTAATACTTCCATTATTCCTATTTTGCAAGAAGTATTAAGGAAAGATAATTATAACGAAGATGTTATAGATAGTATTACCCGAGCTTTGAGTCGTATTGGTTTTTACGCACGCCCAGTGTTGCTTGAAGCATGTAAAGATAAAAATTATATTGTCAGGATGGTTGCCGCTATTGCTTTAAGAAATATTTGGTCTGTACCAAATGATATAACTTCATCATTTATTAAAATATTAAAAGATGAACAGGAGAGCGGGGATGCCAGAGGATTTGCTGCTAAAACTTTAGGTAAAATTAGAGCAAGTGATGCAAAGCTAGTGTTGATAGAGGCATTAAAGGATAAAGATCATTTTGTTATAGGATGTGCCGCAGAAGCCTTGGCCGACATTGGCGCAAAAGATGCAGTTCCAGCGTTGATCGAGTTATTGAAAGATAAGGAAAATTTTAGGCGGATGGTAGTATATGCTTTGGGTGAAATCGGCGATCCATCTGCAATCCCTGCGCTGATTGAAGCATTAAAGGATGAGGAAGAGTGGGTCAGATCCAGCGCTGCCGAAGCCCTTGGAAAAATGCGCGACAAATCCGTGATTCCTGTGTTGATTGAAGCATTGAAAAATGAAGATGACAGTGATGAAGAAGTCATAAGTGAAGCTGCTAAGGCTTTAGGTAAAATTGGCCCAGAAGCAAAAGATGCCGTCCCGGCGTTAATAAACGTATTAAATTATGAGTATGGGAATGTTAAACAATATGCTGCTGAAGCATTAGGTAACATTGGTTCTGAGGTAAAAGGTACAATCCCAGCGTTAATCAAAGTATTAAAAAACGAATATGAAGATTCTGATGTCAGAAAAAGCGCTGCAAGAGCATTAGGCAAAATTGGTCCAACAGCAAAAGACGCAGTCCCGGTATTAGTTGAAGCATTAAAAAACGAGTATGAGAATAAGGATATAAGAGATTGTAAAGATTATATTATAGCATTAGGGTATATTGGTCCTGCCGCAAAAGACGCAGTTCCAATGTTAATTGAAGCATTAAAACATAAGCCTGAATACGAAGATGTTGGTGATGTTAGAAGTGATGCCGCTTTCGCCTTAGGTAAAATTGGCTCTGCCGCAAAAGACGCAGTCCCAGAATTAGTCGAGCTATTACAGGATGAAGAAAGAACAAACAAAATGTACGCTGCTGAAGCCTTAGGTAAAATTGGCCCAGAAGCAAAAGATGCCGTCCCGGCGCTAATTAATGCCTTAAATCATAAAGATGTATCAGTCGAGATCAGTATATCCACAGCTATATACAATATCGGTCCAGCAGCAATCCCATTTCTAATTAAAGCATTAAAGGATTGGAAGGATTCTACCAGGTTGGTTGTTGCAGAGGTTCTTGGCAATATTGGCGATAAATCTGTGTTAAAACATTTAAATTATACTATAAAAAATGATTCGGATGAATGTGTAAGAATCGTAGCTAAAGAAGCAGCTAAAAAAATAAATAATAAAAGCAAACGTGTCAGGTCTTCTTTGAAAATGTCAAAATTAAAGTGAATTTTAAGTTATCTTATGTTATTATATATAATAATTTGTAATCGAGGTAATTAGTATGAGTTTTGTAGAAATTTTTAAAGTTATTTCAAGTGTGACTATATCGGTAGGGGGAGCAGGATTTATTTTTTGGAAATTGTCAACCTATATTGGAAAAATATGGGCAGTAAAATATTTAGAATCAATTAAAAAAGAATATCAAAAAGAAATAGAAAATTATAAATTAGAGTTAGATATTTTAAAAGAAACGTCTTTACGATATTCGAATCGTCAATTTGAATTATATAACGATCTTTGGCATTCCCTATATAGTTTAAAATTGTCTGCAGATATTCTTTGGGAGAAAGCAAATATGAAAAATCTTAAGGAATTTTCTAGGCAATTGGAAACAACAATAAATGAAATAGAAAAAAGCTATCTATTTATCGAAGAAGAGCATTATCAAAAATTAATGAGTTTATTAAAGCAATTTGGAGAATATGAATTTGGTAAAACAAAGCTTATCGAGCTTTATAGGCAAGACAGTGAAGTATATAGTCAAGATGTTCAGGATATTAATTGTTTAATCGAATGTAACAAAGAAAAAAAGGAAAAATATAAACAAATTATAAATGAAATTAGAGCAGATTTAAAAAAGCAAATAAAAGGAATTAGATAGAAAGTAGTGGCAACATCCAGTTTTAAAAATTTAGGAAAAAATTCAAGTTTGTGTAATTTTGCATTTTTAATTTTGTTCATAAAGAATCCCCGCGTATAGGTTTTATTCCCAAAGAACCCCTGTGTGTAGATTTCATAAAAAATCTATAGGGGTAAAAACCTGCGGGGGCAATTTAATTGGAGGAACGACATGAAACATACGATCTGCTGCCTTGTGGAAAATAAGTTCGGGGTCCTGGCCCGCATATCAACCCTGTTCAGCGCAAGGGGGTTCAACATAGACAGCCTTGCCGTCGGGGAAACCGAAGACCCGTCCATTTCGCGGATGACCATAGTGGTGAATGTGGACGAAAAGATGCTGGAGCAGGTGATAAAACAGCTGCACAAATTAATTGACATAATAAAGGTTATTGACCTTACCGGAGCGGATTCCGTTGAAAGGGAGCTGGCGCTTGTGAAGGTGAACACGGCTGATGCCGCCGCCAAGTCAGAGATAATGCAGATAGCGGAGATCTTCCGCGCCAAAGTCGTTGACGTTGCGCCCAAAACCCTGATCATGGAGATCACCGGGGACGCGAAGAAGGTGCAGACGCTCCTGGACCTTTTGCGGCCGTTCGGCATAAAGGAGCTGGCGCGCACCGGCAAGATCGCCATGCAGAGAAGATAAGATTACAGTGATTTTTTAAAGATGATTTCAGTGATTATTTTAATATCACCGTAATCATTAGTTAATAATCACTGTAATCATAATCAAGGAGGTAATAATACAATGGAAGAAATGACAAGCGCGCTGAGCCAGTATACCTGGCGCGTGATCACCGCAATAGTGATCGTGCTGGTGGGAGTGGTGATTGCCAGACTGCTTTCGGTGTTCATAAACAACATACTGAAACGCACTGATATGCCGCCTGCCACGCGCGGTTTCCTCGCAGGGTCCATATCTTTCGTTATAATCATCATAGCTGTCATAATGGCGCTGACAAGGTTCGAGATAGATATAATTCCGCTTGTCGTGGGACTGGCGATAATAGGTTTTGTTGTCGGGCTTGCGACCCAGGGGGCTCTTTCGAATTTCGTTGCCGGAATGATGATACTCGCACAGCGGCCGTTCCAGACCGGGGACCAGGTTGAGGTATACGGCGAAACAGGGGAGGTCAAGGAGATAAAGATAACCTCAACCATCATAGATACGCCGGATAACGTCAGGATAATCTTCCCCAACGCGAAGCTGCTTGCAGGCGAGATCAAGAACTTGAGCACCCACAAGATACGCAGGATAAGCATTCCTGTCCAGGTCAACTCCGGGAAAGACTTCGCGAAGATCTCGGACAGCATCCTGGCTGTTTTCAGATCCGACGCAAGGATCCTGAAGGAGCCGCCTACAGGCGTTGTGGTGAGCAGCGCGACAGGGGATAAGCTGACTGTTTCGGCAAGGGCGTGGTGCCAGACAGACGAAGTTGAGGCAGTCGTTTCCGACATGACCGTAAAGATAAGGGAACTGGTAGATAAAAGTTAAAGGTTGAAAGTTGAAGGTTAAAAGTTGAAAAGAAAAAAATAACTCAAAGGTCAAAAGTCAAAGGTCAAAAGTCAAAGTTAAAATTCCTTAGTTTTGCGCTTTGCGATTTGACCTTTGCGCTTTGAGATCTGATTTAATTTGGTGATGAAATGAAAAAAGTATGTCTGGTGATTATAGGAATGCTGCTGCTGGCGGGATGCGCTCCGCGCATGGCTGTCAAAAAGGACTACGACTTCTCAAAGGTCAGGCGCATAGCAGTGCTCGATTTTGAGGGGGAAGGTTCATCGGGCGTGGTGGACATGTTCATCCTGGACCTGATGAGGTCCGGGTTTGACGTTGTCGAGCGCAGCAGGATCAGCAGCGTGCTAAGGGAGCAGGAGCTGGGAGGAGCGGGCAGGCTGGACCCTGCGACCGTGAAGAACATAGGAAAGGTCCTGGGCGTTGACGCTCTCCTGGCCGGTTCTGTGAGCCAGTTCGTCCCGGCGCAGAAAAGGACCATTTATTTCGCGTTGGGCGACACCCCGGTCATAATACCGGGCCTGTACGTGGTGGACAAAGGTGACAACTACATTGTCTACGCCACGGACGCGGAGATAGGCATAGGCGCCAGGCTCATAGACGTGGAAACAGGCAGCGTTGTGTGGGCCGCGTCTGATTCGTACCGCGGCCTTTCCACTGACACCGCTCTGCAGGGAGCGGTTGTGTCCCTTGTGGACGCGCTCAAAAGCGTCTTTCCTAAAGAGAAAAATAATTAACCACGGATCAACACAGTAAGACCTTTTTACAGTGATTTAAAGAGATTTAAAAGGTTTAGCCACGGATTTACACGGATTCAGTCGCTAAGAATTCGTAACTCAGGGCTTTTTGAAGACCCGCCAATCTTTTAGGAGGGAGCCCCGTTATTTAAAACGACCCTAAAGGGTCTACTCCAAAAGGTTCTATTCCTTTACAATTTAGTCGACAGTCCACAATTTTCCTCTCCCTTGATGGGAGAGGATTGAGGTGAGGGTGATTGCGTAGGGGCGGGCTTGCCCGCCCTTTGTAGCGGTGCAATTTATCGCACTCATAATAATTCAGGATTTAGTGTTTACTCCTTCAATTTATGATTAAAAAAAGTATAATAATTTTATTGTTTTGCATTATTTTAACATCGCAGAAGACATATGCTTATTTTTTTGATCTTTCACCCGGAGAGATCTACCATGGCTTATGCCTCCAAACAGGAGAGGATTTTCAAGAAGGTCAATTTACAATCACAGTTCCTTCTCCTTTTCAATATTGGAGAACGAGCTATGCAACAATAAATGCAATTTTTGAAAAACATTTAACGGAAAGATTACGATATAGTATTGGAGTGAGTATAGAACCACTTTCCATACTACCTATTCCATTTCCGGGTGCTGGTCTTTCTTGGGAATTGATTAGCGAGAAAGGATTAATCCCGGGAATTTCTTTCGGTATTCAAGGATGGTCAGTTGGTTCAATATCTGCTTCTGTCGGTATCGGGAAGACACTCCCTTTCAAAATATTCTTTTTCTTGCCGTCTGAGATCGTGGGAGAAGGAAGGGATTTTGTATATGCTTCTGCTGATTATGGATATGCAAGTGATGGTTATCAAAATGGCATAGTTGGAAGATATTTAAATATTATAATAGGATATGATTTTAATATACTTAGACATGTTAATAACATAGCCAATTTAAATTTAAGAATATGTTTTGGCGTAGTAAATGAATTTGACTGGCCATTTTTTTCATTCAGCTGGGATGGTTAAAAATATGTCAAATCAGAAATTGTAAATTATCATTCTGAAGATCAAACTTATTTTGTTGGTATGAAATTTGTAGATCAAAAATAACCAAATCTTTTAACTTTATTAATCGGAGTAATCGTCTTTTTGAAATCGGTGTAATCTGTTAAATGAAAGGAGAAGTTATAAAATGGCAAAGAAGCAGGCGGGAAAGAAGTTCGTGTATTTCTTCGGGGGCGGCAGGGCTGACGGGAACGAGAGCATGAAAAACCTTCTCGGGGGCAAGGGGGCGAACCTTGCAGAGATGGCAGGGCATAAGAGCCTGAGGCTTCCTGTGCCGCCGGGTTTCACCATAACCACGGAAATCTGCACTTATTATTATGAGAACAGGAAATTATATCCTGCCGGCCTGAAAGAGCAGGCCCAGAAGGCGATGGAGAAGATCGAAGCCCTGATGGGCCGGAAGTTCGGCGACCCGGAAAATCCCCTGCTTGTTTCGGTGCGCTCAGGCGCGAGGAAATCTATGCCCGGGATGATGGAAACCGTGCTCAACGTCGGGCTTACGGAAAAAACGATCCCCGGGCTTGTGAAGCACAGCGGCAGCGAGCGTTTCGTTTACGACGCTTACAGGCGGCTTATCATGATGTATTCGGACGTTGTGATGGAGAAGGCAGGCGGGATAGAGCCGGAGGCTGACCGCGGCATCAGGAAGCAGCTTGAGGAAATAATGGCTGAGATGAAATCTCAGAAAGGATATAAGACAGACACGGACCTTAAAGCGGCGGACCTGAAAGAGCTGTGCAACAAGTTCAAAGTAAGGATAAAGGAACTCCTCGGCTCGGAATTCCCTGACGAGTCCCAGAAACAGCTGTGGGGAGGGATAGGTGCTGTTTTCTCTTCCTGGAACGGGAAGCGCGCTGTCAGTTACCGCAGGATAGAGGGCATCCCGGATGAATGGGGCACTGCAGTGAACGTGCAGACAATGGTTTTTGGCAACATGGGAACCGATTCCGCAACGGGCGTGGCGTTCACCAGGAACCCGGGCAACGGCGAGAATGATTTCTACGGCGAGTACCTTATAAACGCGCAGGGAGAGGATGTTGTCGCCGGCATCAGGACTCCGGCCCCGATCAACGAGTATTCAACATCCGAACACAACAAGGACCTGAAGACCCTTGAAAAAGGGATGCCCAAACTTTATAATGAACTTTTTGAATACCAGAACCGCCTGGAAAGGCATTACCACGACATGCAGGATATTGAATTCACGATAGAAAAAGGCATTCTCTACATGCTGCAGTGCCGGGTCGGGAAAAGGAACGGGATGGCGGCTGTGAGAATGGCGATGGATATGGTGAAGGAAAAGCTTATTAATAAGGAAACCGCTGTGATAAGGGTCACACCTTCCCAGCTTGACGAGCTGCTCCACCCGATAATTGACGCCAAAGTAGAAGCAGGGCAGAAGCCGGTAGCGAAAGGGCTTCCCGCTGGTCCGGGAGGCGCGTGCGGCCAGATAGTTTTTTCCGCGAAGGACGCGGTTGACTGGCAGAAACAGGGGAAAAAAGTTATACTTGTCAGGGAAGAGACGAATCCCGAGGATGTTGAGGGCATGCGCGCGGCTGAAGCGATACTCACTGCACGGGGCGGTATGACCTCCCACGCCGCGCTTGTGGCGCGCGGCTGGGGAAAGTGCTGCATAGTCGGGTGCAGCGGAATAGAAGTTGACTACAGCAAAAAAGAGCTTTTGATCGCAGGGAAAACATATAAAGAAGGCGACTGGATAACGCTCAACGGCACCAAGGGCAATGTTTACGACAGCAAGCTGCCCATGATCGACGCCACGGAGAACACGCTCCTTAACGATTTCCTGAAGATCTGCAAAACGCTCAAGAAACTCGGTGTGCGCACCAACGCTGACACGCCTGAGGACGCTGCAAGGGCAAGGCAGTTCGGGGCTGAGGGCATAGGGCTTTTCAGGACAGAGCATATGTTCTACGGCAAGGGTGCTGATGAGCCGCTGTTCATTTTAAGGAAGATGATAGTTTCAAAAAGCCTGGAAGAGAGAAAAAAGGCGCTTACTGAGCTTTTCCCGTTCGTGAAAAAGGATATCAAGGGCACGCTTGAGGCGATGGACGGCCTGCCTGTTGTTATACGTTTGCTAGACCCGCCTTTGCACGAGTTTGTCCCAAGGGATAAGTCAAAACTTGAGAAACTCGCGTCAGAACTGGGCATTACAATGGAAGAGCTTAGCAAAAGGGCTGAAGCTTTGCATGAATCCAACCCGATGATGGGCCACCGCGGAGTGCGGCTCGGCATAACCTATCCTGAGGTCACAGAAATGCAGGTGAGGGCAGTTTTTGAATCGGCAGCAGAACTGCTCAAGGAAGGCAAAAAACCATATCCTGAGATAATGGTCCCGGTGGTATGCGAAGTGAAAGAGATTGACAACCAGAAAAAGATCGCTGACGCGGTTTACGCCGAGGTGTGCGCGAAGTTCGGCCTTAAGAAAATGAAATGGATGTTCGGCACGATGATAGAGATACCCAGGGCAGCGTTCGTCGCGGACGAGCTCGCGCAGCAGTCCGAGTTCTTCTCCTACGGCACAAACGATATGACCCAGATGGGATTCGGGTTTTCCAGGGATGACATCGGCGGGTTCCTGCCTGACTACCTGAAAAAGGGCATACTGCCCGGTGACCCGTTCCAGAGCCTTGACCAGAAAGGCATAGGGGAGATAATAAAGATCGGCATAGGGCTTGGCAGGAAGATCCGCAAAGACCTGGAAGTCGGCATATGCGGGGAGCACGGCGGGGACGCGGAATCAGTGAAGTTCTGCCACAGGGTCAAAATGAACTATGTCAGCTGCTCGCCTTTCAGGGTCCCGATAGCGACCCTTGCCGCTGCCCAGGCAGCCGTGAGCAAATAAAAAGCGTATCAACGTGTCAGAGTAACGGCAAGGTAGCCGCAACCTTTAGGTTGCGTATATTTGTAGCGGCGCGATTTATCGCGCAATTGTAGCAGTTTCTTGACTCTGTATTCAGAATATGATATACTAATGCTGCGGGGAGAAGGGGTAATTCTATGACTGTCGCGGATATTCCTTTAAAAGAAAAAAATGCTATTCTTGGTTATAAAAACATTCTTTCTTCCAGGTTTCCGAATTACATAAAGAAGATAATATTGTTTGGTTCTTATGCAAAGGGCAAGTTTAACAGAAATTCGGATATTGACCTGCTTATTCTTGTAAATAAACGCAAGAGAAAAATATGGAAGGAAATAGTGGGGTTGTCTTTTGATACCCTGTTAGAGCATAATGTCGATATTTCTCCGCTTGTGATGGAGGAAGAAAGATATGCGGGATGGTCTCCTCTTTTGGAACGGATCAAGAAAGAAGGAGTAGAGGTATGACGAAGAAAGATCTGCGGAAGTATTTGGATCTCAGGTTAAGGCTTGCCGAGGACAAAATTGAATCCGCGAGGATCCTGCTGGATAACGAAAAATTCCGTGATTCAGTATCCCGTTCCTATTATGCCATGTTTTATGCTGCCAGAGCGCTTCTTCTTTCAAAAGGTGAAGATGCGACTTCGCATAAAGGCGTGAAAATTCTTTTTGGGAAACACTTTGTAAAAGGTAAAATTATTGACAAAAGCTACGGTAGAATGCTTGCCGTGGTGCAAAAAGCCCGCACCGATGCGGATTATGAAGAGGATTTGGAGGTAACCAGGGAAGATGCGGGAGAAGCTTTATCGGCAGCAGCAAGGTTCGTTAATAAAATCAAGGAATTATTAAAATAAAGGAAGGATAGAAAAAAGATGTGATAAGCAGGCAGAACGGGGAAATAGAAAATGCCCGTTAGAAATGAAAGCATAGAAATATTCGGGGTATTTAATTATCTGAAGTGCCGTAAACAGGGCGCCGAAGGCCTATCCACAAACCAAGGCGCCCTTCTTATTTCATAAGTATCAAAGTGTCCCGCCTTCGTAGATGCTCCGCCAACCTTAAACTTCCGCTATTCGCGGAAAGGTTGCGGATACTACGGCGGGCAGGCAGCGTGTCAAAGTAGGGGCTTGATTTATCAAGCCCGAGATATAGCTTGCCCTGCTGTGCCCGCCAATCTTTAAGGTGGGAACCCGAACAGAGTGAGTGGTTTAGGGTAGCGGCATATGCCCCCGCGTTTAGTTCCGATTTTATTCGGAACTGCGTGGGGTGCGATTTATCGCACGTTTTGACAAAAATGAAAAGTGAAATGTCAAGATAGCTTATCGCTTATCGTCAGATGCTAAATACTAGATGAAGGATTATTCCTTATTGATATATAAAGGGCGCGGGGTAGACTTCCGGCGCCTTTTTTTATCCCTTCCATTTACCGGTTTTTAAAAAAATTATAATCCCTATTTTTTTCTTGATCCCTGCTACTCCGATGTATAATCGGAGTAAGCTGCCGGGGTCTTCGTCTCTAAGTTTGAGTTTAATGTTTTTTTTCTGTGCGGAAATAATCAAAAGTATACCTGGGGAACAATCAGAAGTATACCTATCTGGGGGAAATTGATTTAGGCTGGCTGGTTTAAAAATCAGGTAATAATCACCCTCTCCTTTATCCTCTCCCCTCGAGGGAGAGGGGTAGGGTGAGGGGGGTGGGTACTCTCGAAGGCAGAATCTGGAAAGTAGGACGATTTCCGGAGCAGGAAGTAACCGTGTGTCTTATCCCCAACAAAAAGATTATTGTGTTAAAAGATGAGCAGAAAATCGGAGAGTACCAACTATGAGCGATGTGACATTTTAAGGTTCCCAAATGTGACATTTTGAATGTTGCGGAACATTAATGTTTTTTTTCTTGACATTTACCTGAATTATGGTATAATCGTATTGAAAACTAAATCGATTTAGTCCTGTTTAGTTAAATTATGATTACAGTGATTTCTAAAAGACGATTACGGTGTTACTGCTTATAAAATAACTTCTCTAATCCACTTATCCCTCTAATGCTCAAAGTTTCTTTTCAAACCACTAATCCCATAAATCGCGTTGCTTGCTGTTCCCCTTTTTCCTAAATCCAAGTTCTTTATTCTACTCTGTAAACTGTATAAACTTTATAAACTCTATAAACTTTTTTGGAGGTTGGCATGTCAACAATAAAAGAAGTAGCGAAGCTGGCGGGGATATCGCCGTCAGCGGTTTCGTTCGTCATGAACGAAAAACACAAAGGGGAGGTCAGCGCCAGGACCAGGCTGAGGGTCCTGAAGGCGGTGCAGAAACTCAACTACCACCCCAACCCTTACGGAAGAGGCCTGAAACTCAACAAGAGCGACGCCATCGGCTACTGCGTCCCGCGCGGAAGATCCATCCTGGCCGACCCTTATTACTACGAGATGCTGGTAAACCTTGAAAGAGAAGCGAGAAAGCACAATTATTCGCTTCTCTTTTTTGCTTTTGACATGGACGGAGGCGAGAACGTTTTCAAGGAGGTTATCGGTAATTCCCACGTGGACGGGCTTATCATCGAGGCGCCGCTTTTGTCCAACGGGTTTTCCCTCAGCCAGGAGATCATGCAGTTCCCAGCCGTGCTGATAGGCAAAAACTCATCCAAGATATTCAACAGCAGCGTGGACGTGGATGACATAAGGGCGGGACAGAAGGCGACAGAGCACCTGATAATCATGGGAAAAAAGAGGATATGTTTTATCGCGGGCCCTTCCGATATCGGGAACGACAGGGAAAGGCTTGCCGGGTACAGGGCAGCGCTAAAGGAAAATAATATTGAGCCCAACCCTGACCTTGTTATAAACGGCGATTACAGCATTCAGAGCGGTTATTCCATAATGGACGGGCTTATTAAGAACGGGCTTGTGCCTGACGGAGTTGTGGCGTGCAACGACCTTATGGCAATAGGCGCGATGAATTTCGCGAAGGAGAAGAAATTCAAGATCCCGCAGGATATCGCGGTTGTGGGGTTCAACAACACATCGCTCTCTCAGAATTATGACCCGCCGCTTACCATAGTGAGTATTCCCGCTTCCCAGGTCGCTTCAAGGGCAGTGGAAATGCTTGTAAAAATGCTCAAGAACGGCAACTGCAACGGCAACGGCCATAACGGTAATGGCCATAACGGCAACGGGCGCAACGGCAACGGCAATGGTTCCGGAGAAAAGGTGGTCCTTGATTCAGAACTCATCGTGCGCGAATCAACGATGGTCGGGTGGTGGAGGTTTGACAGGCCCGAGGGAAAGGAAGTGTCTGACAGGAGCGGAAAAGGCAGGGACGCGAAAATCGACGGCGCTGTCTGGGTGGGCAGGAAAAGAGCGGCAGGCCTGAAATTCAGCAGGAACGCGATGGTTGAGATCCCGCACAGCGAAACCCTTAACCCAAGGACAGGCGACTGGACCGTGTGCGCCTGGGTCAAGACATCCCAGAAACCCGGGATCGGCGAGGGGGACAAGGTTATCGTGCGCAAGGATAAAAAGAGCCAGTCGCGCATATTCTGGGGCTTGAGCATGGGCGGTTATGACGCGGGACTGATAGGGAAGGCG
>Ga0210016_1004041_pt1 | contig 12638 bp, 14 predicted proteins | sample CryGeyCG2014_300_FD_185454 | JGI IMG/M metagenome (GOLD analysis project Ga0210016, IMG submission 185454) | Groundwater microbial communities from aquifer - Crystal Geyser CG02_land_8/20/14_3.00 (SPAdes) (version 2) | ecosystem: Environmental > Aquatic > Deep subsurface > Groundwater | place... | reverse complement strand
ATAAAGACTTACTCCTAGCCAGGGGTGAGTAATGTGACGTCCGTGAATTAGGTCTTCAATAATCGGCTTGGCACTGTTGCTGCTTATGGCATAGCCCATTCCTTCAACACCTACTGTGGCTATCTTAGCGCTAGTGATACCGATAACTTCACCAGCCATATTCACCAGCGGACCACCACTATTGCCCGGATTGATAGCTGCGGTAGTCTGAATTAGACCACGAAGAGTATTTCCCTCGACAGTCACTGAGACATCCAGGCGACTGACAATACCCTCAGACGCTGAGATTCCTTCCCCCAGAGCGTTGCCAATGGCTATTACCCAATAACCCAGGCGAAGCTGAGATGAGTCTCCCCACGGGGCATAGGGTAGATTTGTGGCATCTATCTTGAGCACTGCCAAATCAGTTAAGGTATCAGTGCCCACTATTGTGGCCGGGAAAGTTTTACCATCGTAGAGTTCCACTTGTACACTTCGAGCATTTTCTACTACATGATTATTGGTCACCACATATCCGTTAGCAGCATCAATGATTACACCTGAGCCAGCAGCAGATTGGGTGTATTGACCGAAGAGGCTGGAGACAGCCATCTCCGTGTTTATAGCAATTACCGAAGGCATTACCTTGTCGATCACAGAGGGCAAATCAGGCAGAGGAGCAGTAGTAGTCCCTTGGGGAAATGTCCACCCGGGGTTGGCATGCTGTCCTGGACTATTTGGTGGAGCCGGTGTGGTAGTTGGTGACGACGGTAAGAATAAAGAACAGCCAAGAACCCCCAGAATTAAGCTTACCAATACAAGGACAGTAAGAATATATTTAACTCGCTTTGCCATCTATGATGGTATTATAACATCCTGCTTAAGTTCTCGTAAAATTTCCTTTTTAACTCCTTTCGGCCAGGGAAGAGCGATTACAAAGAGGAACAATTACAAGAAATTTTGCCAGGAAAATTTTGATAGTGCGATTTAATCAGTCTAAGGTGATATAATTTAGAATGATGGTTCAATACTATCTTCGTGAGTTACTCCGGGGAACAGTGGAGCCTTTATTGCTCTTTCTTATTGCTGAGCTACCCATGTATGGCTACCACATTATTAAGGAGCTGGAGAAAAGGAGTCAAGGCTACCTTAAATTTAAGGCGAGCACGATATATTCGGCATTGCGCCGTTTGGAGAAAGATGGGCTGGTACTAAGCTCGTGGCAGCAAGTGCCTCAAAAACAAAGACGGCGCTGCTACGAGTTGACTGAGAGAGGGCGTGAAATTTTGGATACGAAGTTAGGAGAGTGGCAAAAGTTCTATATTGCTGTTAGTAAGGTTATAAATAGCTGATAACCTAATCTTAGAACCTGTTTGCCCTTGGAAGTCCGTTTTTCTTTCACAACCTCTTCAATTTCTGTTGTCGGCGGAGTAAAATTGGAATCAGCAAACTCTGTGTAGCCCTGAAGCAAGTTCAGGGAAGAGGTTAGCTTGGAAATTAAAGTTATTGCCGGCAATATAACTCAGGTTGAAGCTGATGCCATTGTGGTAAACCTTTTTGAGGGGGTGGAGGAAATCGGTGGCGCCACTGCTATTGTGGACAAAGCTTTAGACGGCGCCGTTGGTTTGCTTGTTAAGCGGGGTGAAATCAAGGGCAAGTTGGGCGAAGTTGGCATTATTCATACTCTGGGGAAATTGCCGGCAAGGATAGTGGCTGTTGCTGGATTGGGTAAGCGCCAGAACTTCGACCTGGACAAAGCCCGCCGAGTAGCCGGAGATTTTTGCCGTTCCTTACGAAAATTGAATTGCTGTAAGGTGGCTACAATACTTCATGGCGCTGGGGTTGGTGGCATTACTCCTGAAGCTGCCAGCCAGGCAATAACAGAGGGTAGTCTCCTCGGTCTTTATACTTTCCAGAAGTATAAAAAACCTGAATATGAGGATATTAAGGAATTGCTGATTGTAGAAAAAGATGAAGGTAACCCTGAATCAAGTTCAGGGCTGGAACAAGCTGTTCATGAGGGAAAGATAATGGCAGAAGCTACCATTCTCGCTCGGGATATGATCAACGAACCAGCTAATTATATGACGCCTGGCAGAATGGCTGATATTGCCCGGGAAATATGTGAAAAACATAACTTGGAATTTAGAGTTTTTGATTCCCAGGATATGGAGTCTATGGGTATGGGAGCACTTCTAGCGGTAGCCAGAGGAAGCAATGAGCCACCGAAACTAATAACTCTTGGGTATAGTGGAGATAAAGAATCTAAGAGTACAATTGGTTTTCTCGGCAAAGGTATAACTTTCGATTCCGGCGGTATTTCCATCAAGCCATCTGAAGGACTGAGTGAAATGAAGGACGATATGGCGGGTGGTGCTGCAGCTATGGCGGCGATAAAGGCTATTGCTCAGTTGAAACCTAAGATCAATGTTACCGCTGTCATTCCTGCTACCGAGAACCTGCCCAGTGGTACAGCTCTGAAACCCGGGGACATAATAAAAGCCCTGAATGGCAAAACCATAGAAGTGATAAGTACCGACGCTGAAGGAAGGCTTATCCTGGCTGACGCTTTAAGCTATGCAGTAAAAGAAGGCTTGTCTCCTTTGATAGACCTGGCTACCTTAACCGGAGCCTGCCGCATAGCATTGGGAACAGGATATAGCGGTGCTTTTTCCAATAATCAAGAGCTAATGGATAAAGTTCTCCAGGTTGCCAGCAAAGCCGGAGAGAAATTATGGCAGATGCCCATGCCCGAGGAATATAAAGAGATGAACAAAAGTCAAATCGCTGATATTAAGAATACCGGCGATAGATATGGTGGGGCTATTACCGCAGCTCTCTTTCTCTCGGAATTCGTTGGTGATGTTCCCTGGGTTCATATTGATATAGCCGGCACAGCCTCTAGTGAAAAAGAAAGCGGCTATATTATTAAAGGAGCTACTGGAGTTGGTGTCAAAACCCTGGTAGAGCTGGCGAAAATTTTAAGCACTAAATCCTAATTCCTTAAAGTTTAGTCCTGAACTTAATTCAGGATGGGGCTTGGAATTTAGCCCTGAACTTGATTCAGGGTACTTAGTAGGAGGTTGTCATGAAGGTAAAATGGCTTGGTCATGCCTGTTTTTTAATTACGTCTAAAGACGGGATAAGGATAATTACTGATCCTTATACTGTAGGAGGAGGTATAAACTATTCTCCTATCGAGGAAAGTGGTGATGTTGTTTTGGTAAGCCACGCTCATGGTGACCACAACAACTTTTCTGCTGTACGGGGAAAGCCAGAGGTAGTAAAAGATAGTGGTATAAAAACGGCTAAAGGGATTCAGTTTAAAGGTGTAGCTACCTATCATGACGCTTCACAAGGTAAGCAGAGGGGGACTAATACTGTGTTTTGCTTTACTTTGGATGACATAAAACTTTGTCATTTGGGCGATTTAGGACATGTGCTTAGCCCGAGGCAGGTTAGTGAAATTGGGAGTATGGATATTCTGTTTATCCCCGTGGGCGGCTTTTACACTATTGACGCCGGTGAAGCCAGTCAAGTATACGAGCAGCTAGCACCAAAAGTAATAATTCCCATGCACTTTAAGACACCTAAATGTGCCTATCCTATAGCTGGCGTTGATGATTTCCTTAAGGGCAAGAAAAAAGTCAAGAAGTGGGACTCCAGCGAGGTAGAATTTAAGGTGGGAGAACTTCCAGCCACGGCTGAAATCGTGGTTCTTAAACCATCTTTGTAAGATGATTGTTAATGCCTCTGAATTTGTATTTACGCCCCCACGGCAACTATCTTGGGCCAGACGTGTTTTAGTAAAGCCATTTGCTGGCTATCCTTTCCCTTATCCTGTAACTACAAGCCCCCAGATTTTGAGCACCATTATCGAGGGTATCAGGAAAGTCAGTAATGCTGATATCCTTATTGCTGATGGAACGCCGAGCGGAGAATCAATCTACCCGGTCTATCGAGCTCTAGAGTACAACTTCCGTCGCGTGCTTATGCTTGATATCAGAGATTCGATCTTCGTTGAAGTGGAGAATCCTTTAACTAAGTTCTATGCTGTGGAGAGCTTCTGGATTCCTAATATAGTGTTACGCAGCGATTTTCTCATCAGTGTTACCCCCTTTAGAATATGTGGCAATACTGGTCGTTTTACTATCGCGAATCTCTTGAGCTTGCTACCTGTAAGCAAATATCAGAGGGATAGTTCGGGGGGATGGGGAAGCTTATATGAATTGGGAATAGAAAAGGTGCTTGCTGATCTCCACTTTACCTTACCTTTTGATCTGGGCATCATCGAGGCTCACCAGAAATTCTTCTATTCCGATGACCCAAAGAAAGGGAAGGCAGAAGAATGTGGCAAAATCTTGATTGGCGAACCGTATGAAGTTGACCTGGAAGCCCTGAACTTGATTCAGGGTCGAATTGAGACTGAACATTTGAAACTTATTGCCGAGGGACAAAACCGTCTCGAGGATAAAGACTGAATTTTTAAACTCTAAACAAACTCTTTGAAATGCAAAAAGCAAAAATAAAAATGCAAAATGACAAAGCAAAGGTTAAAAATTTGCATTTTGAGTTGTCATTTTGACTTTTGACCTTTAATTTTTAATTTTCTATATCGTTTGGGATTTGCCTTGGTGACTCAATATCTTATTCTAAACTCGTCGAACTGCCCGGTATAATCTGACCAATTTGTTTCCACCTTCTTGACCCGAGCTGCTGGCGGTCCTATTTTGAGTTGTTCCACTAACTTCTCCAGCTGTTGCTTGTTTCCCTCAGCTTCCACTTCCACGGCATCGCCGTTGGATAGGTTGCGCACGTAACCCTTTAGCCCCAATCTTCGCGCTATATCCTGAGCAAAGTAACGGAAAAAGACACCTTGCACATGACCATATATTCGAACGGAAAGATGCGCCTGTTTCATTAGAGTCTGTTCTCCAGTGTAGTAGAGTTTCAGGCAACTTGCCGCCATATCTATTCTTCAGTTTCCTCGGCGCTGGCTTTTTTCTTCCTCTTAATCACTTCTACATCTACTTGCGGCATGAGTTCTGAGAGTGGCTTTGTTTTCTTTTCGCCTTTCTTCGGTTTCTTTGACTCTCTCCATCTGTAATCTCGTTTACCCATAGCTGCACCTCACGTCCCTCGCGTCCCTTGCCAAATAAGGGGGGTTGAGGGGAGGGCCTCCTCGTCAGGGCCCTCATCCTCCCCACCCTTTATCTGTCGAGGGGCGCGAGGGTCACCCTGTTTTTGTCCCTCATCAGATAAGGGTAGGTGTTGGGAGGGACTCCTTTCTCCATAATTCTTCCCAGGCAGAATGTGCTGCCTCCATCTCAGCAGATTTTTTGTTCTTGCCTGTGCCTTTACCTAATACCTCATCTCCTACCATCACTTCAGCGGTAAATTGTTTCTCATGACCCGGACCTGTAATTTCTACTAAGCGATAAACCGGAGGTAATGTCTTTTTTCTTTGAACAAATTCTTGCAATAAAGCTTTATAATTCAGCGTTATTTTTCCCGCCTTTATTTTCCTTAGCCTTGGCCTAAGCCGACTCAAAACAAATTTCCTTGTTTTAACCATTCCTTGATCAAGGTATATAGCTCCAATTACCGCTTCCATGGCGTTGGCCAAGTTGCTTGGTTTTGTTCTTCCTTTGCTTGCCTCTTCTCCTCGTCCTAGCAGGAGATAGTCACCAAGTCCAAGTGAAGAGGCCACTTCGGTTAAAGCATCGCGACAAACCAAAGAAGCACGAATAGCAGTTAACTTTCCTTCAGGCAGCTCCGGGAACTCTTTATATAGTTTTTCCGCTACTATAAAGTCAAGGATAGCATCACCCAAAAATTCCAATCTTTCGTTGCCGAGCAAAACAAAATCGGGATTTTCATTGATGTAGGAACTATGGGTGAGAGCTTGTTTCAGCAAGGACTTGTTGGCAAAAGATACACCTAAAGATTTTTCACAGTCTTCCCAATTCTGCATCTCAGACTCCTGCTAAAGTATAGCAAGAGAGGTATAGCTGACTCAACTTGTTGTGGCGGTTATTACTGAGTTATAATGAATTTATCCTGAAACAAGTTCAGGACCAAATTTGTTGGGGATTAGTCTAGCGGTAGGACAGCGGACTCTGAATCCGTGAGGCCAGGTTCGAATCCTGGATCCCCAGCCATAATGGTAATTCTGGGTAGTGTACCAAATTCTGTGGGAAAATGCCTTTGAATTATTGAACCTGTAACATAAGATGAGTTAAAATACAAAAAATAATAAACTTAAAAAGGGAGGTTACAGATGGATCTAGGATTAGCAGGAAAAACAGTTGTCGTTACCGGAGGTGGCTCAAACATTGGTAGAGCTATTTCCTTGGCCTTCGCCAGGGAAGGCTCAAATGTGGTCATTGCAGAATTGGATGAAGTGCAGGGAAAAAAAGTGGCAGATCAAGCAAATGCTACGAGAGGTGGCGGACGCTCCGTAACAATAAAGACAGATGTTACCAAACTTGATGAAGTTGAAGCTATGGTTAAGAAGGCGATGAAGGAATTTGGGAAAATTGATGTGCTGGTTAATAATGTTGGCTGGGACAAGCCTCAGCTTTTCATAGAAACTGATCCAGCATTCTGGGACAAGGTCATAGCTCTGAATTACCGCTCCGATCTTAATTGCATTAAATCAGTTCTTCCCCACATGATAGAGAAGAAAGGTGGCAGCATAGTAAGCATTGGCTCCGATGCCGGACGTGTTGGTGAGTTTAGAGAATCTGTTTATTCCGGTTGTAAAGCTGGAGTTATTGCTCTGAGCAAAGCCATAGCCAGGGAAGTAGGTCGTTATGGGATAAGGTTAAACGTTGTCTGCCCCGGAGTGACTGTTCCCAGCCCGGAAGAGATGGGGGAGGAAAGCATGTGGAAAGGAGAGATGGTCAAAACATTTTCACCTGAGGTACAGGAGAAGATAGCAAAAAATTATCCTCTGCGACGGTTGGGAAAGGGACAGGATATTGCCAACGCAGTGCTATTTTTAGCCTCTGATGCTGCCAGCTTTATAACTGGTCAGACCCTCAGCGTCAGCGGTGGCTATTCCATGATGTGAGAAAGGAGGGAGAGATAAAACAGTTGAAAGTCCTCTTGGCTACGGTGAGAATATAGCTATGGTAACAGCCGGGATAGATGTAGGAGCTCTATCTATAAAGGTGGTGCTCCTGGATAACAGGGAGAAAATACTGGGCTACAGTATCCTCCCAACGAAGCCTGGTGTTGGCGAACTTGCCCAATTTGCCTTTGACCAAGCTCTAGAGAGTGCTCACCTATCTAAGAGCAACGTGGCTTACATCGTTTCTACTGGCTATGGTCGAAGGCTAGTCCCATTTAGCAATAGCGAAGTTACCGAGATCACCTGTCATGGCAAAGGAGCTTATTGGCTTTGCCCCGAGGTTAGAACGATAATAGACATTGGTGGACAGGATAGCAAGGCTATCAGGATCAACTCTAAGGGCCTGGTAGTTAACTTTGCTATGAACGATAAATGTGCTGCCGGTACCGGTCGCTTTCTTGAAGTAATGGCACATGCCCTGGGAGTGGAGTTAGAGGAGATGGGAAAGCTTTCACTTCAAGCTAAAAAGACTCTCGATGTGAGTAATACCTGCACTGTTTTCGCTGAATCAGAGGTCATTTCATTAATTGCTGAGGGTCATAGTAAAGAGGATATCATTGCCGGACTACATTTAGCTATTGCCAAAAGAATTGTGGGGCTGGTAGCGCGGGTAGGGCTAGCCGAAAGAGTAGCTATGACCGGAGGTGTAGCTAAGAATATGGGAGTGGTGAAAGCCATTGAAAGCCTGCTAGGTGTTACTCTCCTAATTTCTGAAGAGCCCCAGATAGTGGGTGCTTTGGGGGCTGCCCTGGTCGCTGCTGATAGATGTGAGGCTTTGTTGAGACCATCTCAGCAGGTCGAAGTAAGGAGTTTATAACATGAAGGATGTTATAGGTGAATTTGCTATTGTTGTTCAGAATCCACTACAAAGAGCCAGAAGATGGAAAGAGGCAGGTAAGGGGGTTATAGGCTGCTTCCCCATGTATGTGCCTGAAGAGATTATCCATGCCAGCGGCATGTTGCCTATCACTCTTCTTGGCACCGAGGAGCCTGTCAGTCTGGCTTATAAGCATTTACAAACCTATATCTGCCACCTAGTGCAGAGCAACTTTGAACTCTCCCTGGCAGGCAAGCTGGACTTCCTTGATGGCATAGTTTTCCCTGGTATCTGCGACTCGGTGACTTGTATATCCGACATTTGGCGGCGGCACCACCCCTACCCCTTTCACCACAATATAGTGGTGCCGGAGAGGATGGATTCGCTCAGTAGTAAGCATTATCTCATGGAGGAGTTCACTGGGTTGAAAACTCACCTGGAGGAGTTCAGCAGCAACAAGATCTCCGTTCGATCTTTACGGGAAAGTATCGCCATTTACAATGGCGATCGTGCACTCCTTAGCCGCCTATATCAGCTAAGGCGAGCCGACCCTTCGTTGTTCCGCGCCAGGGACGTCGCTACCATAGTAATGGCGAGCATGCTCATGCCTAAAGAGGAGCATATTGAGCTTTTGTCCCAGCTTCTCAAGTGCGCTCCGCAGGCTGGGCAGCAAGCAAATAGCAAGGTGAAAATAGTAGTCTCAGGATATCTCTGTGAAGGCCCGGAGCTTGAAGTTTTGGACTTGATAGAAGGGGTAGGAGGGGTGATTGCCGATGACGACCTTTATGTGGGCACGAGGTATTTCTCTACTCTGGTAGATGAGATGCTCCCTCCGCTCGAGGCTTTGGTTGAAAGGTATATCAAGGATGTCCCTTGCCCCACTAAGTATAATCCGGCAAGGGACTGGGCCGACTATCTGCTGAGCATAGTAAGGAGGTCTGAAGCCAAGGGCGTGATCATAATGATGATGAAGTACTGCGAGCCCCCTGGATTCGATTATCCCTACCTAAAGGCTAGGCTGACTGCCAAGGGAATCCCACACCTATTCCTTGAGATAGAACCTCCTCTCTCACTTGAGCGGATTAAAACTAGATTGCAGGCTTTTATGGAAATATTAAGGAGGTAAACACTATGGAAGCTAAAATTCGTCCATTAAATACCCAACAGGGGCAGGTAAAGCTCATCAACGATTATTATGGGAAGGGGAAAACGGCGCGGGAACGCGGTCAGCTGCTGGCTTGGGGTTCAGGCATTTGTGCCGCCGAGCTGCTATCAGCTATGGATATCTATCTCATTTTCCCTGAAAATTACGCCGCCGACTGCGGAGCTCTCAAAGTGAGCACTGAGCATTGTGAAGTGGCTGAAACTCTTGGTTACCCTCAGGACCTCTGTTCTTATGCTCGAAACCAACTTGGGTCAACTGCTCTAGGGGAGAAGGCGAAAAGCCGGCATGGGCCATTGCCTCGGCCCGATCTCCTGTTATGCAGCAATAATCAATGTAGCACGATTACTAAGTGGTTCCAGGCAGTAAGTCGCGAGTTCAACATCCCTTTGTTGATAACCGACGTCCCTTACCTTCATGGGGATATAGATGATGAGAGGTTCAACAGCGTCCTGGGCTATGTAAAGGAACAGCTTAAGGAGCACATTGCTTTTTTGGAGCAGTTTACCGGTCGCCACTATGACCACGATCGACTTCAAGAATGTGTAGCATTAACCCGAAAATCAGCACAGTTGTATGCCGATGGTTTGAGGATGTGCCGCCACATCCCCTCACCAATGACTGCTTTTGATGGCTTTATCAATATTTTCGGTATCATGTGCTTAAGGGGCTCTGAAGAAAGCGTAGCATTTTATGAACAATTTAAGGCGGAGATAGCTGAGAGAGTGGCAGAGGGGTTTGCTGCTATCCCCAACGAAAGATATCGCCTTTATTGGGATAACCTCCCTGTGTGGTTTAAACTAAGGGACTTTACCACCAAATTTATTTCTCATGGTGCTTGTGTGGTGGCAGCAAGCTACTTCTGGAACTGGCTGGATTTCATGGAAGCATTAGACCCATCGCAACCACTGGATAGCCTTGCCAGGGGCATTATACAGCCATACATTAACCATGGACTGGAATACAAGATAGAGTGGCTGGCAAACTGCGTAGAGGAATACTCCATTGATGGATTAGTAATGCAATCAACTCGGAGTTGTAAGCCTTTCTTCATGGGACAGTATGACATCATTGAGGCTGTAGAGAAGAGAACCGGAGTACCCGGTGTAATCATCGAAAGCGATATGTGTGATTTGCGATTTCACTCCGATGCCCAGGTGGATGCAAGACTCGATGCTTTCTTCGAGGTGCTGGCTACACGCCGCCGAGATCGAAGTGGGTGATTTAATTAACAAAACTGCTCTCCCTTACATGAATCATGGGATGCAGTTCAGGATAGAGTACCTAATTAGAACCATAGAGGAGTACTCAGTTGATGGTATGGTAATGCTAGCAACACGTAGCTGTAAACCATTTTTTATGGGTCAAGCAGATATTCTGGAACAAGTAGAGAGAAGAACAGGAGTTCCAGGGGTTATCTTAGAAAGTGACATGTGTGATTCCAGATGGCATTCGGATGCCCAGCTAGATACCAGGATTGAGGCTTTCATGGAAGTTTTATCCAGTAGGGAGCCACGAAGATAGACAATGGAGAACGATAGAAGCTGCTCTTTGCCTGAGAACAGCTAATTCACAGTTCTTCTTAGGCTAAAGCCGCTATAATCCTGTTGTACCCCTCGACTATTCGCTTGATTACTTCTTTGACCGGGAGGATCTCCTTTATCATCCCTGCCGCCGAGCTACAAAGGATAGAGCCTTCCTCGATATTGCCATCCAAAGCTGCCATCCGCAGCCGGCCACGGCCAATAAAGCCCATTACTTCTTCATATGAGACTCCCTTACTATCCATCTCTAGAATTTGCTGGGCTAGTTTATTTTTTATGCACCGAGCCGGGATAAGACCAGTCCTGCCGGTTATGGCAGTATCGGTATCGATGGCCTTGAGGATTGCCTGCTTATAGTTTGGGTGGGCAATGCATTCATGGGTGGCGATAAAGCGGGTGCCCATCTGGATTGCCTCAGCACCTAGGGCAAAGGCGGCTACAGTGCCCCTCTCCTCAACGATGCCACCGGCGGCGATCACCGGTATCTTAACAACATCCACTACCTGGGGGACAAGAACCAGAGTGGTCAGTTCATCACGGCTGAGGAGGCCACCAGCATCCACCCCCGAGGCTATAACCGCGTCTAACCCTTCAGCCTCCCCCCGTCGGGCATGGCGGACAGAAAACACAGGGTGCATGACCTTTATCCCCCGCTCCTTAAGGTATTTGGTATAGAGCGCTGGGCTGCCGGCGGCAGTGGCTACAATGCCAACACCTTCCTCTATGGCAGTATCTATAAGCTCTTTATGCCTGGGCTCCTCCAGCCAGATATTCACCCCGAAGGGCTTATCGGTGAGATCTTTAGTCTTTCTGATCTGGATGCGCAGATTCTCGACCCAGTCCTGATCAGGCCCAGCTCCACCGGTGGGACTCAGCATGCCCAATGCCCCGGCATTGGAGACGGCTGCCGCCAGCTCGGCACTGGCCAGCCAACCCATCCCACCCTGCACTATGGGGTACTCGATGCCGAATAGATTGCATATTCTCGTTCGCTTCACAGGTTCCTCCTTTCGCCATTCTGTCTGGCGTTTCCCATTTCAATTGCTACTGAGAAGTTGTCTAAAAACTCGACCGTTTAACGATCTAGGATCGCCTTTCTAGCTTCGGCTGCGAACCACCCAGTAGCCTCAGTCTTTTTCCTTCCATAGGTTCTCTTGGGCTGGAAAGACAGCCGCTTCCTCAAGTGGGATTATACAGTGTCTCTAATTCCCTGGTCAACTTATGGTGTCCTTCTCGTTCATATCTTTTCCATAATGGGGCATACCAGGTTGTAGAAGTATTCCGGTTCTCTTGCATTTAGGGTTTTTGTCCATCTCTCCATAAATAATCTACTAATTCAATCCATGTCTTAAAAGGCAATTTAAGCCCTGCTACTGTAGCAGGTGTTTTCCCTTTCAAAGTCATGTGAGGTCGTAAGAAATTATAATGAATACTAAAACCTTCCGAGATAATCTTAGCGGATTCCATCCCTTTCAACCCTCGCATGACTTTAGTTCGTTCTTTAACTGTGCCCTGGAATCGTTCAATGATATTTGTATTTATTCCAGCCGTAAGTCCCTTTGCCCTAATATGTGTGCTATCCGCACCAAATACCTGCCACACTGCATCAGGATAAGCAGCAAGCCCGTCTGAGACAATTTCCTTTGGCGTTCCTACAACTCGGCTTTGAGCTTCTGACAAGATAGCTATAGCTGAACGCATTGTGCGAGTTGGAGTGAACCCCTGAAACCGGACACATTGGATTAGGAAGGTTTGGCAGGGTCAAAATACTCTATAATGAAGGAGGAAAGGATCTTGCCATGAGAAACCAAAGGAGTTTTAGTTTAGAGTTTAAAAGACAAGTAATCGAGGAATTGCTGAGTGGTGAGTCAAGCCCTGCTCAGCTCTGCCGTAGATACAACATCTCATCAAGTCTGCTTTACCACTGGAAAAAGCAATATAGCCGGGGGAAGTTTAATAATGAGCCTACCGAGGAAGCTGCTTTGAAGGACAGGATAGAAA
>Ga0210016_1004040_pt1 | contig 12639 bp, 9 predicted proteins | sample CryGeyCG2014_300_FD_185454 | JGI IMG/M metagenome (GOLD analysis project Ga0210016, IMG submission 185454) | Groundwater microbial communities from aquifer - Crystal Geyser CG02_land_8/20/14_3.00 (SPAdes) (version 2) | ecosystem: Environmental > Aquatic > Deep subsurface > Groundwater | place... | reverse complement strand
AGCCCCTCTCCCGCTTCGTTCCTCACGGGAGAGGGGAATTAGAGATGGCGGTGATAAAATAGCTCCTCTCGCCCACGATGTTAAGAGTGGGAGAGAGGTCGGGAAGGAGGGAAAAGAAATAACTTATTCCCAGCTCTTTGCCTGCCCGGATTGCGGTATAAGTTTGCCGGAACTGGAGCCGAGGAATTTTTCTTTTAATTCGCCTCATGGTGCCTGTCCCGAATGCTCCGGTTTAGGGACAAAGCTGGAAATTGACCCGCAACTAATAATAAACTCCAACTTAACCATTGCCCAGGGAGCAATCAGGCCCTGGGCCCATAATACCGCTTCGGGCCAAACCTGGATGATGAGGATTTTAGGCACGGTCGCGGCCAAGCACGGGTTTGATTTAAATACGCCGGTTAAAGATTTAACCAAAAAGCAATTAGAGATTGTCCTTTATGGTTCGGGCGATAAAAATTATAACGTGGAATATTCAAGTGAGCGCTTTACCGGCGAGATGACGACTGATTTTGAGGGCGTTATTCCCAATCTGGAAAGGCGGTATAAGCAGACTGAATCCGACTATATCAGGAAAGAGATTGAGCAATATATGCGGGTTTTAGTCTGCCCGGCCTGCGGCGGAAAAAGGTTAAAGCCGGAAATGCTGGCGGTTAAAATTAACAACCTGTCAATTCATGAGGTTTCTATTAAGGCGATAAACGAAGCCAAGAGTTTTTTCGGGGAGCTGGGAAAATCCAAAAATTTATCCGCCCGCGACAAAAAGATTTCCGCCCAGATTATAAAAGAAATCTGCGCCCGGCTTGATTTTCTTTCTAATGTCGGGCTTGATTATTTATCTTTAGACCGGGGCGCGATTACTTTGTCAGGCGGCGAGTCCCAGCGCATCCGTTTGGCGACCCAGATCGGCTCGGCCCTAGTCGGAGTTCTGTATATTTTGGACGAGCCCTCTATCGGTCTCCATCAGCGGGATAATAATAAACTTATAAATACTTTAAAAAAATTGCGGGACTTAGGCAATACCGTAATTGTGGTTGAGCATGACGAAATGACCATGATGGCAGCTGACCATATCGTTGACGTCGGTCCGGGCGCGGGTGAGCATGGGGGAAAAATCGTGGCCGAAGGCAGCCCGGCCCAGATAAAAGCTTCTGCCTCTTCTTTAACCGGTCAGTATTTGGCAGGCAAGAAATCCATTCCCGTACCGGCAAAATACCGGGCGGGCAATGGGAAGAATTTAACTATTTTTGGCGCGGCTGAACATAATTTAAAAAATATTGATGTTTTTATTCCTTTAGGGAAATTTGTGGCTATAACCGGCGTGTCCGGTTCAGGCAAATCCACTCTGATGGATGATATTTTAGCCCGGGCTTTAAACCAGAAATTTTACCGGGCTAAGGCCGAACCGGGCCAACATAAAAGAATTGAGGGCTGGCAACATATTGATAAAGTGATAAATATTGACCAGTCTCCCATCGGCCGCACTCCCCGTTCCAACCCAGCTACCTATACCGGCGCGTTTACGCCAATCAGAGATTTATTTGCCTCTCTGCCCGAGGCTAAAATTAGGGGTTATAAAGCCGGACGCTTTTCTTTTAATGTGGTTGGCGGAAGATGCGAAGCCTGCGGCGGGGACGGCTTGGTAAAAATTGAAATGCAGTTTTTGTCTGATGTTTATGTGGAGTGCGAAGTCTGCCACGGCCAAAGATATAATAAAGAAGCTTTGGAAATTTACTATAAGGACAAAAACATTTCCGATGTTTTAAATATGACCGTGGAAGAAGCGATAAATTTTTTTAAGAATATACCGGCGATTTATCAGAAACTGGCAACTTTAAATGAAGTGGGGTTAAGTTATATAAAATTAGGCCAAAGCGCCACGACTTTATCCGGCGGGGAAGCGCAAAGAGTAAAACTGGCGACGGAATTGTCCCGCCGGGCGACCGGAAAAACTTTATATATTTTGGATGAGCCGACCACGGGCCTGCATTTTGACGATATAAAAAGGCTGCTCGAAGTTTTAGGCCAATTAGCTGATAAAGGCAATACGGTTTTAATTATTGAGCATAATTTAGACGTGATAAAATCCGTGGACTGGATTATTGACTTAGGGCCGGAAGGCGGAGAAGCGGGCGGAGAAATCGTGGCCGCGGGCACACCAAGGCAGGTGGCTAAAATTAAGAAAAGTTATACCGGTCAGTATTTGGCGAAAGTGATAAGATAATCCCGCCCCTCTCGAAGGGCGGGACAGGTAAAATAAGAAAACAAGAAAATAAGAAAATAATCTCTAAGAAAGTGCAGGGTTGTTTTTTTGTGCCCCCTTGTTAAAGGGGGTATTTTAAAATAAAAAAAGAGGGGCAGTGAATATTTTTCATCGCCCCTTTATGGTGCTTTTTTCTTGCCGCGCTTTCGGATTTTTTTCCCGTCCGAATAAGGCCTTTTTTCCGGGTCGTATCCCGAGAGCCCCTGTTTTTCTAATCTCTTTTTAAGCAATAGTCAATCCTTACAAAGGAAATAATAAAAAATTGGCTAACATTAAATAAAATAATTATTCAATATCTTTTTTACTAAATACCTGGGCAGTAAAGACTTTTAATTCAACGTTAGAGTCGTTTTTATAACAATCCGGGTTTAATCCGGCTTTTTGCGAGCATAACTGGCTTAAGAATTCTTCCAAACCCCAGCCGGTCTCGGTAGCTACTTGGGGCAGAAATACGCCGCCCTTTGCTCCTTTTTCTACAATTACGCCATGCTTTCCCAATTTAATATCCTGCCAATTATCAATTTCTTTTGGGACAGACAAAACGCTTATTTCATAATCTAATTTATCTAATTCGCTAGAAGTGACGGGGTTAAACCTATAATCCTCACTAGCTGCCGTTATGGCCATATCTCGCACTACTTCCCAAAGAGGTTTATTGGCTGGAATAATTTGGCCAATGCAGCCCCGCAACTCTCCCTCTTTGTGCAAAGTAACAAAAGCGCCTTCTTTTTTTTGCAGTCTTTCATCTTTAATTTCAAACTCCGGAATTTTTCTTTCCCGCACGTAACTTTCTACGGTTTGCCTGGCAATTTCTAAAAGTATTTTTTTCTGTTCTTTGTTTAAAGTATTTTCTTCTTCTTTTTTAACTTGGCTAAAAGCCATCGCGCCATAACCGACAACGTTGTCTTTACCTCCGGAAGAACTGTCACCTGAATTGGCATAATGTAAAATTTCCGCTTGCCAATTTGAGGAACTGGCTATTTTCATAATGGTTTTAATTCCGTCAATGCCGCATAAAATAGTTTGCTCATTAGGAATATTTTGGTCCTCTATTTTTTTATTGTGTTTTTCCAGCTTTTCTATGTCCAAAGTTTTAATTGTATTTAAAGTTTCTTTATCAATTTGGTTAGCGTCTTCATAAGCCGGATAATGGGACATATCAGAGGAGGCGATAATAATATCATCCTCTCCTAAATTGTCAGCTAAAGCTTCGGCTAATTTTTTATAACTTTCATCATCAGTATTGCCGAAAAAGACAGGTAAAATTTTAAAATCATTTTTTAAAACCGTTTGTAAAAATGGCACCTGCACTTCCAAAGTCTGGTCGCTGCTGGCAAAAGCTTCGGCATTATATTTTATAGTTGGCTCACTGGTAATCAATTTTTGCGCTAGTTCCTGATTAACTGGAACGACGTCTAAAGGAGTCTGCCAGGCGTCGTTTTGAGGTAAGGCTACGCCGGAAAAATAAGCCGAATGGGAATTGCAGATTATAACCGCGGTATCAATCTTTTTCCCAACCAACAATTTATAGGCAAAAGCTGCGACTGGGCCACTAAATTCATAACCAGCATGTGGCACCATAATCGCTTTCAGATTACCGGCAATTTTTTGGTCCGGCACCGCTTTTAAATATCCTTCAATCTTATTTTTTAATTCGTCTTTGTCCGCCGGATAAAATTGGCCAGCCGACAATGGCGGCCTAATGTTTTTATATTTTTTTATATTAACTTTATTCATAGCACAAGAACTTAATAATAAAATTAAAATAAGTAAGAATAAATATTTTTTCACCCCGTTAGAAATTTTATTTCTAACGGGATTACTTTCCATAGCCAAATTTCTAACGGGGTTCATATGCTTTCAATCACTTTTAATATTTGGTTGTGAACTTTACCATTGCTGGCGGCAAGATCTTTACTATCTAAATTCCATTCCTTTCCAGAAAAATCAGTTACCTTGCCTTTGGCTTCTTGGACTAATAATACTCCAGCCGCTACGTCCCAAAGATTAGCTCCGGGAATAACGATTGATTCCACCCGGCCGCAAGCGACATAAGCTAATTCCAAAGCGGCGCTGCCCAGTTGCCGGCAATCAAGGCCGCTTAATTTTTGTTTAGTATAGTAGGTAAGAGCTTTTTTTATGGCTTTGGTCGTATGGCCGTGGCAGAAAGTATTTATAACTTTTCCCTTAGAAATATTTGAGACTTTAATCTTTTTTCCGTTTAACCGGGCGCTTTTTCCCTTTTCTACTTCATACAATTCATTTAGAACAGGAGCAAAAATTACACCCAAGATAATTTCTTTATTATAAGCCAAGGCGATGGAAACTGACCAAAGGGGATTATGCATGGAAAAATTAGTGGTTCCGTCCAAAGGATCAATAATCCAAAGATAGTCGGATTTATTTTTTGTCCAGCCGGATTCCTCGGATAATATTTGATGGGAGGGGAAATATTTTTTAATAGCTTTAATTATAATTTTTTCCGCGTCTAAATCCGCCTTAGTTAAAATTTCGTGGCGGGATTTTAATTTTATCTTACTGCGATTAAAATTATCATATTCGCGCAAAAGTACTCTTCCCGCTTTCCCGGCGGCTTCAATAGCTACTTTTTTAAATTTTTTCGTCATATTAGTTCCAGCAATTTTAATTCTAATTTATTATTTTTTGTATTCCAGACAGCAAAAGTGGCTTTTCCCCACATTCCCCCCAGTTCTCCGGGATTGACTAATTTAACTTCGTCAATTTCTTCCAAAGCGGGTTTGTGGCTGTGGCCGTAAAAAACTATATCACAATGGCCGGAATGTAAGACCTTATCAATAAAATGGGCTTCGTGGCAGAGGCCGGCAATCTGCCCGTCTATTTTAAACCGGCCGGTTTTACCGAAATAGTTTATGTTTTTAAATTTTTTTAATTCTTTTTCTCCGTACAACTCAATATTTCCCTTCACCAGGTAAATGGAATTTTTAAATTTTTTTCCTAAAGCGTTAAGGGTTTCGCTGTTGGTCAGGTCGCCGGCGCAGATAATTTTTTTAATTTTATTTTTTTTGCTCCAGTCCAGGAATTTATTTAAGTTAACTAAATTGTCGTGGATATCGGCGATAATGGCGATAAGCATAGGTTTTAGAGGGTAATTTACGTTTATCAATCTTTAATATATTACAAATCCACAAATCAAAACACAAATACGCAAATTCTCATCAAAACGTTTTATATTGTATTTGTGTATTCGTGAAGGATTTGTAATTTGTAATCGTTAATTAGCAAAGAAATAATAAACTTCGTAAATTAAGCCGAAGATGAATAGTAAAGACAAGAAGAATATTATGGGTTTATTTATTTTATTTTTTATTGCGGATAATTGTTCCCCCTTCTTTTTTACCTCTAAAAGCAACCAAAGACAGAGTAAGCCGATTAAACCGCCGGTAAAAGCGCCGGCCAGGCCTACTATTTTTGTTAAGTCCCGCAGGCCTGATAGATAGAGGATAAAAGGGATAAAGCAGGCCAGGGCCCAGGCGATATTTTTATTAATTTTAAAATCCCACCAAAAAATTTCCCGAACAGACTGGGCGATAACCAAAAAAGAAGTGATAATTGAAAGCAGTCCTAAAACTAAGGCAAAAATTATCACGCCGTCGGATAAAACCGAATGCAGGCCGACTAAAGTGTCGGGAGAAGTATTATTCCCGGTAATGCCGACAATAACGAAAGTAAAGACGAGCATCATGGCTACTGGGATAAAAGTCCCCCAGGCAATCGCGTTTTTAATATTTTCTCTTTTTTGCGCCAGGAGTTTGCAGACCGAGGGTATGGCCGCGCTGCCGCTGACGGCGAAGAAAATCGGGCCGTAAGGCAGGAAAATATTTGGCCAAGAAACAAGATGAAAATTGTTAAAGCTGATATAACCCCACCCGCGCCAGGCCAGCAGCCCCACCATAAAGATTAACAGCCCGGCCATAATTAGTTCTACGGAAGCGATTAATTTTATGCCGGAAAGGACGATCAAAGCCTGCAAAAAGAAAAGAATTAAAGAATAAACAAAAACATTCCCGCCGAAAACCGAATTTAATAATTCATGAAGAAAAATTCCGCCGACGATAATATAGGCGAGCAAAGCGCCATAATCGCCAATCAGGCCGATAATAAGGGAAAAGATTTTTCCCCGCCGGCTTATATATTTCTCCGTATAACCGGGCAGCCGATGTTTTTCTTCGGTGGATAAAATAATTTCGGCGTAAATCTTGTGGAGAAAATACTGGACGAAGCCCAAAAAGGGAAGATAAATAAAAAGCAAAATAATGCCTGATTTATTAATAACAAAAGGAATAGAAAACATGCCGACGCCGATAATGGTGCCGGCTAAAGTGGCGATAGCATGAAAATAATTTTTACTCATAAATTAAGACGCGTATCGCGTATCTCATATCTCATATCGCATATCGCATATCGCATATCGCATATCGCATAACATATAGCACAGTATAGGATTAATTAATGATAAATTTTCCTTGCTTAATTTGCTCTTTATAGTTTTCTTCCAGATTTGACCAGTTAATTAAGTCAGAAAAAAACTTTTCTTTTTCCGGCCCTTCTGTTAATTCCGGCTGGCTCAATTTTGATTTTAAAGGGAAGAGATAAAATTCTGCTTCCTTATCTGTGATATTTATGCCGATGGCCAGCCCGGCTTGCGTATCAGGAGAAAAATATTGGTCAAAAATGAAATTACCTAAAGAATAGAAAATCGGTTTATTTTTGTAAATCTCAAGGCCCTGGACCACGTGGGGGTGATGGCCGATTATTATGTCAGCGCCCGCGTCAATCAAGCTGTGCGCCGTTTCTCGCTGGATTTTATTAAATCGATGTTCGTATTCTGTCCCCCAGTGAATATTAACGATAACAAGGTCAGTTGTCTCTGCCATTTCTTCTATTATTTCAGCCATTTTCTCGTTATCCGGTTTTTTGTAAACCAGGCTAAATCCGGCCAAGCCGATTTTTTTTCCCCTCGCCCCGTTAGAAATTTCATCATTTCTAACGGGGTAAAATTTTATTATTTTCCCGCTGCAATCCCCGCTTTGGCCGTCCTGGCAGCCGCTATAATAAAAACCCAGATTATCCAGGTTCTTTCTGGTTTCAATTATACCACGCTCGCCTTGGTCGGTAAAATGATTATTAGCTAAGTTAAAGAAATTAAAATTATATTTTTTCAGCTCGGAAATGATTTCCGGAGAAAAGGCAAAATCATAAGACATAGCCGGATTGTAATGGATTCCCCCGTCCGTGACCGCTCCCTCAAGATTGCCGCCGATAAGATTATAGCCCTGGAAAAATTTTTTTTCTTCTAGATTTTCCAAAAGATAAGAAAAACCCTTTTGGCTTATTTTTTCTCCCACATGCCGGTCAAGCATCATGTCGCCCAGGAAAAGAATTTTTGTCGAAGAAATTTTTTCTTGCCCTTTTTGCCGGGGAGCCGCTAAAGAAGAATTATCAACTTTTTTTATTTCCGCAAAAAAGACTAAGATCAAAAACAAGGCAGTTAAAAAGACCGTGGCCAGACTTAAGATCTTTATAAGTTTGCTGGGGTTAATTTTTAGAGAAAAGTTCACCCCGTTAGAAATTTTTTTGCTTTTTTCTCCCATAATAATATTTTACCTATTTTTAAAATATTTTTTCCCATGCTAAAAATTTCGTTATTCTTTTTATTTAACCAAATTTCTAACGGGGTTCATACCTTAATTATAACGCAAATACAGAAAAAACCATATTTTTTAAAAACATGGTTTTTTTATCCTCTATAAAAATTTCTCGCCCCGTTAGCCCCGCTAAGCGGGACTAATGGGGTTTACTGCCTTTTTGTCCTAGTTTCGTAATTAATCTGCTCTATTTTCCTTAAATTGCCTTTGGCCTGGTCATATTTCGTGCGCAAATAGCCGGTCATATCAAATTCTATTAGCTGGGCCATAATCTCATTAATTATGGCGTTCACCTTTTTTACTTCGACCAGATTGCCTCCGGCCGCTTCATTAACGGCCCGGCGGACTAGCTCACCGGTTAAATCGCAAATTCCGCCCAAATAGCTTTCAAAATTTAAATTAATTCCTTTTATTTTATCAATAGTTTTTCCGGCTAAAACTAAATAAAGCATTTTCGCTTCTACATATTCTTCCGTGGCCGCCCGGAAAGCGCCTTCCGCCCCTATTCTTTCCCGGCCGAATTTTTTTTCAAGATTCTTTATAATTTTTTCTATTTCTTCCAAGTTTTTTCCCGCTTCTTCCTTGTCTCCCCGGTGCAGGGAAAAAATAACTCTCTTTGAATCATGTAGGACAATGTTCGACAGACTGATAATCTGGCGCCTTTGGCCGTCCCAATCTTTATGGTCTTGTTTCAGTTTTTGGATGAATTTTTTGTTTATCATACTTATGAATAGTTAATACGGAACATTTTAAACTTTTGTACAATTCCGATTTTTTATTATTTTTAATTATACATTAGGTACTTAGGTTATTAGGGATTAGGTAGTTGGAATTAAATCCATGGGTGATAAAATTCCTAATTACCTAAGTACCTAATTCCTAATGAACTATTTTTCTTCGGCTACCCTAAAGACTTCCTCGACGCTGGTGATCCCGTCCAGAGCTTTTAAAAGGCCGTCCTGGACCATAGTTACCATTCCGTTTTTTACGGCGATTTCCCTAATATCATATTCGCTCAATTGCCCGGCTAAAATTAATTTTTCTATTTCTTTGTTCATAATCAATATTTCATAAATTCCAATCCGGCCTTTATAGCCGATTTCCTGGCAAACCGGACAGCCAACGCTTTTGTAAAATTTCAGATTATTGAAATCTATTTCTTTTTTGTCTTCCTCCGGCAATTTTTCTAAAATTTCTTTTACCCTTTTTAAATTTTCTTCGTCAATTTTTGCCGGCTGTTTGCATTTCTGGCAAAGCCGCCTGACTAAACGTTGGCCGATTATGGCATTAATGGCCGGGGCCAGTAAAAACGATTTAGCGCCCATAGATAAAAACCTGGGAATAGCGCCGGCGGCGTCATTAGTATGGATGGTAGATAAAACCAGATGCCCGGTTAAAGCCGCCTGGATGGCAACTTCAGCCGTTTCCAAATCGCGGATCTCTCCGACCATAATCACGTCCGGGTCCTGGCGGACAATAGAGCGCAGGGCCTTGGCAAAAGTGTAATTTTTATTTACTTGGGATTGGTTTATGCCTTCCAGCTGGTATTCAATCGGGTCTTCAACCGTTATAATTTTAGTTTCCGGGCTGTTTAATTTTTTTAAAATGGCGTAAAGGGTGGTGGTTTTGCCGGACCCGGTCGGCCCGGTCGTGGCAATCATGCCGTTGGGCCGTTCCACTTCTTTCTTTAGCTGGTTGAAAGCTTTGTCCCTTATGCCCAAATCTTCAAAAGCCAGCCCGACCGTGCTGGAACGTAGGAGCCTCATGACTACGCTTTCGCCGTAGTTAGTGGGGAGAAAGGAGGCTCTAATATCAATTCGTTCCTTTTTGGTGTAAATAGAGATGCGGCCGTCCTGGGGCTTATCGCTGATATTTATTTTTACGCCAGCTAAGCCTTTTAAGCGGGAAATAATTTTTTGCCAAAATTGTTTGTCTAAAATAGCAATGTCATGCAACACGCCGTCAATTCTTAATCTCACCTTTATTTCTTTTTCTTCCGCTTCTATGTGGATATCCGAGGAGCCGGATTTAATCGCCGCGGCCATAATAATAGTGATGGTATCGCTAATTTGGGCGCCGTTGATTTTTTCCTGAAGCTCGCGGAAAGAAGAAAATTCCTCGCTGTATTTGCTTAAATCCTCTTCGCCTATAGCTAAACCTTTGACGGCCGGCCGGACTTTAGGGATAGATTTATAAAGTTTTAAGGCATAATCCAGGCTGTAGGAAGAAATTAAATAAATTTTTCCCTCGGTATGGTATTTTTCATTTAATTTTTTAAAAAGTTCTTCAGTCTGGTTATCGGCCGGATTCGTTGTTCCTAAGCGCATATTTCGGCCGTCGTAATGAAAACAGACGGTTTTTAAGCGGCCGGCTTCCCCTTCTTCTATAAGAGAAAGCGCTTCCGGGCTAATAGGGAAGCCGTATAAATTAATATAAGGCAAACCTAAACCAGCCGCTTCTTTTTCCGCCGCCGTTTCCGTTTCCTTCATTTTTATTTCCCCTTGTTTTTTGGAAAACTTGGCCTGGACGCTTTCGTCTTCGGCTTTCTCCGGCGGAATGATTAAGTCTTCAATTGATTGGGTATCTTTAGCCATAGGCTTTTTTATTAGGATTATAACTAAATCATAACAAAATATATAGAATAAATAAACCCCGCTCCTCGCGAGGGACGGGGTTTATTTATCCCTATTTTTTCCAGCCCTCAACAATCCTTTCAATTTTACTGGTGCCGCCGTGGCTGACTAACTCTATAAAAAGGCCGGTCCAGGAAGTTATCTGAAAAGTTGTTAAAGCCGCGCCGCCGCCGATAATTATGGCTAATAGAACAATTAAACCGATGATAATTATCAGCCAGAAACCGATAAAAGATATAGCTTTGTATAAAAGAAGAGCCAGGAACAAGAAAGGTATAATCAAGATTAAGACCGCTAAGATTATAGCCAGTCCTACCAAAAAGCTGATAAAAAATAAGATAAAAGCCATTTCAACGCTTATTAACCAGTTTTTAGTAAATAATTGCCAGCCCTCTTTTATGGCGTTCATAAGATTATTGCCTTTTATAATAACGTAACAAATAGCGTATTTAATTATAAAAGAAAGAACTATGGCTACCGGGACAAGAATTATAAAAAGAATTATGTAAAGAGAGCTAATAGTGGGAGAGCTTAGTTTAGTCGCCCAGAAAACAATCGGCAGGCTGATTAGGAAGAAAGCCAGGTAGACAATGGCTTTTATAATTATATTTAGCCCCAGCACTGGCCAGAAGTATTTTACTCCGGCCGCTATTCCGCTTTTAACTCCAGCGGGCAGTTCCTTTTTGTTGCTGATAATTTCCGCCGAATTATTTACTAGGGCAGTTTGGGAAACAATCATCAGCCAAACCAAAAAAATTACCAGGGCTAAAATAATCAAACTGACCAAAATTAAAATAATGGTTGTAAAGGGGTCGTTCTTAAAAAGCTCGCCCATATTAGCTAAACCGTTTCGGCTAAAAATTCCGGTTTCTGCTAGACGAGAAAGATTGGGAAAAAAATTTTGGGTTGTGTCCCCGCCGATTCCTCGGGTCAAGACTTCATATTCTCCGCCGCCGCCGATTAAAGTAGCGAATAAGCCGAAGAACCATAAATATTTATGGCGCCAGGTAAGGGAGAGGGCTTGTTTTAAAATGTTGCGATAGAAAGTCATATTTTTTACAAATGACAAATGCCTGCCCGCTCGCAAGCTCGCGTTGCCGGCGGGACAAAAACCAAGTGTCAAATGAGGTTATTGATTTATGTTTATATTATAACATAATATTTGGAAATCAAAAAGTTTTATTTTACCAGTTGACTTTTGAAGGAAAATTCGGTAAATTTAAAGCATAAAGACAACTAACCCAAGGAGAAAAAACCCAAGGGAATAAAACAATGCCAGTGGGGTAAAGGAGGGTTAGTTTTTTTTGTTCTTTGACAGGAGAATGATGAATTTTTGGATAAATCACACGAAACCGAAGGGAGACGTAAATGGAAAAAGGTGCACTAGGCGATTGGCAAATAACTGCCGAGAAGAAATTCACCGGAGAGATTCCCGGATTCACAGGCAAGTATATTTAAGAAAGGGGGAAGATGATGAAGAATCAGATAATTAGAATTGCGGTTGCGCCAAAGCAACCGAGGAAAGGCGAGGTGGGCGCTTATACTATCTATAACTTTGAACTGCCGCCGAGCGAGGTCGAGAAACTGTCGTTGCTGTATCCGGTGCTTCATGACGACGAGGTTGAAGAGATCGTCAAGCAATTACCGGATGGTGATTTTCACGAAGTTATGTACAAACAGGCGATTATTGATCCTCAGAGCAAGACCATCGGCAAGGCCTGCGAAAAACTCGGCATTAACGTGGTGGCTATAAAAGTCAGTACTCGCTACTATGGAGACGCTTTCAAGGGCATAACCGTTAACCCCAATGTGGAGATTTGCTTTACCAAGGAGCCGGAGCTTAAAACGCTTAAGCCCGTTGGTGAGCGTGTGCCCATGGAGACCTATGACCTCCTGGAAATGAATGACGATCGACTGGCGTTATTAAGCCGGGAATTGAATTTGTCCTTAAGCTTGGCGCAGATGCAGAAAATCAGAGATGATCAGGCGGCGCAAAATCTGCCTTTCGTCACCGATTTGATGCTGGATGTCTATGCCATTTTGTGGTGCGATCATT
>Ga0210016_1004039_pt1 | contig 12642 bp, 6 predicted proteins | sample CryGeyCG2014_300_FD_185454 | JGI IMG/M metagenome (GOLD analysis project Ga0210016, IMG submission 185454) | Groundwater microbial communities from aquifer - Crystal Geyser CG02_land_8/20/14_3.00 (SPAdes) (version 2) | ecosystem: Environmental > Aquatic > Deep subsurface > Groundwater | place... | reverse complement strand
CTGCTACAATTTTATCTTTTCGGCTGCGTCATCGTCAGACTTCGCAAAATGCTTTTCGCCGTAGCTGGGCTACGGCCTCAAAACATTTTGCTCGTCTTCCTCGCCTCGCTCGAAAATCTAAAATTTTGCTACGAAATAGTTTTGCAACCATCTCCATGAGCATAAAGACAAGTTTGTTAGAGTGAGAGATGAGGGCGACAAAATAACTCTAACTTTTAAGATAGTGCCTGTTGGCGGGGCTCAAAGCATAGATGGGCAAAAGGAGATTTGTTTTAAGATTGATGATTTTGCTAAGGCGGTTGAGTTTGTTAAAGCCATTGGTTGTTAGGAAAAGGCCTATCAGGAAAGCAAAAGAGAGCTTTGGCAAATTGGCGACACGGAAATTACTATTGATGAATGGCCATATCTGGAGCCCTTAGTTGAGGTTGAAGGCCAAAGCGAACAAATTGTCAAAGAAGTTTCAGCCAAGCTCGGTTTTGATTATAGTCAAGCAATGTTTTGCGCTGTGGGTAAAATTTACGCTCAAAAATACGGCCTTGATGAAAATTTCATCAACAACCACATCGCGAAAATAACTTTTGAGATGGAAAATCCGTTTATAACTCTTAGTAAATAGAATTACTAAATTGAGTTTAGGAAGGTCTGCCCTTCCCATTTTTTGTTTGCTAAATTTGTAAAAAAATAGTAAATTAGAGTAATTTAGGGTTATGGCAACACTATGAAAACATTTGCGTTTGTTGACGCTTCAAATTTATTTTACGGAGGAGTGAAAAGCTTAGGCTGGAAAATTGACTACCAGAAGTTATTTACTTATTTACAACGCAAGTATGGCGTTGAAAAAATTTTGTATTTTGGCGGAGTGGAAATTTATAATTTTTCGTATAATTATTTGGAAAATGAGGTGGTGCCTATTGAGGATTTGCGAGGACACCTTACGAATTTGTTAAAATTAGAAAACAGCCGCTTCAGTGACGCGCGCATTTTATTGTTAGAACGGCATCTAAGCAGAGTGAACTTTTACCGAAAGCTTAAGGGATTTGGCTACGAATTATACTTAAAACCAGTTAAGTCATATCCTGACGATGAAGGCAATGTTAAGAGAAAAGCCAATTGCGATGTGGATATGGCTTTTTATTTAATGAAAGAGAAAGACAATTTTGGCAGGGCGGTTATTTTGTCGGGTGACGGCGATTTTTTGCCAGTTTTAAAGTTTTTGGGGCGGGAGGGTAAAGAAATTTTTGTGTTGGCTCGCGGCAGGAGAACCGCTAAGGAAATTAGACAATTTGCCGCAGGGAATTTCAGGGACTTTGAATACTTAAAATATCTTTTGAAATTTGATAAAAAGGAAATGTAAAATGGGCAGGACTCATATAGAATCCTACCCATGTGTAGTGATTAAATTATAGCAAAGCTGGCAAGCGTTTGTCAAGTTTTTGTGAAAAGTTTTATGGAAAAAGAAAATAGAGATAATTTTATAGAAAGCGTTGAGGGAGAAAAAAATTCGGAAAAAGTTTCCGAGGCGGTTTTCTTTTACCTTAGAGATTATAATGAATATAGATTTCAGATGAAAGAGAAAATGCCGTCAAAGTTTTATGAGAAAATGGAAGAAAGATTAGAACAATTATTGGGCGAGGGTGACTATAATATTCGGAGCAGGGGAACTCGCATAGAAATTCAAGACAAGCCATTTGATCTTGAAAAAGTTATTGAAAGCTTAAAAACCGCCTTAAAGGAATTGGCGCCAGATTGCCATTTAGAAATTAAAGAAAACACTTTTTAGTTTATGGAAAATAATTTTGTCGTAAACGAACATAAAACTTTGAAGTTTTGGGAGGGGATGGGGTTGTTGGGTAAGATAAAAGAAAAAAATAAAAACGGTCAGCCGTGGAGTTTTTTAGATGGGCCGATTACCGCCAATAATCCCATGGGTGCGCACCACGCTTGGGGCAGGACATTGAAGGATTTGTTTCAACGCTTTAAGGCCATGCAGGGCTATAAGCAAAGATTACAGAACGGCTTTGATTGCCAAGGGCTTTGGGTAGAGGTAGAGGTGGAAAAAGAGCTGGGTTTTAAGAGCAAAAAAGATATTGAAACATACGGCATTGAGAAGTTTGTCAATAAATGCAAAGAACGGGCGCACAAATACTCTAAAATTCAAACCCAGCAGTCCATTCGGCTGGGTATGTTGCGTGATTGGGGTAACTGGCAAACCGAGTTTGACGAAAAGGGTGAGTGGATTAAACAGAGCCATTCTTACTATACTTTGTCAGACGAGAACAACTACGCAATTTGGCATTTTTTGAAAATTTGCCATGAAAAAAGTTTTTTGTATAAAGGCCACGATGTGGTGGCTTGGTGTCCAAGGTGCGGCACAGCCATTAGTCAGCACGAAATTTTAACCGAAGAATACAAGGAGATAACCCACCAAGCCATTTATTTTAAGTTGCCGGTGGTGGGCGAAGATAAAACATATTTTTTGGCCTGGACAACCACACCCTGGACTTTGCCTGGTAATGTTTTTCTATCGGCGCACCCAGACCTGATTTATGCCAAAGTTAAAGCTAACAATGGCGATATTTATATTTTATTAAAAGACAAAGCCGATTTAATTGAAGGGGGCGAAATTATTGAAACATTTGAGGGCAAGGCGCTGGAAAATAAAACTTACACTGGCCTTTTTGGCGACTTGCCAAGTGTTGCAAGATGTGAACGATCGCTCACAGAATGCAACAGGGTGGTTTTGTGGAAAGAAGTGACCGCGGAAGAGGGTACGGGTATTGTGCATTCAGCGCCGGGGTGCGGGGCTGAAGATTTTCAGCTGGCTAAAGAAAATAAAATGCCGGTGATTGATTTAACCGACAACGAAAGCAATTACAGGGAGGGGTTTGGCGAGTTATCGGGAAAATTTGTCGGAACAGAACAGGTGAGGCAATATATTTTTAGTAATTTAGAGAGCAGGGGTTTGGTTTATAAAATTGAGGATTATCAGCACAGGTATCCAACTTGCTGGCGGTGCAAGAGCGAGCTGATTTTTCGTTTGGTTGATGAATGGTATATTTCTATGGATAAATTGCGAGAGCCCTTGATGAAGGCGGTAGAAAAAATAAACTGGTTGCCTGGTTTTTGCAAAGAAAGAGAGGCCGACTGGTTAAAAAATATGCGCGACTGGCTGATTTCCAAAAAGCGCTATTGGGGCTTGGCCTTGCCGATTTTTGAGTGCGAGTGTGGCAGTTTTGAGGTGATTGGGTCGTTGGAAGAATTGCAAAAGCGAGCCATTGAGGGCTGGCAGGATTTTGAGGGCCACTCGCCCCATCGGCCTTGGCTGGACGCGGTGAAAATAAAATGCGCCAAGTGCGAAAAAATTATTTCTCGCATCATGGATGTAGGCACGCCTTGGCTGGACGCCGGGATTGTGCCGTTTTCTACTATTAGTAATGATAATCGCTCGGCAAACATTCCTTATTTTCACAACAATAAAAAAGAATGGCAAAAATGGTTTCCAGCTGAATTGGTTTGCGAGGGCTTTCCCGGCCAGTTTAAGAATTGGTTTTATGTTTTATTGGTGATGAGCCAGGTTTTAGAGAACGAGCCGCCGTTTAAGAATTTGCTGGGCTTTGCCAATGTGGTTGATGAAAAAGGCGAGGAAATGCACAAGTCCAAGGGCAATGCCATTTGGTTTGATGAAGGCGTGGAGAAAATTGGCGCTGATGTGATGAGGTGGATGTATGCTCTGGCTAACCCGGCCAATAACTTGAGGTTTGGCTATGGTGTAGCCAAAGAAGTTGAAAGAAAAATCCTTACTTTAACGAATTGCTTTACTTTTTATCAGACATATGTTTCTAATCCTGTCATTCTGAGCCAGCAGGCGAAGAATCCCGAACAAGAGACCCCTCGCTTCGCTCAGGGTGACGGGGGAAATGTTTTAGATAAATGGATTTTGAGCAGGTTAAATAATATTATTAAAGAAGTAACCGAAAGTTTGGAAAAGTTTGATTCAGTTAAGGCCAGCCAGGCGATTGAGGATTTTTGGATAAATGATTTATCCTTGTGGTATGTGCGTCGGTCCAGAAAAAGGTTTGAAGAGGCCGAGCCGACCTTTCATGATGTTTTAATAACTATTGCCAAGCTCATCGCGCCGTTTATGCCGTTTTTAGCCGAGCGAATGTACCAAGAGTTAGCGCCCCGAGGTCTGACCCCGGGGGACTGTCGGTCTGTGCATTTATGCGATTGGCCGTTAGCTAATAAAAAAGCGATTGATGAAAAATTAGAACAAGATATGCAAGTCGTGAGAGATATTGTTTCTCTGGCGTTGGCTAAGAGAATGGATTTGAAAATCGGGGTGAGGCAAGCGTTACAAAAGTTAAAAGTTAAACCAGCCCGCATTGCTATGCAAAGCATTGCTGGCGGGAGCGCAAAGTTAAAAGTTAAAGAAGAATTATTGGATTTGATAAAAGATGAAGTTAATGTTAAAGAAGTTGTTTTTGATGAAGGCCTTGATAGCGAGGTTGAGCTGGACACTGCGATGACTGATGAATTAAAAGAAGAGGGACTTGTTCGGGAGATTATTCGCCACATCCAGGATTTGCGCAAGAAGGCAGGGTTAACGCCGCAAGGTAAAGTGGATATTTATTTTGCCACCCAAGAAAGCTTAGCCGAAGTTATCGCTAAAAACCAAAAGCAAATTTTAGCAATCACCAAATCGCAAGCCATTCAAGAAAACTCGTCCAAGCAACCTGCCCGCAACGCTTCGCGTAGCGATGCTGTCGGGCCTGCCCGCAACGCTTCGCGTAGCGATGCGGGCGGGGGCGAATTTTTAGCGCAAAAAGAAGTCAAAATCAATGAAGAAACCATTTGGCTGGGTATAAAATGATAGAAGGTGTTGACAAATTTGTTTAGATAAGTATAATTAGAATTGTTTTTAGCAAACTATATTAACTTTGCTTCTTTTGTTAACTTTTTTAAAACTATTTTCTCGTTAAACATATAAAATTATAGGCCCTTCCCAAGAGGGGGATTTTTCTTGTATTAGAAGGTCTGTTTATTGGTTCAGGTTTTTGCAGTCATCTCAAAAACTATGAAAGTCAAAAATTTTGCTAAGTCGCAGCTTTCTTTTCCTTTGCCTTATCTCTTGCAGTTGCAAAAAAATGGCTGGGGCCAACTTTGGGAAAGAGACATCAAAGATCTTTTCCAAGAAATGTATCCAGTGCGGGATTATACCGGCAAGCAATTTGAGTTAGATTTTGTGGACTTTATTTTGGGCAAGCCCAAATATCAAGACGGCTATCAGGCCAAAGAAGAGGAGGACTCTTATAGCGCGCCTTTGCGATTAAGGTTTGCCTTAAAAAATCTCAAGACAAAAGAAATTAAAGAGCAGGAAGTGTTTTTGGCTGATTTCCCGTTGATGATGGACAACGGCGTTTTTATTATCAATGGCGTAGAAAGAGTGGTTATTCCGCAGTTGATTCGTTCCTCGGGTATTTTTTTCACGGTGAAAAATTTCAAAGGCAAACGATATTTTGGCGCTAAAATTATCCCGGCCCGGGGCGCTTGGTTGGAATTTTCCACTGACACCTCTGGCTTCTTGGGCGTTAAAATCAATCGCCAACGAAAAGTGGCCGCCTCTACTTTATTGAGGGTTTTTGGCTTGGAAAGCACTAAAGAAATCAAAGAGGCCTTCAAAGACATTGATAAGGGCGAGGTTAAATATCTAGAAAAGACCTTATCGCGCGACCCCGCCAACAATGCTGGGGAGGCCTTTGTGGAAGTTTATCGCAAATTGCGGCCAGGCGATTTGGTTAGCCCGGACGCGGCCAAAGAATTGATTTGGAATATGTTTTGCAATTTTCAACGATATGATTTAAGCCGGGTTGGTCGTTGGAAGGTCTGGGAGCGGCTTCCCCAGCTTAATACTAAGAATAAAACAACAGAAATTGAGAAAGATGAAAGGGTCTTAAATTTAGGCGATATTTTAGAAACAATTAAAGAAATTATAAAGTTAAATAATGACCCCGAAGCCATTCCCGATCAAATTGATCATTTGGGCAACCGCCGCATTAAAAATCTTTCCGAGTTGTGCGTGGCTCGCGTTCGGGTTGGCTTAATGCGTATGGAAAGAATTATTAAAGACCGCATGTCAACTTTAGACACAGCTACCTTAACACCTTCGCAGTTAATCAATTCGCGGCCGGTGATGGCGGTTATTCAAGAATTTTTCGCTTCCTCGCAGTTTTCCCAGTTTATGGACGCGGAAAATCCTTTGTCCGAGTTGGAACATAAACGCCGTTTAACCGCTACTGGCCCGGGCGGGCTGACTCGCGAACGAGCTGGCTTTGAAGTGCGCGATGTTCAGCCCTCGCATTATGGCCGAATTTGCCCTATTCAAACGCCGGAAGGCCAAAATGTTGGTTTAATCAATCATTTGGCCACTTATGCTTCGGTTAATCCTTTTGGCTTTTTACAAACTCCTTATTTTGAAGCCAAACATGGCCGAGTGGCTGATAAAATTCAATACCTCACCGCCTCGCAGGAAGAAAATCATTTTATAGCCACCAGCAATACTATCGTAGACGACAAAGGCAATATCCTTAATGACGAAGTTGAAGTGCGCCGGCGAGGCGATCCAGTGGTGGTGTCTAAAAAAGAAGTGGATTTTATGGATGTTTCGCCCAATCAGCCATTGAGCGTGGCTACTTCGTTGATTCCTTTTTTACAAAACGATGACGCCAATAGGGCCTTAATGGGCTCTAATATGCAACGTCAAGCCGTGCCCTTGCTAAAACCCCAAGCTCCTTTGGTGGGCACGGGCTTGGAAGTAAAAGTGGCCTATGATTCAGGCGAAGTCCTTTTGGCGCCTGAAGACGGCGAAATTAAAGAAGTAGACGCGGGCGAGATTAAAATAAAAACAAAAGACAATAAAATCATCGCTCTTAAATTGCGTATTTTTAAGCGACGCAATCAATACACCGCTACTCATCAAAGACCGATAGTTCATAAGGGTGATAAAGTGAAAAAAGGTGATATCTTAACTGATGGAGCGGCCGTGGACAAAGGCCGCTTGGCTTTGGGCCGCAACATCTTTGTGGCTTTTATGCCTTTCCGCGGCGGCAATTACGAAGACGCCATAGTTGTTTCGCAAAGATTATTGCGGGAAGATTGTTTTTCATCGGTGCATATTGAAGATTTTACTTGCGATGTGAGAGAAACCAAATTGGGGCCGGAAATGACCACTTGCGACATTCCTAATGTGTCTGAAGAAAAGCTCAAGGATTTGGACGAAGAAGGCATCGTGCGAATTGGAGCTGAAGCCGGGCCCAATGATATTTTAGTGGGTAAAATTTCACCCAAAGGAGAAAAAGCTCTCACCGCGGAGGAACGGTTGCTTAAAGCTATTTTTGGCGAGAAAGCTAAAGATGTTAAAGACACTTCTTTGCGGATGGAGCATGGCAAATATGGCCGCGTCATAGATGTTAAAGTGTTTTCCCGCGAGCAAGGCGATCGGTTAGAGCCGGGCGTTTTAAAAAGAATTCGCGTGGAAGTGGCCCAGTTGCGCCGCGTTAGAGTAGGCGATAAATTGGCTGGCCGACACGGCAATAAAGGGATTGTTTCTATGATTTTACCCGAAGAAGAAATGCCTTATATGGAAGATGGTCGTCCGGTTGATATTGTCTTGAATCCTTTGGGCGTGGTTTCCCGTATGAACATTGGCCAGATTTTGGAAACACATTTGGGTTGGGCGGCTCATGAATTAGGTTATTTGGCGGAAACTCCTTCTCTATTTGGCGCCAAAGAAGAAGATATTAAAGAAGAATTAAAAAAAGCTGGTTTGCCCGAGTCCGGTCAGGTCATTTTATATGACGGGCGAACTGGCTTGCCTTTTCCTAAAAAGATTACGGTGGGCTATATGTATATGATGAAGCTTATTCATATGGTGGAAGATAAAATCCATATGCGCTCTATCGGCCCTTATTCTTTGATTACTCAACAGCCCTTGGGAGGCAAGGCGCAATTTGGCGGCCAACGATTTGGCGAAATGGAGGTCTGGGCCTTGGAGGCCTACGGCGCCGCCCACACTTTGCAAGAGATTTTAACCATTAAATCAGATGATGTGGCTGGCCGAGCGGCCGCTTATGAATCAATCTTAAAGGGTTTGCCGGTGAAAAAGCCCAATATCCCGGCTTCGTTTAACTTGTTAGTGGCGGAATTAAAATCATTGGGTTTGAACATTGAGGTTAAGGGTTTAGTGCGAGACGAAGAAACCGAGGCCTTGGAAAACAGCTTACCCGTAGCTACCGAAGAAAATGTAGAATAAAACTACTAACTACTAACTACTAACTACTAACTAATTTATGCGTGCCGCTGATTTACAAGCTTTAAGAATAAAAATCGTTTCGCCCGAGGATATTTTGAGTTGGTCGCACGGCGAGGTTAGAAAACCGGAAACCATTAATTATCGTACCCAACGGCCGGAAAAAGATGGTCTTTTTTGCGAAAAGATTTTTGGCCCAACTAAGGACTTTGAGTGCTATTGCAGTAAGTATAAAGGCATTCGCTTTAAGGGCATTATTTGCGATCGATGCGGCGTTGAGATCACTAAAAGCTCGGTGCGCCGGGAAAGAATGGGGCATATAAAATTAGCTACGCCAGTTTCGCATATTTGGTTTTTACGGGGCGTGCCTTCCAGAATTGGCATGGTCTTGGGTTTGCCTTCGCAAAAATTGGAAAAAGTTATTTATTTTGCCGCCTATATTATCACCAAGGTTGATGAATCAGCCCGGTCGCTTTTGCTTAAAGAATTGGACCAGGAATTTAAGAACAAAAGCCAAAACCTTAAAAAGCCCAGCGAGAAAATTACTGGCAAAAAAACAAAAACAGCCGACTCTGAACAAAACAACCTTAAAGAGACCTACCTGGCTCGCAAGCAAGAAATTTTGTCGTTAGAAAAGCTGACCATTCTTTCTGAAGCCCAATACCGTGAATATCTGTCCCGCTACGGTGAAATTTTTTCAGCCGGCACCGGAGCTGAAGTGGTTAGGGAAATTTTTGAAAAAATTGACTTAAAAAAAGAAGTCCTTGCTTTGCGCGAGAGATTAGAAAAAGAAATTGGCATGCAACGCAAGAAATCGTTGTCGGGCTTGCGTTTGTTTGAAGGTATGCAAAAAGCTGGTTTACGGCCGGAATGGATGATTATCAAGGTTTTGCCGGTTTTACCGTCGGATTTGCGGCCCATGGTGCAATTAGACGGAGGCCGTTACGCTTCTTCTGATTTGAACGACCTTTATCGCAGGGTCATCAATCGCAACAATCGCTTAAAATATCTTTTAGAAATTGCCGCCCCGGATGTCATTGTGCGAAACGAAAAACGAATGTTGCAGGAAGCGGTTGACGCTTTGCTGGATAATAAAATGCGCAAGAGTCAAATGGTTACCGCCACTACCGGGGGCAAACGGGTTTTGAAATCGCTGGCCGATATTTTGAGCGGCAAGCAAGGCCGGTTTCGCAAAAATTTATTGGGCAAAAGAGTTGACTACTCGGCGCGTTCCGTAATCGCGCCAGGCCCGGAGTTTCAGCTATTTCAATGCGGCATTCCTAAAACCATGGCCTTAGAATTGTTTAGGCCCTTTGTCATTAAACGGCTTTTGGAAAAAGAATTGGCTTTTAATATCCGAGGAGCCGCTCACTTGATTGAAGAAGGTTTAGACGAGGTTTGGGCTTCCCTGGAAGAGGCGGTTGAAGGCAAGTTGGTTTTATTGAACAGAGCTCCTACTCTGCATCGCTTGGGCATTCAGGCCTTTGAACCAAAACTAATTGAAGGCGAGGCTATTAAATTGCACCCCATGTCTTGCCCGGCTTTTAACGCGGATTTTGACGGCGACCAAATGGCTGTGCATTTGCCTTTATCAGAAGACGCCCAGCAAGAAGCGCGCAACTTAATGCTTTCAGCCAGAAATATCTTAAGGCCAGCCGATGGATTGCCCATTGTCACGCCAGTCAAAGATATGATTTTGGGCTGTTATTATCTAACTGGTCTGGACGAAGGCGCTCTGGGCGAGGGGACTAATTTTCCTTCAATAGACGAGGCCATTTTGGCTTATCAGATGGGTGTTTTGGGCTTGCGCTCTAAAATTAAGGTTTTGATGGCGTCTAAGGAGAGTTTGCTCCAAGACAAAAAAGGTAAACTCGGCAAGGCCAGCAAAGGCGAAAAGTTAGAACTAATAGAAACCACTTGCGGCCGTTTGATTTTTAATCAAGCCCTGCCCGAGACCTTTGCTTTTTTCAACGAGCAGGCCACTTCTAAAAAGATTTCTAAAATGTTGAGCCGCATTGTTGAAGATTATACCTTGGAAGAAACCCAGCAAACTCTGGATAAAATTAAAGATGTGGGCTTTGAATTTGCCACTTTATCGGGTGTGAGCTGGGGTATGGATGATTTGAATGTGCCCAAGGAAAAAGCCACTCTTATTGCTGAAGCGGAAAAAGAAGTGGAAAAAATTGAGGAACATTATAAAAAGGGCTATCTAACCCGTACTGAACGGAGCTCTAAATTGGTGGAGATTTGGCAGAAAGTTAAATTGCAGATTGAAAAGCTGATACCCGAAACCTTGGTCAAAGACGGCTCGGTCTATTCTATGATTAGCTCTGGCGCTCGCGGCTCTTGGGCCCAGCCCGTGCAGATGGCTGGTATGAAGGGCTTGGTTACTTCTCCTTCCGGACGCATTATTGAATTGCCGGTAAAAAGTTCTTTTAAGGAGGGCTTTAGTATTTTGGAATATTTTATTTCTACGCACGGCGCCAGAAAAGGCACTTCTGATACTGCTTTGCGCACCTCGGCTTCTGGTTATCTTACTCGCCGTTTGGTGGATGTGGTGCATGAAATGATTATCTCTGATAAAGATTGCGGGTGTCAGGAGGGCTTGGACGCTTTGAGAAAAGAGGCCAGCGATATTGGCCAAGATTTTCGCTTTAAGATTGTTGGTCGGGTGGCTATGGAGAACATTGAAGATGCCGCCGCTAAAAAAATCATTACAGCCAAGGGCGAGTTGATTAGCTGGCAAGCGGCTAACAAAATTGACGAATTAAAAATTGAAAAGGTGAAAGTGCGCTCGCCCTTAACTTGCAAAAACCGCCGTCGAGTCTGCCAGTTGTGTTATGGCTGGGATATGGGCCGCAACGCTTTGGTGAACTTGGGCGAGGCCGTGGGCATAGTGGCCGCGCAGTCAATCGGCGAACCAGGCACCCAATTAACAATGCGCACCTTTCATACTGGTGGTGTCTCTGGAGCCAGCGACATTACGCGTGGTCTGCCGCGGGTGGAAGAAATTTTTGAGTCGCGAATTCCCAAGGGCGAAGGCACTCTATCATTGACTAAAGGCAGGATTGAAGAAGTTGACTTAGAAAAAGGCATTATTAAATTAAGAGTTATTGATAAAAAAGTTGCCACTGGCGTTAAGAAAAAAAGCAAAGATGGCGAGATAGTAGAATATCGCATTCCTTTAGAGACCGATGTTTATGTGAAGAAAGGCGATTTGGTTGAGCCCGGCCAGGCCTTTTGCCAAGGTAGTTTGGATCTTAAGAAACTTTTCAAAACCACTGGCCTTCTCAATACCCAACGCTATATCGTCAGAGAGGTGCAAAAGATTTATACTTCCGAGGGCATTAACATTCACGACAAACACATTGAAATAGTGGTTAGACAAATGTTTTCTCGGTTGCGTATCGTTGACCCGGGCGACGGGCCATGGGTAACTGGACAAATTGTTTCTTTAGTTGAGTTTGAAGAAATTCAAAAGGACTTGATTAAAACTAAAAAGAAGCCAGGCAAAGGCAAGCGCACTATTTTGGGCATCTCGCGAGTGGCTTTAACTTCGGACAGCTTTTTGTCGGCCGCCTCTTTCCAAGAAACCTCGCGCGTTTTGATTAAAGCCGCCTTGGAAGGCAGAGATGACCACTTGTTAGGCCTTAAGGAAAATGTCATCTTGGGCCGCCTCATCCCAGCTGGCACCGGCTTTAGAAAATAATTAAGTAAAAAAACAAAAAACCCTTCATTTGAAGGGTTTTTTGGTGCGGAGGTCGGTGGAGTCGAACCACAACCCGCAAAGCGGGACCAATCGGTTATCAGTCGATGATCAGAACCGTCTGATTTCGGCCTCCCATACCTCCGCAATTTTATTTTATCGCAATTCAAATCAAAAGCAGCATCTTCATTTCTGCAGATGTTGCTTTTGGTTCCGTTAACGGGTATGTGACACCGACTGATAACCATTTATAGTGTAGCAAAAATATCAGTTATGTCAAGGTGTCGCTGTGGATAAAACCCTTAGCCACTAAATATAACCCCTGGTTACCTTTGCGGATTTTTATTTTCACCTGTGGATAACTCGTGTCTTGTTTTCTAATTCTGTTCTATTACAATAAATGAGAGCTTAACGAAAACGAGCCGAAGGCGAAGTTTGAGTTTAGCACGAATTTACCCCATGAAGTAATTTTAAATTTTCAGCAAAGATTATGTTTTATTATGTCTGAGATGGTTGCAAAACTATTCCTGCTGCAATTTTATCTTTTCGGCTGCGTCATCGTCAGACTTCGCAAAATGCTTTTCGCCGTAGCTGGGCTACGGCCTCAAAACATTTTGCTCGTCTTCCTCGC
>Ga0210016_1004034_pt1 | contig 12653 bp, 10 predicted proteins | sample CryGeyCG2014_300_FD_185454 | JGI IMG/M metagenome (GOLD analysis project Ga0210016, IMG submission 185454) | Groundwater microbial communities from aquifer - Crystal Geyser CG02_land_8/20/14_3.00 (SPAdes) (version 2) | ecosystem: Environmental > Aquatic > Deep subsurface > Groundwater | place... | reverse complement strand
CGGGTGCAGATCTCGCGCACCTGTGCCATGTAACCCGCCGGCGGCACCAGCGCGCCGGTCGAAGCCCCGCCGATCGGCTCAACGATGAAGGCGAGCACACTGTCCGGCCCTTCGGCGATGATCTTTGCTTCCAGCATCGCAGCGTAATGCGCGCCGGTGGCGGGATCGGCCGGGTCCAGACCGTCGAGCCAGGCGCGCGGGGCGGGGATCTTGGGCATGGCCTGCATCATCGGCAGGAATGGCGCGGTCAGCGGGTCGTAGCCGGTCAGCGCCAGCGCGCCAAGGGTCGCGCCGTGATAGCTGGGGTGGCGCGAGATCACTTTCCAGCGCGTGCCTTGCCCGACCGTGACCGCATACTGGCGCGCCAGCTTGATCGCGGCCTCGACCGCTTCCGACCCGCCCGAGACGAAAAACACCTTTTCCATGCCCTCGGGCGACAGCGCGGCGAGTTTCGTCGCCAGCAGCTCGGCCGGTTCGGTCTCGAAGTGCAGGCGGTAGCCGAAGGTCGATTTCGCCATCTGCGCGCGCATCGCCTCCAGCACGCGCGGGTCGGAATGGCCGATGTTGCTGACCATCGCCCCTGATGATCCGTCGATATGGCGCTGGCCGTCGGTATCCCACATGTAGATGCCGCGGGCCCGCGCCAGCACCGGGCGGTGGGCGGAGGTCTGGTAGAACAGATGGCTGGTGGCGGTCATGTGACACTCATAAGCAAGGAGGGCGGCTGCCGCCGTGGGCAGAGGCTGCCGGATCATCACCGTTCCCGCGGGCGGCGGCAAGGGCCGAACACGCCACACGGTGCCGGGCGCTGCCGGGGGGGCCATGGGGCGGGCAAATTCCCTGAGGCGGGCTGGAAACATAACGCGATTCGGGGCTGCAAACGGTGTTTACACCCCGGAACCGAGGCTCTACACGTCAGCCAGCGCATGAAGGGCGGAATCCCCGGATGGTTACGTCGTGTCAGGATCGGTCCGCGCCGGCGATGCGTGGGTGAAAAACGATGGGGCAGGCGATGTCGGCAGTTGATTTCGCAGCACTGGTGGCCGGGGCGTTGCTGATCCTTGGGCCGGTGGCGGTGATGGCGCAGCGCTGGTCGCGGCTTTCAAACTTTGTCTATGCGGCGGCGAGTGGGCTGTGCTGGATCCTGGCGCTGATTGCGCTGGTGGTGCTGTTCGGTTTTGGCACCGGCCCCGAACTGGTGCTGCCGATGGGGCTGCCCTGGCTTGGGGCCCATCTGCATGTCGATATGCTGGCGGCGTTCTTCCTGCTGATCCTCGGGCTTGGCGGCGGGGTGATCAGCATTTTCGCGATCGGCTACGGGCGGCACGAACACGCGCCCCTGCGGGTGCTGCCGTTCTACCCGCCGTTTCTGGGCGCGATGGCGCTGGTGGTGCTGGCGGCGGATGCCTTCACCTTTCTGCTGTGCTGGGAGGTGATGTCGCTGCTGTCGTGGGCGCTGGTGCTGGCCGATCACCGCGCCGAGGCCACCCAGAAGGCGGGCTATGTCTATCTGACGATGGCGGGTTTCGGCACCATGTCCTTGCTGCTGGCCTTCGGGCTGCTGGCCGGGCCGGATGGCGCTTACGGGTTTGACGCGATCCGGGCGGGCGCACGCTCGCCGGTGATGGCGGCGGTGATCCTGGCGCTGATGCTGCTGGGGGCCGGGTCGAAAGCCGGGATCGCGCCGCTGCACGTTTGGCTGCCGCTGGCGCACCCGGCTGCCCCCAGTCATGTCTCGGCGCTGATGAGCGGCGTGATGACCAAGATCGCCCTTTATGGGTTCATCCGGGTGGTGTTCGATCTGCTTGGCCCGGTGGCGTGGTGGGCCGCCCCGACGGTGATCCTGATGGGGTCGCTGACGGCGGTGCTGGGCATTTTGCTGACGGTGCTGGAGCGCGACCTCAAGCGCGCCCTGGCCTACAGCACGATCGAGAACATCGGCGTGATCTTTGCAGCACTTGGCTTGGCGCTGGCGTTCCGCGCCAATGGCATGATGGCGGCCGGGGCTCTGGCCTTCACGGCGGCGCTGTTTCACATCTTCAACCACATGGCGTTCAAGAGCCTGCTGTTCATGGCGGCGGGGGCGGTGCTGAATGCCACCGGCCTGCGCGATCTTGACCGGCTGGGCGGGCTGATCCATCGCATGCCGGTGACCAGCTTTCTGGTGCTGATCGGGGTGCTGGCAATTTCGGCGCTGCCACCGCTGAACGGGTTTGCCTCGGAATGGCTGCTGTTTCAGGCGGTGCTGATGAGCCCCGGCATTCCGCAGGGCGGGTTGCAGTTGATGATTCCGGCGGCGGGGGGCTTGCTGGCGCTGGCGGCGGCGTTGGCGGCGGCGGCGTTCGTGCGGATTTATGGGGTCGGGTTTCTCGGGCGACCGCGCTCGGACGGCGCGCGCGATGCGGTCGAGGTGGACCGCTTTTCGCTGACGGCAATGGCCATGCTGGCGGCGGTCTGTGTGCTGGCGGGCATTTTCCCCGGCGTGGTGCTGGATTGCCTGGCGCCGGTGGTTGACGCCGTGCTGGGCGCGCGGCTGCCGACACAGATGAGCCAGGCCTGGTTCACGACGGTTCCGATCGCCGAGTCGCGCAGTTCCTACAACGGCCTGCTGGTCTTCCTGTTCATCGCCTTTGCCGCGTCGAGTTCGGCCTGGGCGGTACACCGCTATGCCTCGCGTCAGGCGCGCCATGCCCCGGCCTGGGATTGTGGCTTTCCCGATTCCAGCCCGCTGACGCAATACAGCGCCGGTGGCTTTTCCCAGCCGCTGCGGCGGGTGCTGGGCACCAATCTGCTGGGGGCCACCGCGAAAGTGGTGATGCCGCCTCCCGGCGACATGAGCCCGGCGCGGCTGACCGTGCATTATGCCGATCCGGCGTGGGAGCGCATCTATGCCCCGATTGCGGGGATCGTGAGCGCGGTGGCGCTGCAGATGAACCGGCTCCAGTTCCTGACGATCCGGCGCTATCTGAGCCTGGTGTTCATGTCACTCATCCTGCTGCTGCTGGGGCTGATGCTATGGTTCTGATCTTCAACCTGATGGTTCAGGGGGTGCAGATGTTGCTGGTGGTGGCGCTGGCGCCGCTGCTGGTGGGCGTCACCCGCAAGGTGCGTGCCCGGCTGCTGCGCCGCAAGGGTGCGCCGCTGATCCAGCCCTACCGCGATCTGCTGCGGCTGATGCGCAAGGAAGTGGTGCTGGCGGAAAATGCCTCGTGGCTGTTTCGCACCATCCCCTACCTGGTGTTTGCCGCAACCTGGGTGGCGGCGGCGCTGGTGCCGACATTCGCCACCGGGCTGCATTTCAGCTGGACCGCCGACCTGATCGCGATCGTGGCGTTGCTGGGATCGGCGCGGTTCTTTCTGGCGCTGGCGGGGATGGATGTCGGCACCAGTTTCGGCGGCATCGGCTCGAGCCGCGAGATGATGATCGCGTCGCTGGCCGAACCGGCGATGATGCTGACGGTGTTCTCGCTGGCGCTGATTGCCGGATCGACCCAGCTTTCGACGGTTTCGGCCTTCATGGCCTCGCCGGTGGTGGGTCTGCGGGTCAGCCTTGGCATGGCACTGGTGGCGCTGGTGATCGTGGCGCTGGCGGAAAACGCCCGGATTCCGGTCGATAACCCCAACACCCACCTCGAGTTGACGATGGTGCACGAAGCGATGGTGCTGGAATATTCCGGTCGCCATCTGGCGATGATCGAGCTGGCCGGGGCGCTGAACCTGCTGCTTTACGTCTCGCTGATCGGCTGCATTTTCGTGCCCTGGGGGATTGCAAACCGCGCCACCGGCGAGAATGCGGCGGACTACCTGCTGGCGATCGTGCTTTATCTTGCCAAGCTGGGGGCGGCCGGGGCGTTGCTGGCGGTGTTCGAGGTCTCGATTGCCAAGATGCGGGTGTTCCGGGTGCCCGATTTCCTGGGCATTGCGCTGATGCTGGCCTTGCTTGGCACCTTGCTTCTGTTTGTGACGCGGAGCCTGTGATGGAAAGACTGGCCTTCGATCTGGCGCATCTTCTGGCGGGCGGGCTGCTGCTGGTCAGCTTTCTGATGATCTATCAGGACCGGCTGTTCGCGCTGCTGCACGTCTTTGCCCTGCACGCGGTGGTGCTGTCGCTGTCGGTGGCATGGCAGGCCTACAATCAGGGCGCGCCGCACCTTTACGTGACCGCGGCAATCGCGCTGGTGTTCAAGGGCTTCGTCATCCCGATGGCGCTGCGCCGGATCGTCAAGCAACTGGGCATTCACCGGGAAGTCGAGCAGGTGGTGGGCATCGGTCTGACGATGATGGCCGGGATCGGGCTGGCGGCGCTGTCGATCATCCTGATCCTGCGGGTGACCGAGAACGCCGACGCCTTTGCCCGCGAGGATCTGGCGTTTGCGCTGGCGGTGGTGCTGCTGGGCCTTCTGATGATGGTCACGCGGCGCAATGCGGTCAGCCAGGTGGTGGGCTTCATGTCGCTGGAAAACGGCTTGATTCTGGCTGCTGCGGGGGCGCGGGGGATGCCGCTGGTGGTCGAGATCAGCGTCGCTTTCTCGGTGCTGATCGCCTTCATCGTCATCGGGGTGTTCCTGTTTCGCATCCGCGAGCGCTTTGACTCGGTCGATATCAATGCGCTGGAAGAATTCCGGGGAGATCAGCCATGATGGAGCTGTTTGCCAACCCGGTGCAGATCATCGTCGGCGCGCCGATCGTGGCCGCCGTGGTGCTGGCCGTGCTGCCCGGCTATCGCTGGTCGGCGCGGCTGAACATGCTGGCGAGTTTCATCACGTTTCTTGCCGCACTGGTGGTGCTGTTCGGTGTGCGGCCCGCGCCGGGGGCCTATTTTCTGGTTGATGAGCTGAACATCGTGTTCATCGTGCTCAACACCTTCGTCGGTTTCACCGCCTCGACCTTTTCGGCCAGCTACATCAGTCACGAGCTGGAGACCGGGCGGCTGACGCCGAGCTATCTGCGCTTCTATCACGCCATGTATCAGTTGATGATGTTCGGCATGAACCTGTGCCTCGTGTCCAACAACATCGGTCTGATGTGGGTGGCGATCGAGCTTGCCACCCTGTCAACGGTGCTGATGGTCGGCATCTACCGCACCCCGGAAGCGCTTGAGGCGGCGTGGAAATACTTCATCCTCGGGTCGGTCGGCATTGCGCTGGCGCTGTTTGGCACCATCCTGGTCTATCTGGCGGCGCAGCCGGTGCTGGGCGAGGGTTCGGCCTCGATGATCTGGACCGAGCTTTTGGCCAATGCCGCGAAGTTCGACCCGGCGCTGCTTAACCTCGCGTTCATCTTCCTGATGCTGGGCTATGGCACCAAGATCGGTCTTGCCCCGCTGCATGCCTGGCTGCCGGATGCCCACGCCGAAGGCCCGACCCCGATCTCGGCGGTGCTGTCGGGGCTGCTGCTCAACGTGGCGCTTTATGCGGTGTTGCGTTTCAAGATGCTGATGTCGGCCAATCCCGATGCGCTGTCGCCGGGGCCGCTGATGATCCTGCTGGGGCTGGTGTCGCTGATCTTCGCGGCGCTGATGCTGTACAAGCGGCGCGACATCAAGCGGCTGTTCGCCTATTCGTCGATCGAGCACATGGGCATCATCGTGTTCGCTTTCGGGATGGGCGGTCCGCTGGCCAATTTCGCCGGGCTCTTGCACATGGTGATGCACAGCCTGACCAAATCGGCGATCTTCTTTTCGGTCGGGCACGTGGCACAGATCAAGGGCACCCAGAAGATCGCCGAGATTCGCGGCCTGACCCAAAGCCATCCGGTGCTGGGCTGGGGGCTGGCGGCCGGGGTGCTGTCGATCGCCGGAATGCCGCCTTTCGGGGTGTTCATGAGCGAGTTTCTGGTGGTCAGTTCGACCTTCAGCCGCGCGCCGGTGCTGGCGCTGATCCTGGTGCTGGGCATCCTCTTGGCGTTCGGCGCGCTGCTGTTGCGCCTGACCGGGTTTCTGTTCGGCGAGCCGACCGGCTCGCTCAAGCCATCCGAGGCCTCTTACGTTCCGCTGTTTGCGCATATGGCGCTGGTGCTGGTGGCCGGGGTCTATCTGCCGGGTCCGATCGTGACCTGGTTTCAGGCCGTGGCAAAGCTGCTGGGTTAGGGGGCAAGATGCCGGATATTCCCGAAATGATCGCGCTGGCACCGGCCGATTTCCGCACCCGGCCGCTGGTGCACAACCACGTGACGCGGGCGCAGTGGGCGGTGGCCTCGGGCGATCTGTCGCGCGGCACGCTGACCCTGCTTAGTCTCTGGGCCAGCCGCAGCGGGGTGCATATGGCGCTGATGGATACGGCGACCAAGCGGATCGGCGTGCTGAGCTACGAAAGCCGCGCCAAGACGGTGCCTTCGGTCAGCCGCTGGCACGCCCCGGCGCAGCGGCTGGAGCGCGCGATGGTCGATCTGTTCGGGCTGGAAGTTTCGGATCTGCCTGACAGCCGACCCTGGCTCGATCACGGTCGCTGGAACAAGACCCATCCGCTGGGCAGCAAGGCCGCCGCCGCCGCCCAGGCAGCACCTTACGATTTTCTGCCGGTGGTCGGCGAAAGCCTGCATCAGGTGGCGGTCGGTCCGGTGCATGCGGGCATCATCGAGCCGGGCCATTTCCGCTTTACGGTGCAGGGCGAGATCGTGGTGCGGCTGGAGGCGCGGCTGGGCTACACCCACAAGGGGATCGACGGCCTGCTCAAGGGGGCAACGGTCGAGCGCGGGGCACAGCTTGCCGGGCGCACCTCGGGCGACAGCACGGTGGCCTACGCCTGGGCCTATGCGCAGGCGGTTGAGGCGGCGCTGGCGGTCGAAGTGCCCGAGCGCGCGATCTGGCTGCGCGCCCTGATGGCCGAGCTCGAGCGGGTGGCCAACCATGTCTCCGACGTCGGCGCGGTGTGCAATGATGCCGCCTTCAGCATGATGCTGGCGCAATGCTCGATCTTGCGCGAGCGGGTGCTGCGGGTATCGGACGCCTGTTTTGGCCACCGCATGATGCGCGACAAGATCGTGCCCGGCGGCGTCAGCCATGATCTGCCCGACGATGGCGCGCGCATCCTGCATGATCTGGTGACCGAGGTGCGGCGCGGCTTTGCCGCGATCGTGGCGCTCTACGATGGCAACGCCTCGATCCTCGACCGGACCGTCTCGACCGGCAATCTGAGCCACGATCTGGCGGTGCGGTTTGGGGCGGGCGGATATGTTGGTCGCGCCTCGGGCCGCAATTTCGACACCCGCCGCGATCTGGCCTACGCCCCCTATGATCAGTTGCACTTCGAGGTGCCGCTGCGCCACGATGGCGATGTCAACGCCCGGATCTGGCAACGGATCGACGAGGTTGGCGAAAGCCTGTCGATGATCGACCAGATCCTTGACCGCCTGCCGCCGGGGCCGGTGCTGGTGGCGCTGCCCGTGGTCCATGAGACGCGCGAGGGGCTGGGGCTGGTGGAAGGGTTCCGGGGCGATGTGCTGGTCTGGGTCAGCCTTGATGCCAAGGGCCGGATTGCGCGCTGCCACCTGCGCGATCCCTCGTGGTTCCAGTGGCCGCTGATGGAAGCGGTGGTCGAAGGCAATATCATCGCCGACTTCCCGCTGTGCAACAAATCGTTCAACTGCTCGTATTCCGGGCACGACCTGTGAAGGCTTCGCGATGCGCAAGTTCCTGCTGGAAGGACTGATCCACAAGCCCCTGACCGAACCCGCGCCGCGGGTCAGCGGCAGTGCGCTGGAGGAAATGGGCCACGCGGTGCAGCATCTGCTTTACCGCCGCCTGGGGCGCAGCCTGTCGATCCGGATGATCGACCCCGGTTCGTGCAATGGCTGCGAGATGGAGATCAATGCGCTTGGCAATCCGTTCTACGATCTGGAACGGTTCGGGCTGAAATTCGTGGCCTCGCCGCGCCATGCCGACGTGCTGATGGTCACCGGGCCGGTCACGCGCAACATGCGCGAGGCCTTGAAGCGCACCTATGACGCCACGCCGGAACCGAAATGGGTGATCGCCGTGGGGGATTGCGCCCGCGACGGCGGCTGTTTTGCCGGCAGTTACGCGGTGGCCGGCGGGGTGGCCGCGGTGGTGCCGGTGGACATGCACATCCCCGGCTGCCCGCCCAACCCGACCACCCTGTTGCAGGGTCTGCTGGCGCTGCTGGAACGCAGCGGCACCAACAAGGGCACGATCTGAGCCGCCGACCGTCGGGTTTCAGGGTCGCCCGCCGCAACGCGTTCCGGTGCCTGCGATTTCTTTCAGCCTTAGGTCTGAAAGCCGCCAATGTTCAGCTTTCTGTCAGGCGGCCCTGCCACCCATGATGAAGTCGAAGAACCAAAGGCGGGAATCGGGGCGATGCGGGTTGAGTTCATCACGAGTGGCCATGAATTGTGGCAGGCGGCAACCGACCACATCAAGGCGGTTTACCGGCAGGCTTATGGCGCGGCCGTGCATGACTTTGCCCCCGAGCTGGCGGTTACCACCAATGCGACCGGAGCCGTGATCTGTGCCGCCGGGGTGCGTGACGGTGCCGCGGGTCTGTTCTCGCAGGTCTATCTCGATGCCCCGATCCACCGGGTTCTGGCGGCGCGCACCGGGTTTGATGTCGCGGCCAGCGATCTGGTCGAGGTCGTCACAATGGCCTGTTCGCGCCCGGCGGCGGCGCTGCCGCTGCTGGATGCAATTGCCGAAGAAGGCCGGGCGCGGGGCAAATCCTGGGGTATCTTCACCGGCACCAGGCCGCTCTGGACCATGCTGATGCGGGCCGGTCTGCCGATCGTGCGACTGGCCCCGGCGCGACCGGAACGGCTGGCCAATCCCGGCACCTGGGGCAGCTATTATGCGACCGACCCCTGGGTCTGCGCCGTCAACGAGGCGCACCAGACCCGCCTCAGCTTCAACCCGCGTCTGGTGCTGCACCGCCCTGCCGCGCCGGGCAAGGTCGGAGTTGCGGCATGAAGACCGTGTTCGCGGCCCTGACCCGCAACCGGGCCGATTTTCCCTCGGTGCCCGCCTTTTGCCAGGGGCAGGACCGGCTTGACTGGGCCACGTTGGCCGGACGGGTCTATGCCGGGGCGCGGGCGTTGAGCGGCGCGCCACAGGTGATCGCGGTCGCTCTGCCCAACGGCCTCGACTATGTGGTGGCCGATCTGGCGGTAACGCTGGCGGGCAGGCGGCTGGTGCCAATTCCGCATTTCTTCAGCGCCGAGCAGATTGCCCATATTCTGCGCGACGCCGGGGTGCAGGCGGTGATCGGGCGCGATCTTGGCCTGCCGGTGCTGACCTTGCCGACTGCTGCCGCAGCGCCCGTTGACTATGCGGCCAAGGCCGAGCGGGTGATCTATACCTCGGGATCGTCGGGCACGCCCAAGGGGGTGGTGCTGGGCGATCGCCAGATCGGAGCCTCGCTGGCCGGGCTGAGGGCCGCATTTGCGCCGGACCGGACCGATATTCATCTTTCAATCCTGCCGCAGTCGCAGTTGCTGGAGCAGATCTGCGGCATCCTGCTGCCGATTCTGGCCGGGGCGCAGGTGGTGATCGCCCCCGAGGCCACCCCGGCGCTGTTTGGCGGACCGATCGCGCCGATGGTCGCGGCGTTTGATGCGGTGCAGCCCACCACCAGCCTGATCGCCCCCAGGCTGCTGGCGGCCTGGGTGGCCGACCTTGCCGCGCGTGGTGCCAACCCGCCCGCCAGTCTGCGCTATGTGGCGATTGGAGGTGCCCCGACCGCGCCCGCCCTGCTGCACCGCGCGCTGGCCTTGGGGATTCCGGTGCATGAAGGCTATGGCCTGTCCGAGGCCTGTTCGGTGGTGGCGGTGAACCGCCCCGGCGACAATCACCCCGGCAGCGTGGGCCGGGTGCTGGACGGGATTACCGTCACCATCGACGCGGGCGAGATCGTGGTTTCCGGCCCGACCGTGATGCAGGGCTACCTTGGCCAAACGATCGCTCCGACGGCGTGGCGCACCGGCGATCTGGGCCATTTCATCGGCGACCGGCTGGTGATCGAGGGGCGGCGCGACAATCTGATCGTCACCCCTGCGGGCCGCAACATCTCGCCCGAATGGGTCGAGGCGCGGCTGGTCGGGCTGGCGCAGGTGATGGCCGGGGCGCTGGTGCTGGAGGGCGATGCGCTGGTGCTGGTGCTGGCCGCCGTGGCGCCGGTGACAGCGGGCGAGATCGCCGCACGGCTGGCTGATCTGCCGCCCTATGCCCGGCCCAGCCACCTGCTGGTGGTGGACCCGCGCACCCCGGGTTTGATCCGCCCCGCCGGAACCCCGAACCGGGCAATCGCCCGCGCGCTGGTCGCCGCCGCGCGCGGCCAGTGGATTGCCCTTGCCCCTGCCGCTGTGGAGATGAGCCAATGACGATGAAAACCGTTCTGATCACCGGGGCCGGGTCGGGCATCGGTCGGGCGCTGGCGCAGGTGGCCGCCAGTCACGGCTACCGCACCATCCTGGTCGGGCGGCGGGCCGAAGCGCTGGCGGCGACCGCCACCGACACCTGGGCCTCGATCTGCGTGCAGGCCGATGTCACCCGCGCCGAAGGTCGCGCCCGGATCGTGGCTGCGGTCGGCAACCGGCTGGATGTGCTGATCAACAACGCCGGGGCGTTGCGGGTCGGGACGGCGGGCGAGATCGACGATGCAGCGCTTGGCCTGATGGTGCAAACCAACCTGCTGGCCCCGATGGCACTGACCCGCGATCTGCTGCCCGCCCTGAAGGCGGCGCGCGGGCGGGTGGTCAATGTGGGCTCGATGTTCGGCGACATCGCCTATCCCTACTTTGCCGCCTACTCGGCCACCAAATTCGGTTTGCGCGGCTATTCCGATGCCCTGCGGCGCGAGCTTGCGGGCAGCGGCGTCGGCGTGACCTATGCCGCCCCGCGCGCCGCCCGCACCGAAGCCACCGAGGAATTCGACGCCCTGGTCGGGCCGATGGCGATGGTGCTGGATGCGCCGGAAACCGTGGCGGCACGGATCTGGGCCGCCGTCGAGACCGGCCGCAACAACAGCTATCCCGGTGCCAAGGAACGCCTGTTCGTGCTGATCCAGCGCCTGTTCCCGGCCCTGATCGACCGCTCGGTCGGGGCGCAGGCCCGCGACCCGAAAGTCACATCGGCGCTTGCCGCCCTGCGCCACCGCGCCTGAACCCCTGCAAGGAGACCTTCGTTGCGCTACAATCTGATCCGCCCCGCCAATCCTGCTGCGCGCAGCCTGACAACTGCCGTAGTGCCCGAGGTCAAAGCCTTCCTTGCCCGCGACGGCTGGGCGATCCTGCGCGGCTTTGACGTTGACATGCAAAGTTTCAGCGATCTGGTGGCCGGGCTGTGCACCCGGATCACCTTTGACCCGGCGCGCGAATATACCGCCGACAACACCCAGAAGGTCGATGCCGGGCTGGGCCCGATCGGGCTGCACATCGAGAACGGCAACACCCCGAAATGCCCTGACGTGGTGGCGTTCTTTGCGCGCCGCGCCGCGTTTGAAGGCTCGCAGACCACGATCTGCGACGGGGTGCAGGTTTTTGGCGCGTTCGATGACCACCTGAAGCAGCGCTGGTCGCAGAAGATGACCGTCACCCGGACCCTGCCCGAAGTGCTGTGGAAGCGCTACCTGGCCAACGAGCATCCGGCCCTGAGCAGCCCCGATCAGGTGCGCTATGAGCATGTGCTGCAATTCAAGGCCGCCATTCCAAATCAGGATTTCGTGCTGAATGACGACGGCTCGCTGGTCTATTCGCTGACCCTTGATCCGGTGCGGCGATCAAACCTTGCCGATGTCACCGGCTTTGCCAACGCGGTGCTGGGGCCGTCGCACAACTACCAGCCGCCGCGTTACACCCTTGCCGACGGCAGCGAGGTGACGGCAGGCGAGATCGAGGCCCTGCGCGCGATTGCCGAGCGCTTTACCACCGAGATAAACTGGCAGGACGGCGACGTGGCGGTGCTGGACAACACCCGCGTCCTGCACGGCCGCCGCGCCATCAAGGACCCCACCCGCGAGCTTTACATCGGCATGGGCACGCTGTGACGGCATCGGCGCGGGACCATTCGCGCAAATCCTGCCGGAACCTCTGACAGCGGCAGCGCCACGCCCTTGGGTTGTTGCGCGTCGGGATGAGGCCGTGTATCACCCTTGCGGGCAACGACCCTGCGGGGGTTTGAGGGAGAATGCGGATGCGTCGGGTTGTAATCACCGGTCTGGGAATGGTCACGCCGCTGGCCTGCGGGGTCGAGCAGACCTGGAGCCGGTTGCTGGCGGGGCAATCGGGGGCGGGGCTGATTACCCGGTTTGACGCGAGCAACGTGCTGACCAAATACGCCTGCGAGATTCCGCGCGGCGATGGTTCGGACGGCACTTTCAACCCCGACGACTGGATGGAGCCGAAAGATCAACGCAAGGTCAATGACTTCATCCTTTACGCGATGTGCGCGGCGGTGCAGGCGGTGCGGGATGCGGGCTGGGAGCCGGAAACCGATGCCGAGCGCTGGCGCACCGGGGTGATGATCGGCTCGGGCATTGGCGGGCTGTCGTCGATTGCGGAAACGGCGGTGCTGATCAAGGAAAAGGGGCCGCGGCGGGTGTCGCCGTTCTTCATTCCGGGTGCCTTGATCAACCTCGCCTCAGGGCAGGTGTCGATCCGCTTTGGTTTTCAGGGGCCGAACCATGCGGTGGTGACGGCCTGCTCGACCG
>Ga0210016_1004033_pt1 | contig 12655 bp, 9 predicted proteins | sample CryGeyCG2014_300_FD_185454 | JGI IMG/M metagenome (GOLD analysis project Ga0210016, IMG submission 185454) | Groundwater microbial communities from aquifer - Crystal Geyser CG02_land_8/20/14_3.00 (SPAdes) (version 2) | ecosystem: Environmental > Aquatic > Deep subsurface > Groundwater | place... | reverse complement strand
GGCTGATCTTAATATTCGCAAAAACATCTTTGTCTTGATTGACGAAGCCCATCGCACGACCGGTAGCGACTTGGGGACATTCGTTATGGCCGCTATGCCAAACGCTACCTTTATTGGCTATACCGGCACGCCAATTGATAAGGCGCATTATGGCAAGGGCACGTTTAAAACCTTTGGCGTTCATGACGCTAAGGGTTATCTACATAAATATAGTATTAGCGAAAGCATTGAAGACGGCACAACCTTGCCTCTTTACTATTCCCTAGCGCCTAACGAAATGTTGGTACCGAAAGAAACATTAGAGCGAGAGTTTTTAAATCTAGCGGCAGAGCATGGCGTAACTGATATTGAAGAGTTAAACGCTATCTTGGAACGAGCGGTTAATACCAGAAACTTTTTAAAGGGCCAAGGTCGCATTGAAAAAGTTGGTAAGTTTGTGGCCGAACATTTTAAACAATATATTGAGCCAATGAATTATAAAGCATTTTTGGTGGCGGTAGATCGCGAAGCCTGCGCTTTGTATAAAAAAGAACTGGATAAATATTTACCTAAGGAATGGAGTGAAGTTGTCTTCACTGGAAATAATAGTGACCCGGAACTGCTTAAGGAATTTACCTTAGATACTCAGAAAGAGAAAGAAGTCCGCCGGGACTTCGCCAGGTTTGGTACAACGCCAAAGATTCTAATAGTCACGGAAAAATTATTGACCGGTTATGATGCGCCGATTTTGTATTGCATGTATCTTGATAAGCCAATGCGCGATCATGCTCTATTGCAAACTATCGCCCGTGTTAATAGGCCATATGAAAACGAGGAAATGAAAATGATAAAACCGCATGGTTTTGTTTTGGATTTTGTCGGTATCTTTGATAAACTGGAAAAAGCCCTCTCCTTTGATAGCGACGAAGTTAATGCTATTGTTAAGGACCTATCGCTATTAAAAGACAGATTTGTTAAAAAGCTAACCGAAGAAGCCAAACCTTATTTTAAATTGTTGGTTGGGCCGTTTGACGACCGGTTAGCCGGCGCTCTAATTGAGTATTTCAGAGATGAAGAAACAAGAAAAGCATTCTTTAAGCTGTACAATGAGATTGAAATGCTTTATGAAATTATATCGCCTGATGCTTTTCTTAGGCCATACGTAGATAATTACACAACTCTATCCAGTATGTATCAAGTAGTGCGTAACGCCTATGCCAGGCAGGTATCAATTGACCGGGAATTCCAAAAGAAAACTTCCGAACTGGTGCAAGAGCATATTCAAAGCAGCCCGGTTAGGTTAGGCGCCGATTTAATTAAGCTTGACGAGAAAGGCATTGAGATTATTAAAAACAAAAATCAGCCGGACGAGATTAAAATTATTAACTTATTAAAAAGCATTCAGAAATTAGCCAAGGAAAAAGCTAACGATCCGGTGCTTATATCGGTTAAAGAACGAGCGGAAGATATAATGGACGCTTACTCTAACCGCCAAATAACTACTATAGAAGCCTTAAGGCAGCTATTGGAATTAGCAGAAGGCGAAGCGGTTAGAGATAAAGAGCAGGAAAGAGAAGGCATTACCAGTACAGCCTGGTTTATTCGCGATGTATTGGCTGATAAAAAGATAGTTGACTTACAGGCGGTTAAGGATTTAGAAACAATTATTAGCCAATACCCGGAGTTTACCAGAAGCGAAAAGCTGACACGTGATCTAAAGAATAACCTTTATGACCGGCTAGAGCCGTTAGGTCTTTCCTTGGAAGAACAGAAAAAGATAGCTGATAAAATAATCGAAACGCTCACTATAGCAAACAAATGAAAAAGAAAATAATTAAAACCTGGGAATCAAAGCGAGAATTTAAAGAGGAGGTATATTTGCGTGCTAATAAAGTTAAAGTAAAAATTAAGCAAATTACTATCCGGCCAATGACTCGCAAGTGGGCCAGCTGTTCAACCAGTGGTTATTTTACTTTTAACCTAGAGCTACTTGGCATGGAGCGCTCGCTCGGAGAATATGTTATTTTACATGAGCTACTTCATTATCATGCGCCTAATCATGGTAAGCTATGGAAGAGCTTAATGGAAGCGCACCTGCCAAACCATCTTAAGATTGCGGAGAAATTAAAAGCCTTATATAAATGATTTATCATACAAATAATTATTAGGTATTTATATTATGCAAATCTCTAACATCAAAGTTGAAAATGAATATCGATTTGGCAATATTATTAACGAGCTTGAAGCCGGCAAACTAAAGATACCTCGCTTCCAACGGGAGTTTGTTTGGGAGCAATCAAAGGTGATTGAACTGCTGGATAGTATTTATAAAGAATTCCCGATCGGCAGTTTCTTTATCTGGGTGGCAGATGAAAAGTATAAAGAATATTTTCGTGATATTCCTGAGTTGGGTCTACCAAGACCGTCGCATAAGGGGCCTATTGATTTTATTCTCGACGGCCAGCAGCGCATAACTTCTTTATACGTCACCATAAAAGGCAAAAGCGTTGGCGATACTAATTACTCTCACATTGCCTTTGATTTAGATCGGCAAATATTCACCCTGCATTTGGGAAAATATAAGTATGGCGGCAGCGTAGTACCGTTATATAAGCTTTTTAATGACGAACATCTCCAAGTTTATGACGCATTGACTCAGGAGCAAAAGAAAATGTTTGCCAAATGCCGGGCTACCTTTGAAAATTATCCGTTATCAGTTATAAGGGTACATGAAAAAGATTTAGTTGACGCTATAGTAATATTTGAACGTATTAATCAAGGCGGCAAACCTTTAAGTATTTTTGATTTAGTCGTTGCCGGAACTTGGGGATTTGATTTTGATCTGCGAGAAAAATTTGAAGAACTGGAAAGAAGAATTAAAGACAAGGGGTTCGGGAAAATCAAGCCTGAAGTGGTATTGCATATTTTGGGCTTGGTCGTAAAGGGTTATTGCAATAAAATTAACTTACTTGCTATTACCAAGGAGGAGGCTAGTGCCGCCTGGCCAGATATAGAAAAGGCTGTTGAACAGGCAGTAGATTATTTACGCAGTAATTTGGGAGTAAAAATATATGATTTTTTGCCATACCCCCCGATACTTTCGCTATTAGCTTATCTATATTTTAAAATTGACGGGCGGACACTTAGCCCGACCATAAGCAAAACTGTTAACCAGTGGTTTTGGCAGTCTGCCCTAAGCGAACGATACGCCCGCTCTCGTGAAACTACAATGGGCGAAGACCGCAAACGCATATTTGATCCATTAATCGTAGGCAAAGATGTGCGCTTTACTTTCCCGGTCAATGTCACGCCGGAGCGGTTATTGGAAATTAAAATTAGCACCAAGTCAGCCATAAGAAATGCTTACTTTTGTTTTCTAGCCAAGGCTCAGCCGCAACATTTTTTAAATAACACTTTAATCCAGCTCGATTATAATCTCTGCTCTCAATATAATAACAGCGAAAAACATCATATATTCCCCCGCGCCTTTCTTGCGAGTAAAAATATTAAAGGTAAAAATCTAATGTTGAACTTTTGTTTTATTCCGGCTGAGCTTAATAAAGAAATTTCCGATAATTCACCTAATGAATATTTTTCCAAATACCGCAAGGAAAATGGGAGCTTTTTAACGACGCTAAAAAGCCATTATATTCCTTACGGCGATTTTATTGAATCAAACGACTTCGATCGCTTCCTTATAACCAGAGCCCGCCTAATAAGTGACGCCTTAGTGAACCAGGCCGGCAGCGTAATAATCGGCTCCGATTCAAACAGGGCAATTAGCGATATTGAAACCATGATCCGCGATCACATAGATCAGATATTGGTAGAGGCAGCCGGAGAAAACTATTGGAAACAAAGAATACCGGGCAATGTGCAGGAAACTATTAAAACAAGAATAATGGACTATGCGAAAAAAATTCCCGATATACAGCCAGAGCAATACACAAACAGGGATCGTTTGGATCAGGCCGACATTATGGACTATCCTCAGATTATTATGAATAATTGGGAAGTTTTTGAACCAACATTTAAATCTCGCGGCGAAGTTGAAAAAAGATTTTTAGGACTAAGAGAGTTACGCAATTGTATTGCTCATAATAAACCAGTTGATTCGGTCGTACGCAAGGACGGCGAGGCGGCAATAGAATGGCTTTATAGAGCATTGCGCAGGTCAGAGGATGTTATTGGGCCTGAATCGGAGAATCTATTTACAAAAGAAGAGTTAGAAACAATATCAAAAGTGCGTGACGAAGTTGGAAAAAAATTAAACATTCCATTTAATTTATATGAAACGGAACCCAGGGCCCTCAGCGCCAGCAGAATAAAAGGAGAAATTATTGAGCATTGTTACGAGTTGTTAAGCGAAGCTAAGTATCTTCCGTCATTACAGATATGGAAATGCTCGTACTACACCGGAAATTTGCAGATGTTTATTTGTTTGCAAGTTAATGAAAATAGTGAGGAAGTATTGGAGTGTTTGAAGGCAAGCGATTATTTTCACGATTGGCTATTTAAGCCGGAAATAAACGGAAAATTAATAGCTTCCCTGTTTGATCTTAACAACGAAAAAGAGTTTGCCAAAAAGCTTGAATCGGCCATACAAAATTCTCAGGAGATAATTAACCGATGTATCGATAAAAGAAAAAAGGCCGTGTACACTTTTAAAATTGAAACGGCAGTTGCTAGTGGGGCCTTATTGCCCGGCCAAGACTTTATTGTTTTTAATGGTTCTACCGCCAGGATAAAGGAGGCAAGCAGTTTCAAGGGATCAAGCGGCCAAAAGCTAAGAGCCAAGTTAGTCAAAGACGGTGTATTAGCGCGTCAAGATAACGAGCTTTATGTGTTTACACATGACTATATTTTTTCCAGCCCAAGTGCTGCCGGCGATACTATCACCGGACATAATACCAACGGCTGGAATACCTGGAAAAATATAAAAGGCGAAACCTTAGAAGGCGTTAGACAGAAAACTAAACCCAAAAATGACAAAGATAATTTGCTTATAAAATTTCTTAATAATTTTAATGAGCAAGAATCAGCCGTCATACAGAATCTAAAAGATTATTTTCAAGGATCCGGTTGGCTGGATTTTGGCAATACCGGAGATCGCATGACTTTTAAAATGAGATTTGCCGGACATCAAATTAATCCCATAACAATCAGATCGGATAGAACAATAAAATTTCGCTTTGGCTACTTAATATCGGACCGGGAATTGCCCGCTAAAATGGTAAACGCTTTTAAGGAAAATGTGCTAAGGGTTTTTTCCGGCCAGCCAGTCATTAAAGGTAGCCACAACGATATTGTTTACGAGTTTGGCCAGCTCTTGGATGAAGCCAGATTGAAAAAATTTAAGCAGGCCATAGACGCTTTCATAAAAGATTGCTCGGAAAATTAGAATATTTTAATTGCATGACTAATCCTAAGAAGATAAAAATAAAATACACTCAGGTAAAAACCGATCCGGAAATAATTGAGCAACATATAAATGAAGCTTTTGATATTTTATTTAATGAAACAATCAAACAAAAATATAATATTAAAAAATAAACAACACCTAAATAATTATGGTCATTAACCTTTGGGAAATAATAAAATACATATTGATAATTCTATGGGAGCTTTGGCCTCTTTGGTTAATTTTGCTGGCCGTTTTAATATTCCAGTTAATTTTTGATTGGCTCGATTTGGAAATAGACAACTGGCATCTTCGCCGAAAATTCAAGAAGGGAGAAGCCTGGAGGTCTGATCGCTATCTTTTACATTGGCTTCGAGCCATGAAGCCGTCGGAGTTTGAAGATTATATAACTAACCTGTTCTCTCGCCTGGGCTATAAGGCGCAGGCGGTTGGCCAGTCTTACGATGGCGGCATTGATGTAATTGCTGAAAAAGACGGGATTACAAATTATATTCAATGCAAAAAGTTTATTACTTCTCAAGTAGCCGTTGGTGCTGTACGAGATTTTTACGGCGCTCTGGCTGATCGATTGGCAAACGGACAGGGTTATTTTATTACTACCAATAAATTTACGCTTGAAGCTCGTAAGTTCGCCGAGGATAAACCAATTGAGTTAATAGACGGCTTTGAGCTGATCAGTTATATTCGGATGGCCAAGAAAGATGATAAACCAAATATTATGCCAGTTATTCAATCATCCGGAACATGTCCTAAGTGTGGTGGTAAGCTAGTAGGGCGGACTGGAAAGTTTGGAATATTTTATGGATGCGCGAATTATCCAAAGTGTAAATATACGATTAATAAAAAATAATAATCACATGGGCCACTTATTTTTGACTATAAAATATTTATTAAAAGACCTTAAGGCGAGCTTAAAAGGTGAACCTATATCGCCTACTGTGCCGCCTGGCGTTTCTAAAATAGACTGGAAATCAGATTTATTATACTTGAGCAAACTCATTAAAATAAAAACCAATAGTAAAACCGATCTCCTTTCATACATTAGCCTAGATCCTAAATTATTAAATAACCCCCGAAAAAGAAAACAAGCTGAACTACATATTAATCAAGCGTTTAGTGAGCTTAAAAAGTTTGAAAAAACTTTCGGGGCTAAAAGTTTTGATAATTGGGATTTTAACGAACAGGGTGGGGGTTTTATTAACAAAGACAACTCTAGAGAACAAATTATACTTGGTAAAAAAAGTCAGCCATTTTATGTAGCTAAAGAATTGTGGAGAAATAAAAACAAATATGCCACCACAAACCAGATAGCAAACAGAGTATTAGATGATATTAGAATCGACAAAGCGGGCGTACGAAAAGCTATACATGAAATAAAAAATAAACTCCGTGATGCAGAAGAGAATAATGGATATAGTTTTCCCTATGAAATAGTAAGGCCAGATGACCGTAATGCCGGAGTCGGACTATTCGACAAACAGTAAAAACAATTAAATTTTAAACTACAGAAACGTCTCTATGGACGTTTTTTTATATTCTAAAACGTCGGAAAAACGTCAGGCAGAATATTTTATTAATGCTAACTTTAAATAAAATATAACGTGACGTTGGGCGAACGCCGGCTTAGTTGAGAAAATAAAGTCATAACTAATTAACAAAACCGAGCAGCTATGACCACTTGCCTGCCGGACAAAACAATTTATGTCAGACGAAGTTAAGATTCTTAAAAATGTCGGCGGTGTCGACGGGAAAGGACAGACCGACGACAACGACGACAAAAATCCGAAGATTGAAGATAAATCTTCTTCGGTAGAAACCGTTATTAATATCATTAAAAATGGCGGAGTAGAAATTTTGGTTGACCAATTTGATGAAGTTTACGCTTCATTTAATGGAATGAATAAGATGCTGAAGACGGACTCCAGTGATTTCAAAAACTGGGTACGGCTTGAAGCATATAGAAAAATAGGGAAAGCCTTCTGCAAAGATACCATTGAAAACGCCGCCGGAATCTTGGAGGCAAAAGCAAAAGAAAAAAATCAAAGAGCAGAACTTTATATTCGTGCCGCCAAAGATAAGGAAGGTAACTATTGGTACGATTTAAGTAAAGAGGCTGCGGTTAAGATTAATAAAGACAGCTGGATTATAGTTCAAAATCCTCCAAAGATATTTAAAAAATTTAAAACCCAGGCAGCGCAGGTAACTCCGATAGGCGGAAAAAAATTATCAGAGTTAATTGGTTTCTTTAATCTTTCAAGCGAAGACGATAAAATTCTGATGCAGATTTATTTAGTGACTAGTTATATTTTTGGTTTCCCCCATCCCATCTTAATCTTATTCGGCCAGCATGGGTCTGGCAAAAGCACCGCATGCAAGTATTTAAAATCGTTGACTGATCCTTCTGTTGTTGGAATTATGGGGCCCATTAGAAATTCTAATGATTTTATTCAAGCCGTCTCGCACAACTGGACTGTTTATTTTGACAATCTTTCAAGGATGAACGCGGATTTATCCGATGCGTTATGTCGTGTTAGTACCGGAGAGGGTTTCCTCAAAAGGAAATTATATAGTAACGACGAAGATTTCGTTTATGATTTTCAGCACATTGTCGGGCTGAACGGGATTAACAACTTGGCCAGTAAGTCCGATCTGCTTGATCGTTCATTGCTAATTGAATTAACGCGAATTTCCGAAAAAGAAAGAAGCACTGATGAAAAAGTAAAAAAGGCATTTAATTTAATAAAGCCGTACATTATAGGCGCTTGTTTTGATGCTGTGGCCAAGGCTATCAATATTTTACCAAACGTCAAGATAGAATATGTCCCCCGAATGGCGGACTTTGCTTATTGGGGATATGCAGTGGCTGAGGCACTAGGCATAGGAGGAGTAAAATTTTTACAGGCGTATGAAAATAATATTTTAAGGCAAAACAGGGAGGCCATTAAGGCAAACCCGGTGGCGAAAGCTATTCTAATTTTTATGGCTAAACAAGTCAACGATAAAGTTGAAGAGACTCCCGATTGTTTATTCGACGAATTAATAAAAAACGCATATAAAGCAGAAACGGATTATACCAAAGACCAGTCTTGGCCGACAAATGTTAATTGGTTTGGGAGAAGATTAAATGAAGCAATTCCTAACTTAGAAAAAGCTGGTATTAGAATCACTAAAAGCAAGGGTGATGAGAGAATGATTATTATCGAAAAAATAAATACTGATATCAAAAGTAACTCTCCGCTAAATGACGACATAGACGTTTCAGAAATACCCATGGACGATGGGTTAACGCCGGCAGAGCGAGAACGTAAGCAGGCATATGGCTTTAATGGCAACGACATAAAGAATGGGGATGATTTTGACGTAAGTAAAATTATGTTTTAATTAATATTTATCTTGAGGTATAATATGGGAGTCCACATTGCTTAATTGCAATGCCCATATTGTACCTTAACAATTAAATGAACGGTGATTCAAACACGAACAACTTAATCAAACCCGTAGAATTAGCAGAATTCTTAGGTATTTCTAAGTCTTCCGTCTACCTGCTGGTAGAAACTCGTAAACTCCCCTTCTATAAAGTTGGCGGCGGCTTAAGATTTAAGATGACCGACATCGAGGAGTACTTAAAAACTGTTCGTGTTGAACCAATCGTTACAAAAAAATATGGGCATAATTAAACGAGGCAAAAAATACTATATTAGCTTTAGATTAAACCGACGAAGGTATCGTAGAGTCAGTCCTGACAGTAGTAAGGGCGGCGCCAAGGCTTATGAAGCCCTAATGAGACAAAATATAGCCAGCGGCAAGCCGCTTAACATTTTCGAAAACGCAAAGGACGCCCCCACCTTCAAAGACTTCTCCCGGAAATGGTTTGAGGTGTATGTAAAAACCAATAATAAATATTCCGAAACGTTGAATAAAGAATCTGTCCTAAGAGCTCACCTTAATCCGCACTTCGGGCAAATGCGTTTGGATAAAATCAGCAGCCTGGACATCGAAGACTTCAAGGCAAAGGAATTAAAATCCGGTTTAGCCAATAAAAGCGTCAACAACTCCCTAATCGTTTTAAGCAAATGTTTAAACACGGCTAAGGAGTGGAGCATGTTGGCCAATGTGCCTAAAATAAAACTGCTCAAAGTTGAACCGCAAAAATTCGACTTCTTAAGCGACGCCGAAAGCCAACTGCTCTTGGACAACTGCGACGGCCTGCTGAAAAATATGGTTTTCGTAGCGCTTAAAACCGGCTTACGTTTCGGCGAACTGATTGCCCTGCAGCCTGGCGATATAGATTTGGATAATAAGCTTATGACTGTCAGCAAATCAATCAGCTGCGGCCGCATGGGCGCGCCTAAAAGCAATAAAATTAGGTTCATTCCCCTTTTAGAAGAAGTTTGTCAGGTACTGGCTATCGGAAACGCAAAAACCAGTTTCATATTCAGCAAAAATGGTAAAGATCCATTAGGCAAAATGCAATGTTCAAGGTGGTTGCGCCGCGCCTGTGAGAAAACCGGCCTAAGAAACATAGGTTGGCACACTCTAAGGCACACTTTCGCCTCTCAGCTGGCGCAGAATGGCGTTTCTATCATGCTGATTAAAGAATTACTTGGCCATGCCGATATAAAAACTACCCTACGCTATTCTCACTTGACTCCGCTAGTCACTAGGGAGGCAATAGAGACGCTAAATAAAAAAAGCGGCCACAAAGCGGCCACAAATTCTGTTTTAGAAGACTTAAAAATATTAACTCTTGCCCCTGTTAGATCTGAAATATCTCTGAAAACCCAATAGAATAAAAGGTTTTATCTCAATAACCTTTTGGTACCGCTACGGGGAATCGAACCCCGGTTACCAGGATGAAAACCTGGTGTCCTAACCACTAGACGATAGCGGCAAATGTAAAATAAATAGCCCTATAACGGACTAAAAAAATTATAAACTAAAACCTACTTTTAGTCAATAAACGCATGCTTACTGCCAAAACTTAAATCTATTCCTTTTCCTCTTTTTTGCTAAAAAACCAGGCACAGCAATTATCGCCCGTCTTTTTTTTCAGCAGATAAGCGCCAGCCAGAATTAAAAGAGCCGGCCAGATGACCGACCAATTAATCGCCGGAATCAGATTCAGGTTCTCCAGGAGAAAAACCGCGCCGATGATGATTAAAAACCATGGTAGCGCCATAAGTTTATGGTTAATTATTTTAATTCGCGCTTAATCCAGCCCACCCAGGGAATCTTCGCCGGATTGGCATTATTGAGCATGGCCAGATAGTAGCTTGTCCAGCAGCCGAATTGCAGCATGGCAAGGGCCTGTTCCAATTTGGTGGCGCCCCGCGGCCAGTACTCCACGGCTTTAATTTTATTTTTCCTGGCTATTTGCTTGGTCAGCCGGGCGCGCCGCTGGACCCGCGGATGATAGAGCGAAGAGTTGATAAATAAAAATATTAAATTAGCTTTATTGCTTTTCGGATTAGCCAAGCTTTCCAGCGCGTAATGGTTTAAATCCGGCAGTTCCAGAAAACTGGCGAAATTTTTGCTGGTTTCATTAAGTTGGTTGCGTAAAATATTTAAATTACCAACTAAAAATTCCGCCGCCACGATTACCGGAATTTTTTTATGTAATTTTATGGCCGTTTGCTTGGCTTGATTTGTTTTAACTGGATGCAACGGCCTTAACGCCTGGTCGGACAATTCCAGCTTGGCAATAATATCTTCCAGCTCTTTTTCTTTAATGCTAAACAGCCCGGCTTTGGCCAAAAGCACGGCCACGCCAAAAACCGAATAGCCCAAGCCCAGGCGCGGCTGGCCCGACGGATTAAATTCCGGCTTAAACATAAAGCCCGGAATATCGTCTTTAATCATCAAGTCTGCCAGCTTATTTTTTCCCTGTTCGCAAATGCCCATGATTTTGGCGCCTCGTTTTTTTACCTCTTTATAAACGCTTAACGGTTCCTCGGTATTGCCGGAATAAGAGGAAATCAAATATAAAGTGTTTTCGTTGACATGGGCCGGCACCTGGTAGCCCGGCATGATGGTAATCGGCAATTTTATTCGGTCGCTTAAAGCCGCAGCTACCAGCCCGACGCCGACATTTGACCCGCCCATGCCGTTCACCACCACCTGCGTCACCCGACTATATTCCCGCGGCACTTTAACCAAACGCGCCTGGCCTAAAACCTGCCTTAGCTGGTCGGGCAAAAACTCAATGGACTTGGCCACCTGGCCGGTATCCAGTTTTTTATAGATTTTTGGGTCATCTAAATTGTTCATAAATTTATTATACCATACTTTATTTAAAAATTATAACTTGATTTTTGCGTCTATTTATGTTAAATTTTTAATGTCAGCCCTAAGCTGATTTTATTCATAAATTGATATTTTATTTTATGTCGGGGCATAGCAAATGGGCAACGACCAGACGGCAAAAAGCCGTGGTGGACGCTAAAAAAGGCGCGATTTTCACTAAAATTGGCAAGCTGATTGCCATCGCGGCGCGTAAAGGCCACGACCCGACCGCGAACTTCAGCTTGCGCCTGGCCATGGAAAAAGCGCGCCAAGCCAACATGCCGAAAGACAATATTGAGCGCGCCATCAAGCGCGGCACCGGCGAGCTGGCCGGCGCGCAAATTGAAGAACTGATTTATGAAGGCCTGGGCCCGGCCAAAGCGCAATTTATCGTCAAGGTTTTAACCGACAACAAAAACCGCACGGCCGCGGAAATCAGGCACTTGTTCGCCGACTCCGGCGGCTCATTGGGCGCGGTGATGTGGAACTTTGAATTAAAGGGCGTAATCGGAATTTCCAGCGACCAGTTGGCGAAGGCCAATCAAGAAAATTTTGAATTGGAGCTGATTGACCAAGGGGCCGAGGATATTATCACCGAAACCGAAGGCTTAACCGTTTACACCAAGCCCGAAGACCTGCAAAAAACCAAACAATTTTTGGAAACTAAAAATATCGCCACCGAGTCGGCGGAAATTGAATACGTAGCCAAGAACTCGCTGGAGTTAAGCGGCGAAGACAAAAACAAAGTGCAATCTTTTATTGACCAGCTGGAAAATAACGAAGATGTGGCAGACTATTACGCAAACGTAAACATATAAAATGAATAAAAAATCTACCATCATCCTCGGCATTGACCCAGGCATCGCCGACACCGGCTACGGCCTGATTAAAAACGAAAGCGGCAAATTAAGCTGTTTGGCTTACGGCTCCATCAGAACTTCGGCCAAACTCGCCCTGCCCGACCGGCTGGAA
>Ga0210016_1004031_pt1 | contig 12657 bp, 9 predicted proteins | sample CryGeyCG2014_300_FD_185454 | JGI IMG/M metagenome (GOLD analysis project Ga0210016, IMG submission 185454) | Groundwater microbial communities from aquifer - Crystal Geyser CG02_land_8/20/14_3.00 (SPAdes) (version 2) | ecosystem: Environmental > Aquatic > Deep subsurface > Groundwater | place... | reverse complement strand
CACCGACAATAACCTCGTGCCGCATGGTCCGCTGCTCCCGCATACGACGTCGTTAACGACGACAATAACGACGTCAGCTTAGATCGTGAGAAGCGTCAGCAAAAGGCGGCCGCAATCGGGCGGTTACGTCCTTGCCGCCCGACACTGGTGTGCTACACCGGACCCATGACATCGCGGGGGGCGGCCATGGACATCGACACGCTGCACGCGCAGGAGACCCGGCTGGTTTTCGCCCGCTTCGACGAGACCACCGCGCTTGTGCTCGGGCAGGCGCTGGTCAAGCTGGCGCAGGCCGGGGCGCTGCCGGTGGTGATCGACATCCGCACCCCGGACCGGCCGCTGTTCTACGCCGCCCTGCCGGGGTCGGCCCCGCTCAATGCGCTGTGGGCGCGGCGCAAGAGTGCGACCTGCCTGATGTTTCAGGCCGCGTCGCTGCTGGTCGGCATGCGCCTGCGGGCCAAGGGCGACAGCCTTGATAAGCATGGCCTTGCCAGCGCCGACTACGCCAGCAGCGGCGGCAGTTTTCCGTTGCGGGTCAGCGGCGCGGGGGTGGTCGGGGCGGTCACCGTCTCGGGCCTGACCGAGGTTGAGGATCACGCGCTGGTGGTGGCGGGGCTGGAAAACCTGCTCGGAACCTGACGCTTCAGCCGCATTTCGACTGGCCGCAACTGGCGCAGGTCATGCAGCCTTCGATCATGCGCAGATCATAGCTGCCGCAGCTTTCGCAGGCCTTGCGCGGGGCTTGCGCTGCGGGGCCTTCGGCCTTGGGGTCGGATTTCAGGCCCATGCCCGCCCCGGCGATAAAGCCGATCGCTACCAGATGGCGCTCGATCACCGCGCCGATCGCGGCCAGGATCGAGGGGATGTAAGTGCCGTTCATCCAGGCCCCGCCGCGCGGGTCGAACACCGCCTTCAGTTCCTCGACCACGAACGAGACATCACCGCCCCTGCGGAACACCGCCGAGATCATCCGGGTCAGCGCCACCGTCCAGGCGAAATGCTCCATGTTCTTCGAGTTGATGAAGACCTCGAATGGGCGGCGGTGGCCAGCCATGATGATGTCGTTGATGGTGATGTAAAGCGCGTGCTCGCTGCCCGGCCACTTGATCTTGTATGTAGCACCTTCCAGTGCGGCGGGGCGATCCAGCGGCTCGGACAGGTAAACCACTTCGCCATCCGCGGGTGCCACGGCCAGCGGGGCCTTGTCGCTGGTCTCGGTGACCGTCAGCACCGAGCCGGTCACGGCGTTCGGGCGGTAGGTGGTGCAGCCTTTGCAGCCCTGATCCCAGGCCGCCATATAGACCTCTTGAAAATCGTCAAAGCTGATGTCGGCGGGGCAGTTGATGGTCTTGGAAATGCTTGAATCCACCCATTCCTGCGCCGCCGCCTGCATCCGCACGTGATCGAGCGGCGCGAGCGTCTGGGCGTTCACGAAATAGTCTGGCAGGGCCGCGTCGCCCATCTTGTCGCGCCACAGCCGCACCGCGGCATCGACCACTTCCTCTTCGCTGCGCGAGCCGTCCTTTTGCAGCACCTTGCGGCTGTAGGCATAGGCGAACACCGGCTCGATCCCCGACGAGACATTGCCCGCGTAAAGGCTGATGGTGCCGGTGGGGGCGACCGAGGTCAGATGCGAATTGCGGATGCCATGGGCGCGGATCGCCTGCTGCACCTCGCCATCGAGGGTTGACGCAAAGCTGCCCGGTGCCAGATATTTCTCGGCGTCGAACAACGGAAATGCCCCCTTTTCGCGCGCGAGGTCGGACGACGCGAGGTAGGCCGCGCGGGCAATTGCCTGCATCCAGACCCCGGTCTGCGCCACCGCTTCGGCCGAGCCATAGCGCAACCCCAGCATCAACAGGGCATCCGCGAGGCCGGTAACCCCCAGCCCGATACGACGCTTGGCATGGGCCTCGGCCGCCTGTTCGGGCAGCGGAAAGCGGCTGGTGTCCACCACGTTGTCCATCATCCGCACCGCCGTGCGCACCAGATCGTCCAGCGCCTTGGGGTCGAGCCTTGCCCCGGCTGCAAATGGGTCGCTTACCAGTGCGGCAAGGTTGATCGAGCCCAGCAGGCAGGCCCCGTAAGGCGGCAGCGGCTGCTCGCCGCAGGGGTTGGTGGCGGCAATGGTCTCGACATACCTCAGGTTGTTCACGGCATTGATGCGGTCGATGAAGATCACGCCGGGTTCGGCAAAATCATAGGTCGCGCGCATCATCCGGTGCCACAGATCGCGCGCCTGAAGGGTGCGGTAAACCTTGCCGTCGAACCCCAGATCCCACGGCCCGTCGGCCTTGACCGCCGCCATGAACGGATCGGTCACCAGCACCGAAAGGTTGAACATCCTGAGCCGCGCCGGATCCTGCTTGGCGGCGATGAAGGCCTCGATATCGGGGTGATCGCAGCGCAGGGTGGCCATCATCGCACCACGGCGCGATCCGGCCGACATGATGGTGCGACACATCGCATCCCACACGTCCATGAACGACAATGGCCCCGAGGCATCCGCCGCCACCCCCTTGACCTGCGCGCCGCGCGGCCGGATCGTGCTGAAATCATAGCCGATCCCGCCACCCTGCTGCATGGTCAGCGCCGCCTCTTTCAGGGCCTGGAAGATACCGGCCATGTTGTCGGGAATGGTGCCCATCACGAAGCAGTTGAACAGCGTGACCTGACGCCCGGTGCCGGCCCCGGCGGTGATGCGTCCGGCGGGCAGAAATTTGAAACCCTCTAGGGCGGCGTAGAACCGGCCTTCCCAAAGGGCCGGGTCGGCCTCGACGCCGGCCAGGGCGCGGGCGATGCGGTGCCAGCTATCCTCGACGGAGGCATCAATCGCGGTGCCGTCGGGGGCCTTGAGGCGATACTTCATGTCCCAGATCTGCTCGGCAATCGGGGCGGCGAATCGGGACATGGGATGAGCCTTCGGCTTGTGGGGGAATGGGCAGGAGGCACAAGATACGGCGGGGGAGGGCAAGGGTCAACTTGAAGTCTCGCCGTTGGCCGCTATTGTCCGCGGCACGCGGGGAGTGATCATGGCCGGTTTCGTCAATCTTGTGAAGCTCTGCGTTGGCACCGACCGGGTCGAAGACCTGATCGACTGGCAACAGGGCCAAAGCTGGCCCGGCGGCCACCCGGTGCATGTCACGCGGATGTGGCCCAAGCGTGGCCACGAGTTGCTGGCGGGCGGCTCGCTTTACTGGGTGTTAAAGGGCGTGATTCTGGCGCGACAACGGCTCGTGGCGCTGGAGGAAGTGCAAGGCAGCGACGGCATCCGGCGCTGCGCGCTGGTGCTGGACGCGGAGGTGATCCGCACCGCCGGTGCGCCCCGGCGACCATTTCAGGGCTGGCGCTACCTTGACCCAGCGGATGCGCCGCGCGATCTGGCTCCGGGGCGGAAGTTCGAGACGGCACTACCCGACCAACTGGCGCGGGCGCTGGCGGACATCGGGCTGCGCTGAGGCCCGCTCTTCCCTTCCTGCGGTCGGTCATCGCTGCGGCGGATCACGATGACCGACCGCAGGAAGGGAAGAGTGCGGGGGCGCTGCCCCCGCACCCCCGGGATATTTGGTCAAAGGAGAAACTTGAAGCGAGCCGGATGCTATCGGTTGTCGGCAGTCCCCAACCTGAGCTGCCGGGTCAGCGTGGCGAGGGTGGCGAGGGTCGCGGCGGTCCAGCCTGCGGTGCGGCTTTGGAACAGCACCGCCTGGCTCTGGTGGATCAGCCCGTCCGACAGCACCTTGAGGTGGTTGGCGCGCAGGGTCTCGCCCGACGAGGTGATATCGGCAATCGCCTCGGCGGTGAGGTTCTTGACGGTGCCTTCGGTCGCGCCCTGACTGTCGATCAGTTGATAGTCGGCCACCCCATGGGCGGTCAGGAACTCGCGCGCGAGACGGTGGTATTTGGTGGCGATCCGCAGCCGGAAACCGTGGCTGGCGCGGAAGGCCGCGGCGGCGGCGTCGAGATCATCAAGGGTTGCGACGTCGATCCAGGCGGCAGGCACGGCCAGGATCAGGTCGGCGTGACCAAAGCCGAGGGGAGCCAGTTCCGCCACCTGCTGGGGCCAATCGGCCAGCTTTTCGCGCACCAGATCCGAGCCGGTGACGCCGAGGTGAATCCGCCCGGCGGCCAGTTCGCGCGGAATTTCGCCAGCCGAAAGCAGAACCAGTTCAATGCCTTCCACACCTTCCACGGCCCCCGCATATTCGCGTTCGGCCCCGCTTTGGTGCATCAGGACACCGCGCGAACCGAACCACTGAAAGGTTTTTTCCATCAGGCGGCCCTTCGAGGGCACCGCAATCTTGAGAGTCATGCCGGTTCTCCGCGCAACGCGACCACCAGTCCGGGCCGGATGATGCCGCCCACGGCGGGGATCGAGCGCCCCTGCCCAAGCACGGCGGTCAGCGCGTCATAGCGCCCGCCCGACGCCACCGGTGGCAGGGCGGGATCGCTGGCGTGGAAGCTGAACACGAAGCCGTCGTAGTATTCCAGCGTGGTGCGGCCGTGGCTGGCCTCGAACGGCAGGGTGCCCACGTCGATGCCACGGGTGGCCAGCGCGTCAAGGCGCTTGGCAAAGCGGTCAACCGCCGGTGCGATGGCGGGCAGCAGCGGGGTGATCCCGCGCAGGTGGGTCAGCGCCGCAGTCGCCGGGGCCTGCAGGGCGAGAAGGTCGTAAAGCAGCGCCGCCTCGGGGGCGGCAAGCGGAGCCACCCCGGCATCCGCCAGCAGGGCGCGGGCACGGGCAGCAATCGCCTCGGCGCTGCGCAGGCCGATGGCGGGGCCTGCCGCCGCGATCAGAACCTCGGGCGGGGCGCTGGCGAGATGGTCAAGCAGCCGCGCGCGCGCCTCGGGCAGGGCCACCCGGCCGGCAAAGCGATCGAGCAGCGCCCGGAACCGCGCCGGTCGCCAGATGTGGCGCAGCAGCGCCGCCTTGCGCGGTGGGGTGGTGGAAAGGCCCTGCACGGCAGCCATCAGGATGCCGATGTCGCCGGTGGCCGGGCGCAGGCCAAGCGGCGCAAGGGTCTGGGCGAACAGGGCAAAGACCTCGGCATCGGCAGCTTCGGGGGCGGCGCGGTCGAACAGCTCGAAGCCGACTTGCAGGTATTCCGAGGCGCGCGCGCCAAGGTGGGCTTGGGCGCGGAACACTTCGCCCATATAAGTGTAGCGGGCAGGGTCGGCACCGTGCGCCATGTGGGCCTGCACCACCGGCACGGTGAAATCGGGGCGCAGCATCATCTCGCCGCGCAACGGATCGCTGGTCACATAAGCCCGCGCCCGGATATCCTCGCCGTAAAGGTCGAGCAGGGTTTCGGCGGGCAGCAGGATGTCGGCATCGACCGGCACCGCTCCGGCGGCCTGAAACCGGGCAAACAGGCGCTCGGCCTCGGCCCGGATGGCGGGTTTTTCGGTCATTGATCCAGCATCTTGCGCACCGCCGCCACCAGATCGGCACGCGGGATTTCCACCTGGGCGGGGCGGTCTTTCCATTCCTCCAGCGTGGCACTTTCGGCGATCCTGGCACCCAGGATCAGATCTTTGAGGATCACGGTGCCTTTCGCGGCCTCGTTCGCGCCCTGGATCACGGCCACAGGCGAGCCGCGTTTGTCGGCGTATTTCAACTGGTTGCCGAAGTTTTTCGGGTTGCCGAGGTAAACTTCGGCGCGAATGCCAGCCGCGCGCAGATCGGCGGCCATGCCCATGTAGTCGGCCATGCGGTCGCGGTCCATCACTGTCACCACCACCGGACCGGGGGTGGAGCCCGCCACCCGCCCCTTGGCCCGCAGCGCCGCCAGCAGCCGGTCCACCCCGATCGAGACGCCGGTGGCGGGCACCTTTTGGCCGGTGAAGCGCTCGACCAGATCGTCATAGCGCCCGCCGCCCGCCACCGAGCCGAATTGCCGCTTGCGGCCCTTGTCGTCGAGGATTTCAAAGGTCAGTTCGGCCTCATAGACCGGGCCGGTGTAGTAGCCAAGACCACGCACCACCGAGGGGTCGATCACGATGCGGTCGGGGCCATAGCCTTGGGCGGCGAGGAGGGAAGCAATGCTTTCCAACTCGGCAACGCCGTCGAGGCCGGTTGCCGATCCCTGCACCAGATCGCGCAACTGCGCGAGTGTCGCCGCACCCGTGTCGCGCCGCGCTGCGACAAAGCCCAGCACAACCTCGGCCTGTTGCGCGTTCAGTCCCGCGCCCTTGGTGACATCACCGCTTTCGTCCTTGCGCCCCTCGCCCAGCAGGTCACGCACCCCCTGCGGCCCCAGCCGGTCGAGTTTGTCAATCGCGCGCAGCACGATGCCGCGCTCATGGATGAAACGGCTGGGGTCAGCAGGATCGAGCACGCCCGCCATTTCCATCACCCCGTTCAGCACCTTGCGGTTGTTGATCCGCACCACATAGTCGCCACGGTCAATCCCCACCACTTCCAGCGCATCGGCCAGCATGGCGCAAATCTCGGCGTCAGCCGCCACCGACGCCGCCCCGACCGTATCGGCATCGCATTGATAGAACTGGCGAAATCGACCCGGCCCCGGCTTCTCGTTGCGCCACACCGGCCCCATCGCGTAGCGCCGGTAGGGGCTGGGCAGGTCGTTGCGATACTGCGCGGCCACCCGCGCCAGCGGGGCGGTCAGGTCATAACGCAGCGCCAGCCAGTCGGCGTCTTCGTCCTGCCAGGCGAACACGCCGTCGTTGGGGCGATCGACATCGGGCAGAAACTTGCCCAGGGCCTCGACCGTTTCCACCGCCGAGGTTTCCAGCGGATCAAAGCCGTAGCGGTGGTAAACTGCCGCGATCTGGTCCAGCATCAGCTTGCGTTCGCTGACTTCCGCGCCGAAATAATCACGAAAGCCCTTTGGCGTTGCAGCCCTCGGGCGGCGGGTGGATTTCGCTTTGGTCGGATCAGGGGCCATGGGTTGGAAGCCTTCGCTTGACGTCGCGGGCGGTGTAGCGGATGGGACGGGCAGCGACAAGTCGGCGATGCAGCGGGGCAGGCGATGGAACGGCGGATCGAAGCGGTGGAAGAGAAAATGGCGCATGTGCTGCGCGCGATCGACGATCTGTCGGACGTGGTGGCGGCGCAGGCCAACGAGATCGACCGGCTGAAGCGTCAGGTCGGCCTGCTGCTGGGGCGCGAGGCCGGGCGCGAGGCGGAAAGCGGGGCGGTGGTGCTGGCCGACCAGAGGCCGCCGCACTGGTAAGCCCGGTTGGATGAGTATTTGGGCAAAGAAGAAGCTGCCAGCCGGGGTGCCGCGATGACCGCCCGCAAGGAAGGGAAGAGCGGCTAGATATCTTCCAGCATCAGCACGCCGGGCACCGCCTTGAGCGCGCCCTTGACGCCGGGGGTCACCGGGTAGTCCTGCGCCAGGGTGAGGTCGATCTCGCGGCCGGCCGCATCGCTGACGCACAGGATGATCTGGGCTTTGATGCGGCCAGGGGGCAGGTGATCGAGCAGGCTCGCGACCGCAGCCGCGGCCTCGGCGCGGCCAAGATGGATGCGCAGCGCTGACGCCCCGGCCTCGGCGGCAACCTGATCAATCGGCTGAACCGCGTTTGCCAGCAGCTTGAGGGTGTCGCCCTCCAGTTCGGCCTTGACCGAAAGCACCACGTTCATGCCGGGTTCCAGCAGATCGCGCGCGGTCTCAAGCACGTCCGCGAACACCGTGACTTCGTAAAGCCCGCTCGGGTCGGAAAGTTGCACGAAAGCATAGCGGTTGCCGCGGGCGGATTTCTTTTCCTTGCGCGAGGCGACCGAGCCCGCGATCTTGGCCAGCACCGGCATGCCTTCGGCCCTGAGCCGGATCTCAGCCAGGGTCAGCACCGCGCGACGCTTGAGGGCGGCCATGTAATCGTCCAGCGGGTGGCCGGTCAGGTAAAAGCCAACCGCCTGATGTTCCTGCGCCAGCCGTTCGGCGGCCGGCCAGTCGTCGCGGCTGGCCAGGCGCGGCTCGGGCAGATCGGCCCCGGCCTCGCCGAACAGCGACACCTGCGCCGAAGCGCGCGCCTCGTGCGCGGCGCTCGAATAGGCGACCAGCGCATCCAGCGCCTCGAACACCCGGGCGCGGTTGGGATCAAGGCAATCAAACGCCCCGGCGCGGGCCAGCATCTCAAGCGCGCGCTTGCCGACGCGTTTGAGGTCGGCGCGGCGGGCAAGATCGAACAGCGAGGCGAAAGGCTGACCGCCGCGCGCCGCGACGATGGCCTGCATCGCCTCGACCCCCACCCCTTTCAGCGCCCCCAGCGCATAGACCACCGCGCCATCCGCAACCGTGAAGGTGGCGAGGCTGTGGTTGACCGAAGGCGGCACGGTGCGCAGCCCCAGCTTGTCCACCTCGCGTTTGTAAACCGCCAGCTTGTCGGTCTGGTGGATATCGCCGTTCATCACCGCGGCCATGAATTCGACCGGGTGATTGGCCTTGAGCCAGGCGGTCTGATAGCTGACCACGCCGTAGGCGGCGGCGTGTGATTTGTTGAAGCCGTAGTTGGCAAACTTTTCCAGAAGGGCGAACACCTCGCCCGCCTTGTCGGCAGCGATGCCGTGGGTCGCGGCGGCTCCGGCGATGAATTTCGGGCGCTCGCGGGCCATTTCCTCGGGCTTCTTCTTGCCCATGGCACGGCGCAGCAGGTCGGCCTGACCCAGCGAATACCCGGCCATGATCTGGGCGATCTGCATCACCTGTTCCTGATAGACGATGATGCCCTGGGTCTCGGCCAGGATGTGGTCGATCGAGGGGTGCAGCGATTCCAGCGCACGCTGGCCGTTCTTGACCTCGCAATAGGTCGGGATGTTTTCCATCGGGCCGGGGCGGTAAAGCGCCACGAGGGCCACGATATCTTCGATGCAGGTCGGTTTCATCCGGCGCAGCGCGTCCATCATGCCGGTCGATTCCACCTGAAACACCGCCGTGGTGCGGGCCGAGGCGTAAAGATCGTAGGTCTTGGGGTCATCAAGTGGGATCAGCGAAATATCGACCTCGATGCCGCGCAGGCGCAGCAGGTCCAGCGCGTTGCGGATCACCGTCAGGGTCTTGAGGCCGAGAAAGTCGAATTTCACCAGCCCGGTGCTTTCGACCCATTTCATGTTGTATTGGGTCGCGGGCATGTCGGAACGCGGATCCTGGTAAAGCGGCACCAGCTCGTCCAGCGGGCGGTCGCCGATCACCACCCCGGCGGCATGGGTGCTGGCATTGCGCAGCAGCCCCTCGATCTGCTGGCCGTAGTCCAGCAGGCGCGCCACCACCTCTTCCTTCGCCGCCTCGCGCAGGCGGGGCTCGTCGGCCAGCGCCTTGGTGATCGACACCGGCTTGACACCATCGGTGGGGATCATTTTCGACAGCCGGTCAACCTGCCCGTAGGGCATTTGCAGCACCCGGCCCAGATCGCGGATCGCGGCTTTTGACAGCAGCGCGCCGAAAGTGATGATCTGCCCCACCCGGTCGCGGCCATATTTGCCCTGGACGTAGCGGATCACCTCTTCGCGCCGGTCCATGCAGAAGTCGATGTCGAAGTCGGGCATGCTGACCCGCTCGGGGTTCAGGAAGCGCTCGAACAGCAGGTTGTAGCGCAAGGGATCAAGGTCGGTGATGGTCAGGGCATAGGCCACCAGCGACCCCGCGCCCGAGCCGCGACCGGGACCGACCGGAATGCCCTGATCCTTGGCCCATTTGATGAAATCGGCCACGATCAGGAAATAGCCGGGAAATTTCATCTGCTCGATGATGCCCAGCTCGAACGCCAGCCGGGCTTCGTAGTCGGCCACCGACACCGCATGCGGAATCACCGCCAGCCGGGCGGCCAGCCCGTCGCGGGCCTGACGGCGCAGTTCCTCGACCTCGTTTTCGGCAAAGCGCGGCAGGATCGCCGCGCGCCTGGTCACCGCAAAGGCACAGCGCCGGGCGATCTCGACGCTGTTTTCCAGCGCCTCGGGCAGATCGGCGAACAGGGTGGCCATTTCGGCCTCGGTCTTGAAAGAATGCTGCGGGGTCAGGCGGCGACGGGGTTGCTGCTGATCGACGTAGGCCCCTTCCGCGATGCACAACAGCGCATCATGCGCCTGATACATTTCGGCTTTCGGGAAATACACGTCGTTGGTGGCAACCAGCGGCAGCGCCAGCGCATAGGCCAGCTCGATCAGCCCGCGCTCGGTGGCGGCCTCGGCCGCGGTCAGCGCGCCCCCCGGGCCGGGGTGGCGTTGCAACTCGACGTAAAGCCGGTTCGGATAGATCGCGGCCAGCCGTGCCAGCAGCACCTGCGCCTTGGCCCCCTGCCCGGCCTGAAGCAATCGCCCCACCGGCCCCTCCGCCCCACCGCTCAGGCAGATCAGCCCCTCGGCATGGGCGGCCAGCTCGTCCAGCGTCAGTTGCGGCAACTGGCCACCGCCATTTTGCGCACCGGGGCCGACGTAAAGGCAGGTCTGAAGCTTCATCAGATGGCAGTACCCCAGCTCGGACTGCGCCAGCAGCACGACCGGCGCGGGGCTGCGCGGGCGCTCGCCGGGGGCAGCGGGATCGTGCGCCACACTGATCTGGCAGCCGATGATCGGTTGCACCCCGGCGCTTGCGGCCAAGGTCGAGAACTCCATCGCGGCGAACATGTTGTTGCTGTCGGTCACCGCCACGGCGGGAATGTCCTGCGCCGCGCACAGCCCGATCAGCTTCTTGAGCGGCACCGCCCCTTCCAGCAGCGAGTATTCGCTGTGCACACGCAGATGAATGAATCGGGGCTGGCTCATGGCCCGACCCTAGCCAATGCCGCGCCCGGCGGAAAGGCCGCGATCGGGGTTGCGGCGCAGATCGGGCATTGTCGCCTGCCGGGTCGGGTGCTTTACTGCGCCAGCAAAGGATGACGCATGAAACGCCTGGCTCTTGCTCTTGCCCTCGCCCTTGGCGCACCGCTGCCCGCCCTGGCGCAGAGCTTTCCGGTGCAACGCTGCATGAACCTCGGCGACGCCCTCGATACGCCGACGGTCGAGGGCGAAAGGGGCTACATCATCCACAGCTCGGATTTCGATGCGCTGCAAAAGGCGGGGTTCGATACCGTGCGCCTGCCGGTGCGGTTTTCGACGCGCTGGAATGGCAGCGCGATCAACCCGGCCTTCCTGCGCCATGTCGATGTGCTGATCAAGGCGGCGCTGGCGCGCAAATTGAACGTGATCCTCGATCTGCACCATTTCACCGACCTGATGGCCGACCCGGCGGCAAACGCCGCCACCTTTCAGAGCATCTGGCGCGAGCTCGCGGTCCATTACGTGGGCTGGCCCGATGGCCTGATGTTCGAGCTTCTGAACGAGCCCGAAGCTCGCCTGACCACCCCGGCGGCGCTGGAGCTTTACGCCAGCGTGATGCCGCTGGTCCGTGCGCTGCACCCAGACCGCTGGGTGATCCTGGGCGGGGCGAATTTCAACAGCCTGGACCAGATGCTGACCCTGTCGCCGGGCGACGCGCACACCGCCTCGACCTTCCACTATTACGATCCGTTCAGCTTCACCCATCAGCAGGCCGACTGGATCACCCCGGTGCTGCCCGCCGCAAGCTGGGGCACATCGGCCGACCGCGCCGCCGTCAGCGCCGACATGGCCCGCGCCGCCCGCCATCCCGGCCCGGTGTTTCTCGGAGAATTCGGTGCCTTCCGCCGGATCCCCGACGCTCAGCGCGCCGACTGGCTGCGCGCGGTGCGCGAGGCGGCCGAGGCCAACGGCATCGGCTGGTGCGCCTGGTCGTTCGGCTCGAACTTCGCCGCCTTCGATACCGGGTCCAGGCGCTGGAACCCGGCCGTGCTGGACGCGCTGACGAAGTGATTCCCGCCATTCATCGGCCGTCCGGACAAGTGCTGTCGGAAATTCCGCAAATCTAATGCTTGCCAACCGGCCCCGGCGCTGGCTTCATGGCAGCACAACATCCAAGGGCGCGTGGCCCGCTTTACGCCGCATCGGGCGGGCACGCATTGGCATCAGACCAGGCCTTGAACGGGGAGAAGGCGGCGGACATTTCGGATGACCGAGATCGCGTTTCGGCTCAATGGAACGCCGGTTCGCCTGAGGGCGCAAGACCCGACGCGAACCCTGCTTGATTGGCTGCGGCTCGAGCGCGGCCTTTGCGGCACCAAGGAAGGCTGCAACGAGGGCGACTGCGGCGCCTGCACCGTGATGCTCAGCGATGCCGCTGGCGCGCGCGCGGTCAACGCCTGCATCCTGCTGCTGGCCCAGGTGCATGGCAAGGCGGTGCGCACGGTCGAAGGCATCGCCGCCCCCGATGGCACCCTGCACCCGGTGCAACGCGCGCTGATCGACCATCACGCCAGCCAGTGCGGCTTCTGCACCCCGGGTATCGTGGTAGCCTTGGCCACCGCCCACACCGCGGCGCGCCACGATCACGACGACGTGCTGGCCGGCAACCTTTGCCGCTGCACCGGCTACGCCCCGATCATCAAGGCGGCAGAGGCAGTCGAGACCGCCCCCGTGCCCGCCTGGATCACGGCCGACTCTGCCAATTTCTCCTTTGCCCAAATATCCTCGGGGGTGGGGTCCGGGGCGGGGGCAGACAGCCCCCGCCCCGGCGCTTTCCGCCCGATCAGCGCCGACCAACTGGCCGAGTGGTATCTGGCCCACCCCGACGCCACCCTGATCGCCGGTGCCACCGATGTCGGGCTGTGGCTGACCAAGGGCCT
>Ga0210016_1004018_pt1 | contig 12694 bp, 12 predicted proteins | sample CryGeyCG2014_300_FD_185454 | JGI IMG/M metagenome (GOLD analysis project Ga0210016, IMG submission 185454) | Groundwater microbial communities from aquifer - Crystal Geyser CG02_land_8/20/14_3.00 (SPAdes) (version 2) | ecosystem: Environmental > Aquatic > Deep subsurface > Groundwater | place... | reverse complement strand
TACTTCAATTACAGGGAGTTGGTTTTAATTGGAAAAAAGACGAATATCCTGATTTGAAATTTAATGACGGCCCGCAAATCGGTTTTATCGCTCAAGATGTTGAAAAAATCTTTCCAGAACTCGTAACTACCGACAACAACGGCTATAAAGGAATTTCCTATGAAAAAATTGTCCCGGTTCTTACAGAAGCCATTAAAGACCAGCAAAAAGAAATTAAAGAATTGAAAGCTCGCATTGAGATTTTAGAGAGAAAATAATGAGTTTACGAGGTTAATCCTCGTATAGATATTAGTAAAATATTACAACAACTCTCGCAATCGCGAAAAATGTTAATATCTTTTCTTTCTCTTTCTTGCTATCCTATAGGATAGCAAGAAATTAATTTGACTTTCGATTTTCGGATATGATATATTTAAATATATGGCTACTACAACATTAGAAACAATAATAAAACAAAAACCGCAAGTTAATAAAGTTTTATCCGCTATATTAAAAGAATTACATTCTCTTAGGCAAGAAATTAGCCTTGTTTTGCCACAAGAAGATTTAAAAGAATATTCTCATTCAATGCGCATAAAACATTCTTATAAAAAAGCGCTTAAACAATATCCTCCGGAATTTTAAGTATGCGGATAATTTATACTGATGATTTTAATCATAATCTTCAGAAATTTCCAAAAAAAATTCGTCGGTTTTTGGCAATTCAAGAAGTGAGATTTAAAATTAATTGGCGAGACAATAGGCTTCATATTAAAAAGATTCGTTCACTCGACCGCGTTTTTTCATTGCGGATAACGCGTCGCTATCGGACGTTTTTTTATTTTCAAAATCAAGAAACAGCCATTTTTTTCGATATTGACCACCGCAAAGATGCTTATAAATCTATTTAATTTTCATATAACGTCTTGCGGAGGCGATAATATTCCAACAATATTGACTTTAATTGTTTAATTGAACTAAAATATAAATATGAATACGATTACTATTCCTAAAAATTTAATAAAAAATGACGATTTGGTTGTTATCCCTCGTAAGGAATATGAAACTTTAATAAAATTAAAAACATTTAAGGAATTCATCCCGTCTTTTTCTCAAAAAAAAGCCCTTTTAACGGCTGAACGTAATTTTAAAAAAGGAACAACTTTATCTTATAATGAACTTGTCAAAAAGCTGGGGTTTGCAAATTAACCCATCTGTTTTTAAATTTTTTAAAAAAATTCCTCGTTATGATGCTGAACGTCTTCTTGATGTTGTAAAATTCTTACCTTTAAATCCTTATTTTGGTGATATTGAAAAAATGAAAGACGAAGAAGATTCTTGGAGAAGACGTGTTGGTTCTTATAGGATATTTTATAAAATTAAGACTGACTATAATATAATTCTTGTATTTCATATTGAGCGTAGAACGTCAAAAACATATTAATTTAATCGTTTGCGCAGAGATGAAAACGTTGTTTTTGCTTTTTTCCTTAAATCGGTTAGAATGTGAATATGGCGATTACTTCTCCGGTTCAAGAAATAAAAGACAGATTGGATATTGTTGAATTTATTAGGTCTTATGTCGCGCTTCAGCCGTCCGGCAAGAATTTTAAAGCCTGCTGTCCTTTTCATAAAGAAAAAACTCCTTCTTTTATAGTGTCGCCCGAGCGGCAAAATTGGCATTGTTTCGGCGCTTGCGCCGAAGGCGGCGATATTTTTAAATTTGTAATGAAGCACGACAATCTGGAATTTTACGAGGCCTTGAAATTTTTGGCGGAAAAAGCCGGCGTTGAATTAAAAAAATTTTCTCCGGCAGACCAGAAACAATTCGGGGTTTTATATGACATCAATGATTCGGCGAAAAAGTTTTTTCAAAATCAATTGAAAATTTCAAAAGAAGCGGCTGATTATCTGGCAACGCGTGAATTAAAAAAAGAAACAATTAAAGAATTTGAAATCGGATTTGCGCCTCAGGGCTTTGACCATCTGACGGTTTATTTAATTAAAGAGGGTTATGATGTAACTGATATTCAAAGAGCGGGTTTGAATTTTAAAAGCGAGCGGGGCGGATATGTAGATAAGTTTCGCAATAGGATAATGTTTCCGATTTACAATCATTTTGGGAAAACAATCGGCTTTACCGGAAGGATTTTACCGCAATACGATACCGGCGATTTCGGCAAATATATTAACAGTCCGGAAACGCCGATTTTCAATAAATCAAAAGTTCTTTATGGATTTCATAAGAGTAAAAATTTCATTAAAGAAAAAAAAGAGGTTGTTTTAGTTGAGGGACAGATGGATTTTTTAATGGCTTGGCAGGATGGAATGAAAAATACTATCGCGACTTCCGGAATTGCGCTCACATTTGACCACTTAACAACCTTGAAACGCCTAACGGACCAAATAATTTTTTGCTTTGACAATGACGAAGCGGGATTAAAAGCAGCGGAACGGAGTATTGATTTGGCGCAGAGTCGCGATTTCAGCGTCAAATTGCTTATTCTTGAAGGTTATAAAGACCCGGCCGATGTTGTAAAAAATAAGCCGGGAATTTTGAATAAATTGGCGGAAAAAGCCAAACCGGCAATGGAGTTTTATTTTGATCGCTATCTTGAAATCTCAAATCTCAAATCTCAAATCTCAAAATTTGATTTAGGCAAATTTAAAAATAATATCAGGATTGTTTTGGCGAAAATTAAAATTCTGGCGAGTCCGATTGAAAAACAGCATTGGCTCAGAGAGCTTTCTTTAAAAACAAGAATTAAAGAAGAGGCGCTGGCGGAAGAAATGGAGGGGTTAAAAATCCAATCTGCCAGCTGGCGGACTAATTTTCAAAATCCAATTTTTAAACCAATAGCGCGACAAGAACAGAAGGATTTATTGCAAACAACTACTAGGATAGACCTTATTGCGCAGAAAATTATCGGGATTTTAACCATAAAAGAAGATTTGCATCCACATATTAAAAGTCATATTGATTATTTTCCGGAGACTTATTCCGCGATTGCCAGAAGTTTTATTGAAAAAACAGAAATAAAAGAAGCGCGTCATATTGATTTATTAAATGCGATTTCTCTTAGAACTTCTTTTGATTTTCAGATTATTGATGAAGAAAAAATAAACCGCGAATTTCAAGAATTAATTCGTCAGTTGCAGTTGGAATATTTAAGGAATAAAAGGCAGATATTGATTAATTCCCTGAAAGAAGCCGAAAATGAAAAAGATGAGCAAAAAATAGAAACAATTTTGCATGAGTTTGACGAGATGTCAAAACTGATGCAAAATTAATTTTGATGAATTATGAATTAAGAATTATAAATTATGAAAAAAAATAAAAAATTAAAAAAGAATAAGAAATTATTAAAGAAACGGGCGGTAAAGAAAAATTTTAAGAAGCGGATTAAAAAAGCCGAAAAAAAATCAATTAAGAAAAAAAGTTTAAAAAAGAAAAAATTGGCGAAAGGAAAAGTCAAAGTTAAAAAAAAGGTGTCCGTAAAAAACATAAAAAAATCGGAAAAAACGAAAAAGAAATTTAAATTTAACGAATCCGAACTTGATGATTTAATTAGGCGTGGCAAAGCGCGCGGATTTGTCATAGACTCGGAGATTCTTTATTCTTTTCCCCGTATTGAAAAAGACATTAATTTTTTAGAAGAAATTTACGGTCGGCTTGAAAACGCCAATATTAAAATTCTTGAATCCGGTCATTTAATTGATATATCGGAAAAAGAAGAAATAAGCCGTAAAGAACTTGAAAAAGCGACGGAAATAGAATCAGAAGTTCGCTTGCCGGACGCGGTTCAAATGTATCTCAAAGAAATCGGTAAAACTCCTCTTCTTAACGGAAATAAAGAAAAAGAATTGGCGAAGCGTTTGGAAAAAGGAGACGAGGAGGCGAGACAGCAATTAATTCAGGCGAATTTGCGGTTGGTCGCTTCAATCGCCAAGCGTTATGTTTATCGCAGTCCGAATTTAAGTATCCTTGATTTGATGCAAGAAGGAAATATCGGGCTTTCCAAGGCGGTTGAAAAATTTGATTATCGTCGGGGGTTTAAATTTTCCACTTATGCCACTTGGTGGATAAGGCAGGCAATTACCCGAGCGCTTGCCGATCAATCGCGAACCATCAGAATTCCGGTGCATATGATTGAAACAATTTCTAAATACACTCAGATTAAAAGAAAGCTGGCGCAGGAGTTGAACCGCGAACCTCTTGTCGAGGAAATTGCCATTGAGATGGAAACATCGGTTGAAAAAATCAGGCATCTTCAAAAAATTTCACAGGAAGTTCTTTCATTAGAAGCGCCAATCGGAGAAGACGATGATGATTCAACCTTATCCGAACTTGTTAAAGACGAAAAAAGCCCGACTTCAACTCAGATTGTTTCAAGGGTTTTATTACGGGAAAAACTCAACGATATTTTTATTGATTTGTCTCCGCGCGAGCAAGAAATTTTAAAATTGCGTTTCGGTTTAGATGACTGTGTGAGCCATACGCTTGAAGAAGTCGGCAAGAAATTCGGCGTAACCAGGGAAAGAATCCGTCAAATTGAGTCAAAAACGTTGGAAAAGATAAAAAAACACCATAAAGCCAACACTTTAGAGGAGTACTAAGGGGATTGAAGTTTGAAATATTTTTGATATAATTATATGATAATTAAAAGGTCAAAAAGTAATCGCGAATAATGTTAAAAAAGCTACGGAATACAGATAATTTACAGATATACGGATACGAAACGTTTAATCCGTATATCCGTATAAATCCGTAATCAGTAGCCATATTTATGAAAAAGATATTATTTATCGCGTTAGTTTTATCAATAGCGACAATAACGTCGAATGTTTACGCTCAGGAATCGGAAAATCCGGGTATTTTGCCGACCAGCCCGTTTTATTTTTTTAAAAATATAACGCGGGGCGTGCAAAGAATTTTTACCGTTAATCCGGTTAAAAAAGCCGAATTAGAGATGAATATCGCTAATCAACAGGCGGCGGAAATTAAAAAACTTGAAGAAGTGGCTCCGGACCGCGTTGACGCTATTTCCAAAGCGATAGCGAATTATCAAACTAATGTTGAACGTTTAAAAAATCGTTTGGAGAATTTGAAAGAAACAAGTCAAAATCCGAACATTGATAAGCTGGTTGAAAAACTCACTGACAATTCAATCAAGCATCAAGAGCTTTTTGACGAATTAAAAAAGAAATTTAAAGACAACGACGAATTAAAAGGACGCATTGAATCAGCGCAGGGAGAGATAAGCGAAACAGTCGCGAAAATTCCGAAGAAATTTGATAATCAGGAAATGTTTCGTGAGAGATTGGAAAGAGTTGTTAATAGCCAGCCAAACGGAATTGTTAATGAATTAAGGCGGGTTGAAATTATTGACCGAATCAGCGAAAAAATTCCCGTTGAACAAAGGCAGGGGATAGAAGCGGCGAAAGAAAATTTGATTAAAGAATTCGGAGACAGAATGGAAAAACTTCCGCAAGCGCAGATGCGGGAGATATTAAAGCCGGAGTTTTTAGAAATGATTCCGGGTAATTCGGCGCAAAGAATTAAAATTATTGAAGAAATAAAAAATAGAGTTGTTTCTCCAGAAATTAGGGAAAGATTAATGGAGGCCGGGGATAAAATATTGGAAAATAAAATTGAAAATAAAGAAATCCGTAAAGAAGAAGTGGAAAAATTGATAAATTATGTGAAAGATTTGATTATTAAGGCGGAAAGCGTTGTGGCGGAAATTGAAAACGAAGATATGAGATTAAATAGGAAAAATATATTAGAAAAAATAAAATCGCGTTTGTTTGAGGCGGGGAAAGTTTTAGGAGAAGGAAAAATCGGCGAAGCGTTTGGCATTGCCAATTCGGCTGGCGCGGAAGTAAAAAATCTTTTAATCCCCGTTGTTGAACAAAATATTATAAACATTAAGCCGGCGCCAGCGCTGATTGAATTCGGAAGCGCGACATCGGGACCGTTAAAACCGATGCCGATTGACCAAATAAAGCCGCTAATTCCGTCAATTCCGTCCATTATGAAGCCAATTATTGAAAATCAAATTATTTGCACTCAGGAATATAATCCTGTTTGCGGCGCTAATGGAAAAACGTATTCCAATGAATGTTACGCTAAATTAGCCGGTGCGCCTGTTTTAGCCAGAGGCGCTTGCCAATTGGGGGCAACGGGGGCTGGGACGGGAACAGAAATAAAAATAGAGCCGAATTTTGAACAAGTAATACCCTTAATGCCAAGCTATTAAATGACGTCCGAAGAAATTCGTAAAAAATTTCTTGATTTTTTTGAAAAGAAGGGACATAAGATTGTCCCTTCTTCGTCTTTGATTCCCGATGACCCGTCGGTGCTTTTAACAACTGCCGGAATGCAACAATTTAAAAAATATTATACCGGCGAGCTAAACGCTTTAAGCGATTTTAGTTCCCAACGGACGGTTTCCATACAAAAATGTTTTCGCACTAGCGACATTGAAGAAGTCGGCGACAAAACTCATCTTACTTTTTTTGAAATGCTGGGTAATTTTTCTTTTGCTCCGGTTGGCTCGGATAATCCCGAGGATTTTAGTAGGAGAGGATATTTTAAAAGAGCGTCGATTTTTTGGGCTTATGAATTTATCACTGGAATTTTGGGAATCGGCGTTGATAGAACAACGGTATCGGTTTTCAAAGGCGACCAAGAAATTCCTTTTGATGAAGAATCTTATAATATCTGGCATAAAGAATTAAATATTCCCAAGGATAAAATTATTCTGGGGAGCCGCGTTGATAATTTTTGGGGCCCAACCGGCGAAGAAGGGCCTTGTGGACCGTGTACGGAAATTTATGTTGATGGCGTGGAAATTTGGAATAACGTATTTAATGAATACTATAAGGAGAAAGGAGACGGTTTTGCAAAAACAAAAACACCGGGTGTGGACACCGGGATGGGATTAGAAAGATTAACGGCGATGATGCAAGGCGTTGATGATGTTTTTGAAACGGATATTTTTCAATCGCTTATGGGGAGAGTGAGAGAATTAATTTTTTCATCGGAACACGACAGGATAGTTAGAATTTTAGTAGACCACTTGCGCGCGTCAATTTTTTTAATCGCTGACGGCATTAGGCCATCAAACAAAGAAGCCGGATATATTTTGCGGAGATTGCTTCGTCGGATTATGGCTCTTCAGATTAAATACGACGTTCACACGGATTTGTTTCCGGAAAGTGTCGCGCTTATTAAAGAAAAATTTGGCGAAGTTTATCCCGAATTGAAAGAAATAAAAGTAATCTTGGAAGTTATGGAAGAAGAAGAACAGAAATTTCAGGAAGTAATCGGGAAGGGTGTTAGGGAAATTGAGAAAATATTTTCGCGAAATCAAGAAATCAACGGCAAAGAGGCTTTTTATATTTATGAAACTTTCGGTTTGCCGTATGAATTGATTAAAGAATTGGCGCCGGCGGAAATCATAAAAAATTTATTAAAAGAAGATTTTGAATCCGAATTTCAGAAGCATCAGGAAATTTCCCGCGCTGGAGTGGAGAAAAAATTCGGCGGACACGGCTTGGTTTTAGACACCGGCGAATTGAAAGCCGGAAGCGATGAAGAAATAGGGAAAGTCATTCGTTTTCACACAGCCACTCATTTATTGCAATGGGCTTTGCGGGAAGTTTTGGGGAAAGACGTCAAGCAAATGGGTTCGGACATAAATCCCGAGCGGATGCGTTTTGATTTTTCTTTTAATCGTAAAATGACCAGCGAAGAAATCGGCAAAGTTGAAAATTTGGTTAATCAAAAAATCCGGGAAAACCTACGGGTTTATTTTAAGGAAATGCCGAAAACAGAAGCTGAAAAAATAGGGGCATTAAGTTTTTTCAAGGCAAAATATCCTGATGTTGTTAGGGTTTATTTTATCGGTTCGGAAGGGGAAGTTATTAGCGCGGAATTTTGCGGCGGTCCGCATATTGAAAATACTTCTGAAATCGGCGAATTCAAAATTTTAAAAGAAGAAGCAGTGAGCGCCGGAGTCAGGAGAATTAGGGCAATAGTGCGTGGCTACTGATTACGGATAACTTACAGATATACGGATATGAAATGCTTAATCCGTATATTCGTATAAATCCGTATTCCGTAGCTAAATATAATTCTACATCTCGTAGCGCTTTATTGTTTTTTTATTTTGTATTTTGTAGTAATATATAAAAATGGCTAACCAAGAAAAGAAAATTAAAGTTTTTGATATTGCGCCGAGTTCGCATCGGTCCGAGCTGATTAAACAAATTAAACCGGCGGTAGAGGAGATTAAAAAAACGTCGGAATTAGAACAGAAAATGCCAGAACAAAAGACATCGGAACAGAAAGCGCCGGAAACGCCAGCATCAACGCCAGTGCCGGAAATTCAAGCGCCACAAGAAGAAGCGGGAAAAGGATTTCTTTCAAAATGGTTTTATAAGAAGAAAAAAACTGCGATTATTGAACGGGATAAGGAAGAAGAAATATCGGAGCAAGCCGAAGAAATTAAAATTATTCCAAAAGAAGAAGACGATGAAAACGACGAGAATTTTCTTAAAGATGAAATCAGTCCGTTAAAAACGGGGATAAAATTCGGCAAATATATTGCCATCATTTTTATTTTAATAATAGTTGCTGGCGGAGCTTATGCCGCTTTAGAAATTTTACCGAAAGCGGAAATAAAAATCACAGCCAAGAAAACCCCTTGGAATTTTAACAATAGCGTTTTTGCTTCAAAAAACTTCGGAGATATAGATTTAACGAATAAGCAAATTCCGGCAAATTTCTTTTCGGGAAAAAAGAACGTGAGTCTTTTTTATCCGGCGACCGGTAAAAAAAACGTTGAGAAAAAAGCCGAAGGAGAAATAATGATTTACAACGCTTACAGTTCACAATCGCAATCATTAATTGTTAATACTCGTTTTGAATCTCCGGACGGAAAAATTTTTAGGATTCAGGAAAAAATTACGGTTCCGGGGGCAAAAGTTGAAAATGGGAAAATAACTGCTTCCGGGGTAAAAGTGAAAGTAATAGCTGATAAAATTGGCGCGGAATATAATATCGGTCCAACGAAATTCACAATCCCCGGATTTAAAGGAACGCCGAAATACGACGGATTTTATGCGAAATCCGAAAGTCAAATGGCAGGCGGATTTGTCGGAGAACTGGCTTATCCTACGGACGATGAAATAAAAACAGCCAAAGAAAAAACAGAATCTGCTTTGGAGGAAAGTTTAACAACTCTTATTTCTTCGCAGATACCGGCGGATTTCAAAATAATTGAAGGAGCACGGCAGTTTAATGTTATTAGGGAAGATGTTAATCAGGAAGTCAATCAGGATAGCAATTTTTCCGTTTTTGCGGAAGGAGAATTAACAATAGCGGGATTTAAAGAACCGAATTTATTGGAATTAATGGGCGGATTGGCTCAAAAAGAATTAGGAGAAAGTTTTAAGGCAAAAAAATATTCGCTTGAATACGGAGTCGCGCGGCCGGACATTCAATCGGGGAAAATTAATTTTTCAATCAATTATAGCGGAACATTTTGGCAGCCGATTGACATTGAACAATTTAAAAATTCAATCTTGAATAAAAAGGAAACAGAACTAAAAGTTTTTGTTTTTTCTTTGGACGGAGTAGAGCGGGCGACTGTTTCGTTGTGGCCTTTTTGGGTCAAGCGAGTTCCGGATAATATCGCGAAAGTGGAAGTGGAAGTGGAATAAGGTTGACCCCCCCCTACATAAATTTTTATGTGGGGGTTGACAGAATAGCATACATCTTTATAATGATAATTTACAATTATCAATTTCCAATAAATTTTCAATGTGTCAATTTTCAAACAGTGTAAATTGAAAATTTTAATATAATGAATATAAAACCTTTATCAAATCATCTTTTTATTGAGCCGATTGAAGAAGAAAAAAAGACGGAATCCGGCATTGTTCTTCCGGAAACCATAGAAAAAGAAAAACCCGTAAAAGGGAAGATTATTTTTGTCGGTTCCGGTAAAATAAAAGAAAACGGCGAGCGAATTCCGATGTCCGTAAAAATCGGCGATATTGTTTTATTCAAAAAATACGGTCCTGATGAAGTTGAAATAGAGGGCAAGAAATATCTGGTCGGAGATGAAGACGATATATTAGCAATAATTGAATAGTATCGATGCGAATATACGAATTATACTAATGATACAAATTGTAGATGGCGTTACTTTTATTTTATTTGTATAATTCGTATTCATTTGTATATTGGTATCGATACGTTGAAAACTATAATGGCTAAACAACTTTTATTTAACGAGGAAGCGCGGATGGCGCTTAAAAAAGGAATAGATAAATTGGCGGAAGCGGTAAAAATGACTCTTGGTCCGCGTGGCCGGGCGGTTATTATAGAAAAAGGTTACGGCGCTCCGCAGGTGACTTTTGACGGCGTAACGGTCGCTAAAGAACTTGAATTTGAGGAAAAATACGAAAATCTTGGAGCTGATTTCATTAAACAAGCGGCGGAAAAAACCAATGATAATGTTGGAGATGGGACAACCACTTCAGTGGTGTTGGCGCAAGCGATAATTGACGAGGGTGAACGTTTAATCCGCGAAAAAGGATTTAACGTTATTCAATTGGCGGAAGAATTGAAAAAAGCGAGCGACGCGGTTGTTAAAGAATTGGAGAAACAAAAGGAGTTGATTGACGAGCCGAGGAAACTTAAAGAAGTTGCTACGCTTTCGGCGAAAGACGAAGAAATCGGCGGTTTAATTTCAACAGTTATGGATAAAATCAGCAAAGAAGGCGTTGTTACGGTTGAAGATTCAAATACCATCGGCAGTTCTTACGAAATCGTTGAAGGTTTGCAATTTGACCGCGGTTATGTTTCTCAATATATGATGACGAATGCTGAACGAATGGAAGCGGTTTTGGAAGACCCTTATATTTTAGTGACTGATAAAAAAATCGGCGCTATCAACGAATTACTTCCGCTTTTGGAAAAATTGGTTAAAGCCGGAAAAAAAGAATTGATGATTATTGCCGAAGACGTTGAAGGCGAAGCGCTTGCGACTTTGGTGGTCAACAAGCTTCGCGGTATATTTAATGTTTTGGCGGTTAAGGCGCCGGGATTCGGCGACAGACGTAAAGAAATGTTGGAAGATATAGCGATTGTAACCGGCGCGAAATTCATTTCCGAGGATCTGGGCAAGAAAATGGAAAACATTGAGCTTTCCGATTTGGGGCATAGTTATCGTGTGGTGGCGAATAAAGATAATTGCACCATAGTCGGTGGGAAAGGCGATAAAAAAGAAATTGACAGCAGAGTAAACCAGATTAAAAATCAAATTAAACATATAGATTCGGAATTTGACAAAGAAAAATTGCAGGAAAGATTGGGTAAATTGTCCGGTGGCGTGGCGATTATTAAAGTCGGCGCTCCGACGGAATCGGCGCAGAAAGAATTAAAACAGCGGGTTGAAGACGCGGTGGCGGCGACGCGGGCGGCGATGGAAGAGGGAATTGTGCCGGGCGGAGGCATTGCTTTGTTCAACGTGTATGTTAAAAGAATGAATATGAAAAAAGAGGAGATTTCAGTTGTTTTGGCGGCTGAAACGATTTTAAATAAAACTCTTCAAGCTCCCATTACGGCGATTATCGGCAATAGCGGCGAATCAACAGGAGCGATTATCAAAGAATTGGAAACTAAAAAACAAAAAGAGGATATTTGGCTGGGATTTAACGCTTCTAGTAATAAAATAGAAAATTTGAAAGAAGCCGGAATTATTGACCCGCTAAAAGTCGTTAAAACGGCTTTTATCAACGCCATTTCGGTTGCCAGTAATTATCTTATGGTTGGCGTGGCAATAACCAATTTGCCGGAAAAGAAAGAAAAAGATTCCCATGGACATAACGGAGAAATGGGAGGATACTAATTGAATTTTTAATTATCAATTTTTAATTTTCATTGAATTTTTAATATTTAATTTTTAAATCATAATTATGAAAAAATTAATCATAACGTTAATCTTAATATTAATGGTTGTTTTTGTATTACCGACTCCTGCTTCAGCCGCCGCAAACGCGGGCGTAAAACCTGGAAGTTTCTTTTACTTTTTTGATACTACTTTTGAAAAAGTAAATTTATTTTTTACGTTTAATCCCGAAAAGAAAGCCAAAAAAGCATTAGAGTATGCCGATGAGCGTTTGGCCGAAATAGAAGTTATTGCGGGAGGAAAAAATCCGGACACGGTTAAAACGGCTATCGCTAACTATGAAAGCAATGTTGCATTGGCGACGGAAAAATCAAAAGAGATTAAAGACAAAGGACAGGCGGAAAGTTTATTTACTTCAATTGCGGATAATACTTCAAAATATCAAGAAATTTTAGCGGAAGTTTTGGCTAAAGTACCTGATGAGGCGAAAGAAACGATAACGAAAGCAATCGAAGCAAGTAGAAAAGGACAGGAGGAAGCGACGAAACAAATTGCCGAACTTAAGAGCGAGGTTGAAAAATTAAAAAAAGAAGTGGCGAAGTTGAAACAAGAATCTGTTCAAAATGTCAGTAGTGAAACAATAAAATCCGATAATAAAAAAATTGAGAGCTAATCTGTTGAAATAGAAAAAAATATACAAAAAGAAGTAAATATTAAAACAGAAACTAAACAAAAATCACAAACATTAAAAGAACAGCAAGAACAAATTCAAAATCTTCAAGAGGAAATTA
>Ga0210016_1004017_pt1 | contig 12699 bp, 16 predicted proteins | sample CryGeyCG2014_300_FD_185454 | JGI IMG/M metagenome (GOLD analysis project Ga0210016, IMG submission 185454) | Groundwater microbial communities from aquifer - Crystal Geyser CG02_land_8/20/14_3.00 (SPAdes) (version 2) | ecosystem: Environmental > Aquatic > Deep subsurface > Groundwater | place... | reverse complement strand
GAATATAGTAATTAAACTGTCGGGCACCCGATCGACGAAATCGATTTAGGGTGCCGCCTGTGGGATTTGAACCCACGATCTCCAGGATGAGAACCTGATGTCCTAGGCCACTAGACGAAGGCGGCATAAATAATTTTTCTAAAGATTTTCTTTTCTTTAGCGATTTCAAATATTTTTCTCTGCCGTATGCGCTAGACCTATCTTCATGTCATTCATTTAAGCAAAATTTTTAGAAATCGGGAACGATAAGGGCATAGAGGATGAAGTTGGTGCGGGGCGATGGGGCCAGAAAAAATAATAAACTGAAGATAATTAAAACTGAGGAGAGAAGGAAATGACGATCTTGTTTTAGTTCTCTTCCTCTCCTAGTTTTGTCTGAGCCTTGCGGTAATTGAGCTGGCGAATTCATTGAGCCTCTCTTCTGTCCGATATGTGTTTCGGACAAACACATTGAGGTAACGTAGTTTCTCTTTAGAGAAACCACGTCTTTCCCCCGCCTCCTCTTTTAGGTCAAGAGCCTTGGATAAAGCAAAGATGGTTTCTCTTCGCCCTATAATAGCCAGCCGATAGTAAACGGTCAGCTGGACATATTCCAAGAGAAATCTTTCTCTTGGCTTCAGTAGTTGACGGCTAGAAAGAATTAGAGATATCCTTTCTGTCAAGGAAGGAGCAGGGATTTTTACCTGTTGGGGATTTTTTACCTGTGGGCTTGTCTTCATCAACATTAACATTTCTTCCTCCTTTCACCTTGATCGCCATTTCCTTCCCCTATGGAGAACTAATATTAATTTATCACAAAATTTGAATTTTGTCTATTAAAAAATGCCACTCTGCATAGATAGCATTTATCTAAGATATTATACGATCATGAATTATCTTAGATATTTATTTCTTAATTTCCTCAACGATTTTTCCCATTTCCATTTCTTTTGAGCCATCAACCAAGATTAGGTCCCCTTCTTTTATTTCTTCTTGAAGTTTTAGTTTTCCTTCATCAATTGTATCAAATTGAAAGATTTTTTCAATTGGCATTCCTTTTTGAGTTGCTCCCTGGGCTATAAACTTTGCCCTTTCACCCACTGTAAAAAGTAAATCACAATTTTTCGTTACTCTTTCTCCAATTGCCTCGTGAGCTTCGATTGTGTATTTTCCAATTCCTAAAACATCACCCAAAACGGCGATTTTTCTCTTTGCCCATTCGGGTTTTCCTAAAGTTTCAATTGCTTCCACCATTGAAAAAACAGTTGCCGATTCCGAATCATCTAAAATAAAAGATTTCTTTTGACCTTCAATCAATCTCATTTTGCCGGGCAAAGAAAAATAATTTTTTAAGGCTTGAGATATTTCCACCAAATTTAAATCAAAGATTGTTCCTACGGCAACCGCCGAGAGAGCAGCGTAAATTTGTTCCTTGCCGAAAAGTTTTTCTAACCAAACCGGAACGATATTCCCTTTATAATTGACCTTAAAATTTGTTCCCATATTTAATTTTACATCACTCGCTTTAAAGTCTGCTCTTTCACCAAACCCAAAAGTTAAAGTTTTTAAATTTGTTACATCATCAATCTCCCTGACGGTTTCATCATCGAAATTCAAAATTAAGTTGGTTTGGGCCGGTAAGGTTTTAGCCAGCAAAGTCACTTCTTTTACCTCTTCTTTTGCGCCGCTGAAAAATTCTTTGTCATAAGGAATATCACCAACAGGAGTGATGACCAAAATTGCCCGGGAAGAATTCTTTAAAAAGAATCCAAATTTTTTTATTTCTTTATCTCCAACTTCAAAAACTAAAATTTCTTTTTCAACTTTAAAATGCTGACTTAAAACTTGATAAATGGCTTCTTTTGCTGTTTGACGGCCATTACCGGTAACAACAACCACTTTCGGCTTTTTCAAAATAAATTTAATTTTCTCAAAAATATTCATAATAATAGAAATTTATAGAAACTCATTGAAATTTGCTCGCTTCGCTCGCGAAATTTATTGCAACAAATTTCTATCAATTTCGCAGCCGAAGGCTGCTAATTTCTATCAATTTCTACTCTGTATAATCTGGAGGTATTTGCCAATAATGAATAATATATTCGGCTAAATCGTGGAAGATTGGTACGGCGGAATATTCAGCAGTTTTTGTCTTTGGATTATCAAGTTTTATTAAAATTAAAAATTTGGGGTCAAAAGCAGGAGCAAAACCAACGAATGTTTGAATGGATTTATCGGGTGAATATACCCCACCTTCGGCAACCTGAGCGGTTCCGGTTTTCCCGGCAATATAGTATCCGGGAATTTTAGCGCTTTTTCCATAACCATTTTCAATAACGCTAACTAACATTGCCGTTAATTGTCGGCTGGTCTTGGAAGATATTATCGGAAGGGAAGTTTCGAGCTGGATTTCCTTAACCAGGTTTCCATTTTCAAGAATTTTCTCTACCAAATAGGGTTTGATAAGTTTGCCGCCATTGGCGATGACGCAATATGCCCGGGCGAGCTGAATCGGTGTCATTTCAATTCCCTGACCAAAGGAGGCGGTAGCAAAATTTATTTCGTAACCCTTTTTAAATTCTTCATTTTCAGAATAAACCTCTGGGAGGTCAATTCCGGTTTTTTCAAAAAATCCAAATTTTTCAATATAGTTTAGAAAAAGTGCTTCACCTAATTGAGTTTCCGCAAAAACCGCTCCGGTGTTGATTGATTTTTCTAAAACATTAGTCATTGTCAGCTCTCCGGGATATGTTCTCCTTGCATAATTATAAATTTTGTATCCGCCAATTTTTATTTCTCCCGGGTCATGATAAGTTGTTTCGGGGGTGATTTTTCCTTCATTTAGGGCGCCAGCCATGGTCATTGGTTTGAAAACCGAACCCGGTTCAAATAATTTTTGGGTGACAGAATTTTTAAAAATCTCTAAATTTCTATCTTCGGCATATTTCTCATACTGATTCGGATTAAAATTGGGAAAATGAGCCATGGCTATAATTTTTCCCGAGTTAGGTTCTATGACAATAATTTGACCTGATTTGATTTCTAAGTTCTCTTTTACTCCTTGTAATAATTTTTCTGCCTCAAATTGAATATTGTAATCAATTGTTAAAATTAAATCCGGGCCTTTCTTCGCCTCGGTATCTTCTCCATTTTCCAAAATGTCATTAAAAGATTCCTCTAAACCATATTGTCCTATTCCTTGGGCTCCTAAAAAACCAATCACTTGAGAAGCCAGATTTTCTTGAGGATAATATCTTACCATTTCTTCATCTAAATATACTCCCCCTAAATTTAATTTTTTCAAATCATCTACTTCTTTTTGAGTTAGTTTTCTTTTGAGCAACGAATAAGATTTATCCTTATCCTTTTTCAATTGCTCTAAAACCGAATTTTTATCTAAGTTAAGAATTTGGCTTAAAGCCTCGGCCGTTTCTTCAAATTTTTCGATTTTTCTTGGAGAAGCAAAAACGAATGGTAAATCTATATTAATTGCCAGAGGTTCTCCCCCTTTTAAAAAAATCTCTCCTCTTTCAATTTGAGTTTCCGAAAAAGAATTATTGAGGCCCTGAGATAGGGCTTTATAGAAATCTCCTTTTAAAATTTGAAGATAAATTAAGCGGGAAATTATAGCCGCAGAAAAAAGAAGAAAGAGAAAAAAAATTAAATTTATCCGCCCATTTTTCATTATTATTTAGCCACAACTGTTCCTTCAAGAATTTGAATGTATTTCACTTGGTTTGGCTTTGCTTTAACAAAATTTTCGCCAGTGAGATAATTCTCAATATTCGCCAAAGAATTTAATTTTGAAAATTCAATTTCTAAAACTTCATTTTCCTTTGAAAGTTTCTCTAATCTTTTTTCATAATCGGATTTCAGATAAATTTTTTGGGTCAAAGTTCCTACCTGAAAAATATAAAAAATTAAAAGAACCGAGAAGAAAATTAAATTTATGGTCCAAAAAATTGTCAAGATACTTAGTTTTTTGAAAATGATTTGCCTTGGTTGATTTAAACTTAAAGTATAATTCATGGTATTATAGTAGTCATTTACGTGAGCGCTCGCGAAGCGTGGAGATGAAACGATAGTTTCATCGACTAGACGCCTAACTCTTTAAGACGCTCTGCTATATCTCCTACTTCTTTTTCAGTTTTTTCTTTATATTCTCCCCATTTTTTCTCATCCCAGATTTCAATTCGATTAAAAACTCCGGCAATGATTACTTTCTTTTTTAAAAAGGCATATTCTTTTAGATAATCGGGAACCAAAATCCTACCCAAATTATCAAGATTGACTTCCATCGCTCCGGTTAACATTAGTCTGGCAAACCCCCGGGCATCGGATTGAGATAAAGGCAATTGACTTAATTTTTTAGCTAAAATCAGCCACTCTTTGGCTGGATAAAGGAAAAGACATTGATCTAATCCACGAGTAATAACTCCTTTTTTCTTTAAAAGTTGCCGAAACTTTGGCGGTATGGCTAATCTTTTCTTTTCATCTATTGAGTATGTGTATTCACCTATGAACATGGCACTTTTCCACAGAAACGTAGGGTTTTCCCATAGTTATCCACAATCCCCCACCTATTCTCACTTTATCGCACTTCATCACCCTTCGTCAACCTAAAATAAAAAGGACCCTAAAATGAATATAAATTTCTACTTTATGCACAACTTATTCACAATCAAATAAAAAAAAACAGCCCTAAAGAGCTGAAGATATTTTAGAGAATTTTAAACTATTGAGGATTAATAATTAACTTAAACTCCCCCGGATCTGCCTCTACCCTATTTCCTCTTTTTAGTTTCCCTGATAAAATTGCTTCGGCTAGGACATTTCCAAGTTTATCTTGAATTACCCTTTGCATGTTTCTGGCTCCAAAAGTCGGGTCATAACTCAATTCAACGATTCTTGCTTTTAACGGCTGTGTAATTATAAATTCAATTTCTTTTTCGGCTAAATTCTTTTTTATTTTTTTAAGTAATAATTCGGAAATATCTAAAAGATTCTCTTTACTTAGGGGTCCAAAAACCACCACAGCATCAAATCTGTTTATCAACTCCGGCCGGAAAATTCCTTCTTGGAAGACAAAATCTAAAAGTTTTTCCTTTACTTTTGACCACTCAGTCTTTTGTTTTAATGCTTCCAAAATTATTTGATAACCAGCATTGGAAGTAGCAATAATAATTGTATTTTTAAATTCAATTTTTCTGCCCAATCCATCGGTCAAATGGCCTTCATCTAAAACCTGCAAAAATAAATTTAAAATATTGGGATGGGCTTTTTCTACCTCATCTAATAAAATGAGAGAAAAAGGTTTTTCCCTAACTTGAGTAGTTAATAATCCCTCCTGGCCCGGAGAACCAATTAACCTGGGAATATCTTTCACGTCTTGAAATTCTGACATATCCAACCGAATCATCCTCTCTTCTGAGCCAAAATAAATTTCAGCCAGGGCTTTTGAGGTTTCGGTTTTTCCCACGCCGGTAGGTCCCAAGAACAAAAATGAACCAATTGGTCCCTTTCTAATTGTCACTCCGGCTCTGGCTCTTTTCAAAGCGGCCGAAACCTCTTTGACTGCTTCTTCTTGATTAATAATTCTTCGGTGAATCAGGTTTTCTAGATTTAACAAAATTTCTCTTTCTTTGATTTCGATTTCTCCAACCGGAATTTTTATTTTTTCTGAAACAATTTTAGCAACGTGAGAAGGTAAAACTATTTTATCTCTTGTTTGAGAAACGTAAACCATTATTTCTTCTAACAAATTCATTGCCTTTTCCGGAAAAGGAGTAACTGGTATATATTTATCACAAAAACTAATGACATCCCGGAGAGCCAGATAGGAAATAAATTTTTTAAATCTTCTCTCTAGCTTTAATGCCAAGTCTTCCAGAAGTATTAAAGTTTCTCTCTGAGAAATTTCTGAAACCTCCACCTTTTCAAAGAGGGATAAAATAGAAGGATTTTGTTCAATGTTTTTGTGAAGCCCTTCAAAAGTAGTGATAGCGATAACTTGAAAAGAAGGAAGAGGCAGATAAGGGGAAATGACCCCCGAAATATCAATTGTTCCGGGTCGGGGAAGCCCTAATTGACCAACAAAATTCTGAAATTCATCAATCACCAAAATCACATTTCCAGCCGTAACAACTTCTCTAAATATCGTATCTAAAATACTTTCGATTTTTTCCGGGCTCTCGATTTGGGCCAAAAGGGTTGGCAAATCTAATTGGACCACCCTTTTGAAATTCACTTCGGGTAAACTTTCTCCCAAAAGGCTATTTTTGGCCAAGGCATAAATCATGCTTTTTCTTCCCGAACCTGACTCGCCAATTATTAAGACACTGTTATTTGCTTCCCTCCTGGCTAAAATTCTCTCCATTGCCTCAATTTCTTTTTGATGACCAATTATTTCTGGAAAGCCTGCTCTTTTTACCGTTTCCGATAAATCAATAGAAAATCTATCCAAAGTAACGGTGTATCCGGCCGTCCATTCTTTTGCCAAAGAGCCCTTTTTTAATAAATTTTCCCATTCCCAAAATCTTTGCCTCGCTTTAATTCTTTTTTCTAAATTTTCCAACCACCAAGTTAAATTCTCAATATCTTCTACTTTAAGATTGGAGTCAATTAAAATTTTCTTAAAGATTGGGTCGTATTTTGCCAAAGCCTCTATCATATCCCCGACTTTGACCCTTTGATGTTCCTTTTTTTGGGCAATTTTTAAAGATTCTAAGATAATCGCTTGTAGAGATTCGATTTCTCCGGTTGTCGATTTTGTAAGAAAAGGATAGACTGCCTCTTTTAATGTTTTTGGGCTTAAAAGGGCTCGGGAAAATATAAAATTCAGATTTGGATTGTAGGCGAGAAGTTTGTAAAAGAGGATAGTTGAATTATTTTTTGATTCCCAAATGGCTTTAGCTACTTCAAAGCTTAAAAATTCAGCTAAATTATATTTTTCGGGATTTTCGATAGCGTCTTCTAAAAGTTTTGTTTGCCCGCCGTAGCCTTGCTTGCCCGCCGAAACTTTAGTGAAGGCGGGGCGAAGGCAGGGTTTTTTAAGTTTTGAATTTAAAAAAGTCTCGGTTAACCATGAGGTTAAAGTAAGAACTAAAAAGATTAAGGCTGCTCCTTTTAATTTTGAAGCAGGAAATCTTTCAAAAATAAGAAAATAGAGAAATAATCCAAGGGTAATAATCAATAAAATTAAAAATAACTTTTTTAAGAAAAGGGCAAATCTAAAAGCCGGGTGTTTTTCCCATTTTACTGCCTGAAAAATCGCTGCCTTTTTTAAATCAAAATAAATTTTTGAATCCTTCATATAATCCGAAAAATAAAATAATGGGTAGAACTAACCATCCTAAAAAAATTGAAATACCAGCAAAGATTATAAAAATTTCGAATAATAATCCAATTATTATTAAAAAAAATCTTAAAATTGCTCCTAAAATTCGCGAAATCAAATTTGAGAAAAATGCTTCAAAATATTTTCCAATATCAAAACCTTTGCCATATGACCATTTATATCTTCTCCAGGGAGAAAACAATGTTTTTAACAAAAGTGGAATCGAAAAATAAAAAAAGCCAAAATTTAAAAAATTTTTCCAGGCCTTCAAGATATTTTTTGGGACATCAAAAAATTGCCAAGAAATCAATTGCCAAAAAATATTTTCTTTTATTTCCATATCCAATTAGCCCTTTAATAATTTTATACCAAGACTGGAAATTTGAGCGCCACCAAAAACTAAAATCCAAGCCAACGTTGACCAAACAAATAAATTTAAAATTTTTGGAAGAGTATTAACCGGTAATATTCCTTTCAATTGTTCACCAATCATTTTTCCAATTTCTTGTTGGAGTGCTTCCGGACTGACAGGCAATTCCCCTTTTTGGGAAGACGGAACTTGAGTTACCTTTTCCTCAATCTTAAAAAATTCAGGGGCAGATGATTTTCCGATAAAAATATTATAAGAAGAATACAAAGCAAATGAGATTATTAAAATTCCAGCCAAAAAAGTTACCCAACCAACAATATTTTTAGGATTCATGTAGCGTCGTTTTTATTATACCATTTTAATTATTTCTTTTCGACCTTTACGAAACGATATTTTTTGAATTGGTCCTTGAAAAACTTAGAGTTTTTATAGCTCTCCTTTTTTAATATATTTAAAATATCATTCTTTTGTTCAGGGTCAATCTCAAGATAAATGATACCACCCGGCTTCATAAATTTTTTCACCTCTTTTAAGAATTTTCTAACATAAAAAAGGCCCTTTTTGCCAGCTAAAAAAGAAGTTTTTGGTTCATACTTTAAAACCGATGGCTGAATCTCTTTTAATCTCCCAATTGCTACATAGGGAGGATTAGCAAAAATGAAATCGTATTTTTTTCCTTTTAGTTTCTCGAAAAGATTTGATCGATAAATTTTGTATCTTTTTGGCGAAATTTTACCCCGCACCAGAACAAGTTCGGTATGGGGCAGGTTTAATTTTAAATTTATCTTAATTTGCTCAATTGCCCTCTTATCGATGTCGGCAAAATCCACAAATGAATTTTTCACATTTTTTAAAATCGAAATTCCGATACATCCTGAGCCAGCAAAAATATCTAACACTTTTAACCTTTCCTTTAAGGAGCTTAGCTCCTTTATTGCCTTTTTTACCCAAAACTCGGTTTCAATTCTGGGAATAAAAACCCGATTTCTCAAATCAATTTTACAATTTAAAAATTTTGTAAATCCTTTTTTATACTCAATTGGAATTTCCAATCTCATGTTTTATTTCCCAAAGTACATCTTCGGGAATTGGCGGTGGCTCCCCTCTTGGGCTCATTCCCGGATACCTCCAGGCACTAATAATTTTAATAACTTTTGACTTTTGACTTTTGCCTAAAGCCCGAAGGCTCGGCCTTATAGGGATTTTTGACTTTTCTTTCTGGTACATCACCCAAATCTCGGTTGGATGCTTTTTCGTACCAGTAATTTGCATAATGGCTATTGTTCTCGGAGCAATTCCTAATTCTTTTCTGTCTGGTTTTCTTAATACTCTATTTAATCTACTTTCAGACAAATTATATTGGCGCATTTTTTCTCTGGCATGCCTTGTGAAAATTAAATTTTCCATCTTTTTTTAATTTTATCAATTATGAAAACAATCAAGATTGAGAAAAATATTCCGAAAATTACATCTCGGGGAAAATGAAATCCGGTATAAATTACTGAAAACCCAACTAAAATAGCCAGGATTAAAAAGAAATATCGAAATTTTGATTTTTCGAGAAAAAAAGGAAGGGTTAAACCAAAAGCCAGCATTGTGGTGGCAGAAGGAAAGGAAAATTCTCCAACATGTCCGGGACCAATAATTCTCGTATCTGGAAAAACATCGAATGGTCTGGGAAAAGAAAATAAAAATTTAAGTAAATGTCCAATTCCGTAACACAAAAATCCTGACATTAAAGAAAAGGCACCCAAATTCCTATATTTTTTTAAAAAAAGCATCAAAAAAGGAACGATTCCCAACAATAAAAAAAGAGGAATTAGTATTTTTAGTAAAATCCAATCTAAAGTGGAATTAGTCATTCCTTGATTTATAAACAAAAATATTTGTTCATTGAGGTTCATATTCCTTGAAGGTCTCTTAAAAATATTCTTGCTGTCACTGGTCCTATGCCTTTAAATTCCAATAATTTCTTTTCTAAATCTTTTTTGTTTTTGGCTGATTGTAAGAGATTTTTTATATTTTTATATTTTTCTTTTAATTCTTTACAGATCTCTAATAATTTTGTCGCGGTTGAAAAATCATAGCGAACGTAGTGTCCCCTGTCTAAAATTTCAACAAGCTTTGACCAACCAGCTTTTAAGATTTTTTCTGGACTCAAGATTCCTGCTTTTTCAAATTCAAAATAAGTTCTCTTTGCCACTTCTTGCTGAATTGGCTTCCCAAACAATAAACAAGTCAAAAACCATTTAAAAATCTCTTCTTCCCTACCGGATTTTAAATCGATATTCAGGTCTTTCGAATAAATTTTTCCTTTCATATCCCAGGAGCACAAACAAACCATTCCCAAAAACTTAATGGCCTCAAATTTTTAAAAAGCATTTTTTAGATATCTTTGAAGACCTTTTTTAAAAATTTCCATTGCCTCTTTTAATTTTGGCGAAGATAAAACAAAGGCGATCCGAATTTCGTCTCGGCCTAAACCTTTTGTGGCATAAAAGCTGGAGGCCGGAGATACCATCACCGTTTTTCCTTTCCAGGAAAATTTTGTTAAAAGCCATTTGGCAAAATCGTCCGAATCTTTACCCCGTAGAGAGATTTCTCTTCTGCGGGGTCCAATTGGCAATTTAACTGTGATATAAAAAGCTCCTTTCGGTTTTAAACAAAAAACATCGGGAATTTTTTTCAAAGCCGAAAAGACCGTGTCCCTTCTTTTTCTATATTCCGCTGCAATTTTTCGAGTGTATTTTTTTGAATTTTTTAAAAGAGGAATTACTGCCCGTTGTTCGATAATGGGTACTGAGAGCCTGGCTTGGGCAAACTTTGTTGCTCCCTCAATCACTTTTTTGTTTTTTGAAGCTAAGCATCCAATCCTCGCCCCACAGGCGCTAAATCTTTTGGAAATGCTGTCTAACAAAATTACTCTGTCTCGAACTTCGGGAAAATCCATCATTGAGTAATGTTTTTCATTGTCATAAACAAACTCTCGGTAGACTTCATCGGATAAGATAAAGAGATTTCTCTCTTTGGCAATTTGGGCGAGCATTTTCAATTCTTCTTTTTTGTAAACCGTTCCGGTCGGGTTGTTCGGATTGCAAATTAGAATCCCTCGAGTTTTTTTGCTAATTTTCTTTTCAATTTCCTCTTTAGATGGCAAATGGAATCCATCTTTAGCCAATGTCCTTACTGGAACCAATTTTATTCCGGCTAAAGACGCATAGCCATTGTAATTTGTATAAAATGGCTCAAAGACAATGATCTCTTCTCCCGGACTGCAAATTGTAGCCAAGGCAAACAAAATAGCTTCGCTGCCCCCGGCTGTAACTAAGATTTCGGAGATATCGAAATCGATGTTAAAATCCTTGTAATATTTTTTCCAGGCAAGTCTAATTTCGGGAATTCCTAAAGAATTCGTATAAGGTAAGATTTTGCCATTAAAATTATGAATCTCCCTTAAAATTTCTTTCGGAGTTTCCAAATCCGGTTGACCAATATGGAGTTCAAAAATTTTAATTCCTCGCTTTTTCACTTCTTCCAAAAAAGGGACAAATTTTCTAATCGGCGAAAATTGGGCTTCCTGAGCTCTTTTTGAGATATTTAAAAATTTTTTAGTCATAAAAAACATTTGTAATTAAATAGCGATATTTTAACCTATCTCGACTTTTCCAAATCTCATAAATTTTTTTTCTCCAATTTTCTTTCCAAAAGGAAATTTCTGGCAAAAATAAAAATCCATCTTTGTAGCCCAAATACCTTGTTTTGAATTTTGAATGCAAGAAGGCTAAAATTGCGCAAATCGATGCCGATTTTTGATGGTTCGTTTTTCCGGGACAATTTATAAAAAAGAAATCGTTATCGGCAATTTTTTCAATAAGGGTTGGGAAAACCTCAATTAAATTTATGTCCAAGACAAATCCTCTCCATTCCAGTTTTTTGACGAGGTCTTGAGCAAAATCAGCCAATTTCGGCATCAGGGCTGGCGGAATAGGGTTTACTTTTTCCTGACGAAAGATCTTGGTTGATAAAAATTTTTCATAAAGGCGGAATTTCCCCTTTCCCCTACCCTTGGTTAAAGGAGCATCAATAGCAATAACCTCAGTATTTTTTAAATAAGGATTGATTACTTTTAAAATATCTTTGCCAAAAACATCTCCACACTTTTGACAATAACCTTCAGCTCCCAAAATGCAAACCCCGGTTGTCTTTTTCTCTTTTCCTCCCAAATCAATTCCGATGAAAAATTTCTTATTTTTTAACATATTAATAATCTCCCTTCCCTGTCGATTTCGCCTTTTAATATTCTAGTTGAAGAAATGGGTTTTCGATCCTGGGCTAAAACAAATTTTATTTTGACAATTTTTATTGGTTTTTTGCCTCTTTTCTCTCGCTCTTTATTAATTAAAAGAGCAGTTTTATAAGTTTCGGGAGAAACTACAATAAAATCAAAATCTTCTTTTAAAGTTGAACCAAATTTGTCTTTAATTTTGATAATTTTTGGTTTTTGTTTAAATTCTTTTTTTATGAAATTTTCCAGTTCTTTTTTCCTCAATTTAAAATCTCTAACTTTTCTTCTTTTCATTTTCTCAGCCATCGCATCCGAAGTCAAACCAATTATTACCTTGCCTAAACCAAAAGCCTTTTTTAATAATGCCTCGTGTCCCAGGTGAAAAATATCAAAAGTTCCTCCAATAACCACTTTTTTCATGTTTTTCTTTTCCTTCCTTTTCCCTCAACTCTTCGATGTTCCAGACGAGTAGCTAGCATTTTCCAACTACTAACTTTGGTTTTTGGAAACAAAAACGATTTTATCTTTGTAATTCTTTTCGTTGAATATTTTTTTGATTTTTGCATAAATTAGGGCTGTAAAATATCCTCAGTTCTGCCATTGATTGAAATTATAACATCATTAACGGTTGGAAATTGTTTTAATGTTTGAGTGATTTGAGCTCGAATTGCTGCCACCCGGCAAGAACCGCCAACCTGAAATTCCAATTGCTCATCAAAATCTACTTTA
>Ga0210016_1004008_pt1 | contig 12733 bp, 10 predicted proteins | sample CryGeyCG2014_300_FD_185454 | JGI IMG/M metagenome (GOLD analysis project Ga0210016, IMG submission 185454) | Groundwater microbial communities from aquifer - Crystal Geyser CG02_land_8/20/14_3.00 (SPAdes) (version 2) | ecosystem: Environmental > Aquatic > Deep subsurface > Groundwater | place... | reverse complement strand
GTGTCCTTCGTGGTTTAATCTCTTATTTTTACCACGAAGAGCACGAAACACACGAAGATTTTAGAAAACAAACTTTTTTATACCTTTAACTTTATTGGATATTTTGTCAAATTTCACTTCGTGTTCTTCGTGTCCTTCGTGGTTTAATCTCTTTTAGTCTAACAAGCAAATAGGCAGTGATGACAGGCAAGAATGCCTGTCCTACCACCATTATCAAAGGAGTATCACACCATGGTCAACATTACTGATGTATGGAAGGGTTTTGGCCTTAATAAAGTCCTGAAGGGTGTAACCCTGAATATAGAAAAGGGCGAGACAATGGTTATTATTGGAAGAAGTGGGTGTGGAAAGAGTATACTCTTAAAGCATATCATTGGTTTGATGAAACCTGAACGGGGGAAGATAGAGGTATTTGATCAGGATATTACCCGAATGAATGAACAGAGTATGCAGGCAATTAGAAAAAGATTTGGCATGTTATTTCAGGGGGCAGCCCTTTTTGATTCCTTGAATGTGGCGGAAAATGTAGGATTTTTTTTATTTGAACATACCAATACGAAAAAGAGCCAGATAATGAAAATAGTTTCGGAAAAGTTGAAATTGGTTGGATTATCAGGCGTTGAGTATTTGATGCCCTCAGATTTGAGCGGTGGGATGAGGAAACGAGTAGGATTGGCAAGGGCAATAGCTGCTTCACCTGAGATTATCCTGTATGATGAACCAACCACAGGGCTTGACCCAATCCTTGCCGCTAATATTAATAAATTGATCAAGGAATTACAAGCTAAACTTTCTTTGACATCCATAATCGTTACCCATGATATGACTTCAGCCTATACCATTGCTGACCGTATTGCTATGCTTTATGATGGGAAAATCATTGAGATTGGAACACCTGAGAAAATAAAAAATACACATCACCCTGTGGTACAGCAGTTTATTACTGGAAGTGCTGAGGGACCAATTATTAGTGATTGAGGAGATAAATATGCGACAAGAATTAAAAATAGGTGTTGTAGTTGCCACAGCTATTATTATTGCTGGAATAATGATTACCATGGCTGGTGGAAGGAGCTTTTATCGCCAGGGGTATCAGATAAAAGTGACATTTGATTATATTAGTGGGCTGGCTGTTGGGGCACCAGTAAGATTGGCTGGCATGGAGATTGGAGAAGTACGGGATTTACAATTGATTGGCAATCAAATTGAGACTACTATCTGGGTGGAATCAAGTGCCAGAATTCGTTCTGATTCAAGGATAACCATAAACTCCCTTGGCATTGTAGGGGAAAAATACATAGAGATTACATTAGGGAAAAAGGGAAGGCTATTAAAAAATAATGATTCTATAATAGGAGAAAACCCTGTCAATATGGAAGAAATTTTGGTGCGCAGCGAAAAAATGGTGAAGATGCTGGATTATCAGGTGAAATTTCTGGATAAGCTGATGTTTAGCGGCAAGATTAACTGGGATGAAATATCTGCTATTATTCACAATACCCATGAGATTACAGAAGAGATAAATAAATTGATAAAGAATAATAAGGGTGAAATTACGGCAGGTATCCATAGCTTTAACAAACTCTCTACTACATTGGCGAAAACAGTAGCTGAAAATAGAAATGAGCTGCAAGATGTGACCGGAGAACTCAAGAAAGCAACAAAAAATCTGAATACTGCTATTCTCAATACAGATAAAGGCGTAAGTAAATGCCTCACAGAATTTTCCAGTATTGCCTCAAATTTTTCTAACCTCTGCAAAAAAATTGATGAAGGAAACGGCAGCTTGGGAATGATCATAAAGGATAAAAAAATAGCTAATGACCTGTCAGAAACAGCCAATAATCTCAAGCTGTTGAGCGAAGACCTGAGACTCCACCCATGGAAATTGGTAAATCTAAAAGGGGAGAAAACGCAGGGGAAGGGAAAGCAAGGGAAGAAGTAGACAGTAGGGGCGAACCTATGTGTTCGCCTGCATTAGAGGCAGTAGGTAGTAGAATGGAAAAGATTTTACTGGAAATCTATGATAGCTTATACAAGGCATTTGGTCCACTTCATTGGTGGCCTGGTGAAACACCATTTGAGGTGTCTATTGGGGCAATTCTTACCCAGAACACGGCATGGACAAATGTGGAGAAAGCAATCAATCGATTAAAAGAGCATAACCTTCTTTCTCCTGAATGTATCAGAGATATTGATATTAACCTGCTTGGTGAAATGATCCGTTCCTCAGGGTATTACAACCAAAAGGCTAAAAAGCTGAAGGCATTTGTTGATTTTCTGTTTTTGCAATATGAAGGCAGTATGGAATTAATGAAGGAAACAGAGATGTGGACATTAAGGCATGAACTCTTACAGGTTAATGGTATTGGCATGGAAACCGCTGATTCTATTATCCTTTATGCCTGTTACAAGCCCATCTTTGTGGTAGATGCCTATACCCGCAGATTTCTTAGTCGGCACAAACTTATTGAAGAGGATGCAGGTTATACCCATATTCAAAAGCTATTTATGAACAATCTGCCATCTGATGTAGCTATTTACAACGAGTATCATGCCCTGATTGTTCAGTTGGGCAAGGAATTGTGCAGTAAGACTCTTCCGAGGTGTAATATTTGTCCGCTGTTCGTAGTAATAACCCCATTCATGGGATTCTTTCTCGCAGAAACAATTGGTGTAGAAGAGACAGAGACAGAGCCAGTGGAAGTAGAATAAACATCTTCCCTCTGATAATTTGCAGGGATGGGATTAGTCGTCCCTGCAAATTTTTCTCTTTCCTACTTATTGCCTATTTCTTCCCATTTCCCCTGTGCCTTCAAAATAATCTCAATCGCCTCTCGTACCGCACCCCTGCCGCCATTAGCCTGAGTTACGAAATCAACAACATTCATTACCTCTTGCCGACCATTTGCCGGTGAAAAGGATAATCCTGCCTGTTTGAGAAGTGGAATGTCAAAAATATCATCACCTATATAGGCTGTCTGCTCTGATGTAATGCCATATTTAGATAACAGTTGATTATAAACAACAACCTTATCTGCCACGCCCTGATAAACCTCATTAATCTTTAATTCCCTTGCCCGATGTTCAACCGGTGCAGAGTATCTGCCAGAAATAATAGCGGTCAATAACCCTGCCCGATGAGCTAATTCAATTCCTGCCCCATCATAAACATTGAACACCTTTGTTTCCCTGCCATCAGAATCAACAATGATCCCGCCATCGGTTAATACACCATCCACATCCAATATCAACATCCTTATTTGTTTTGCCTTTTCGATTACGGACATATGCTTGCTCATCCTTTTTGTAATAATTTACAACCTGTGCAACCGGAAATTACCACAGATATTTTTAACTACGAAAAACACGAAAAACACGAAAAATAATAATATTACAGAACTTTTCGCGGTTTTCGTGCCTTTCGTAGTTATGTCTTAAAAATCACAGACAAGAATGTCTGTGCTACCTTATCACCGCCAACTTCCCTGTTTTCTTTACACTGCCTTCACTTTCCACCACAAAGAAATAAACCCCACTGGCAACCACCCTGTCATCGTCATTCTTTGCATTCCATATGTTCTTATTCTTAATCGTGGCAATCAATTCACCAGCCAGAGTATAAACCTTGATCTCGCTATTAGCAGATGAAAAACCTGCAAAGGTAAACTCCTCAGGCGGCACCCCATTAACAGTCAATGGATTTGGCCAGGCATATATCTGTCCATTTGCCGTCCGTGTCTCAGTCGGGGACAAAACAGCCACAACCTGAAATTTCCTTACCCTTTCCTGTCCATTATTGTAGGTATAGCTGCTAAGTTGCTTCATATCTATCTTTTTATCAAGTGTCATGTCAACTAAGCAAAGGCTACAGCCATCTGGCACCCCCTGCCACTGAAGGGTTACGGCTGTATTCTGCATACCATCAGCCAACACCTCAAAATCCCAGAGCTTTGGAGAATTTAGGATGAGTGGAGACTTGTAAACACAGGCAAAATTACCAGAGATATTTTGATCATTAACTGGAAAATAGAGACTGATGAATGGAGAATACCCATCTGGTGGTTCAAATATATATCTATTAGTAACATTATCAGCCACACCAAGATAATTATCCTGATCCATGCTTTTATCTGTGAATACCGATAGCCTTACCTCCCAATCCCTTTGTTCCTGCAACAGTTCAGGAGCACCTGCCAATGGCTGACTTGGGATAGCAGGTATCGAAAGCTTCCCTGCCATGGGTGAGTATATCCAGTACCCTTCCCATGGTCCCATAACAGTCTTGTCTCTATACCTTTTCATAAGGTATCCTACCTTACCGCTCTTGTCCGTCCCATACTTATAAAATCCATCCTTGATTGTCCTACCGTCAGCTATTCTTTCTGTTACTGTTCCATAAGAAAAGAAAATATCATTCCAGCCTACCCCAAAGGTAAAGGGATTGCCTATAAGATTCCAACCAGAGACAACAGGAATACTCTGCGTCCCATTTCTCAAGGCATGTCCAGTAAAATTAATGGTCATACTTCCATTAGACTTAAACCAATAACCCGTACCCGGCGAGATTGTCCCAAAATTTCCTTCCTGTTCATAAGCCAGATACTTGCCATCAATAAACTTTGAAATACGAAGCGGTTGTACCCCGGGGAAAACTACCTCAGGATCAGGATTTATCAGGAGCAAAGGGATTGAGCACAGGTTCCAATTATTGGAAAATATACGGCTTGCGGTAATTGTTCCCTCTTTTTGACCGCCAATCCGTAAGATAAACCTTCTGGTATTGTTACCGGTTGGAGCAACAAAGCCATACGCCTTTATCTCCCTTAAATCAACTTGTTGTTGATTAACCTCTACCAGACTTATCGGATAGTTTGATGGAATACTTGAAATATCCCAGGTAATGGTCACCTGTGCCCCGTTACGAAGAAGCACAGCAGTATTTACATCAAAAGCCCATTCCTCAACACCTAGACTTAAATCCTTTAATGCCCGAATATCCCTTGTAAATTTTGTCCCATTTGGTGCTGTAGTGTAAATGGAAACAGAGGGTGAAGGCGTTGCCGGCTCTTCCTCAAGGTCAAAGGGGTCATCATAGGTATTTTTCGCACCAGAGTCCAATCCAAAATAATTACCATCATCCCTGACTCCTTCTGTTGTTTCTACAAAAATCCTTGCCTGCCATGATGGTGAAGCCAGAATCGCAATGGGTGCAAATCGTGGAACGCTTACACGAATAAGGTTATTCTTTATCGAGCGTTCTATTGTTGGCAGGGGTACCCATGTAGCTGTATTGGTATTAACAGTACTTGTGCCGTAATAAAAAACAGCCAGCGATTTTTCTGCCGATTCAGATAAAGATGTATCATCATAGCGAAAGATAAGAGGGATAGCCTGCCGAGGTTGAAGGATGGATGCCGTACCCCGAAGTTCAATATTATAAACCGAGCTGGCAAGTGAATACCCGATGGGAATAATCGGGGCATCTATCTTCCGAATAGTTACTGTACCATTCTGGTTAATCCCTCCCACCGGGATACTGAGGGTTATTTTCTCATCCCTACTGATTATTGTTTTAGCTTGAGTTGTAATTACAGGAAAACTCTCTGCTGGATAACGCCATATCGCTGGCAGGAAATAAGAGTCCCTTGTAAAGGAAAAATATGGGGGAATGCCCTCTGCCCGAACAAGGATATTCCCTTGTTGGCTGTTAACCCCAACCGCCCAGACCCCGCCTGTTGCCGAACCATCCATAATTATATCATGCCATTCTTCGGAGCCTGCTATCCATGTTATTTTTTTTACTGCCAGACCATCAGGATTATACAGGGTGGCTGAACAAGTGCCTGTATCCCCTACCCTATCTTTTAATCTCATGGTAAAGGTTGCCTGATCGTTTACGGCAAAATACACCACACCATCAACCCCTGACTTCATAGATAACTCCTTGCCATCAAATATCAAGCCCTTTGCAGATACCCGCCAGACAGATGAAATATCCTGTGGAATCTCTATCCGATTTTCCCCCTTGATATTATCCGGGGGAATGGTTAGAACATATAACTGGTTGCCCGGCTCACAGGTTTTTGTCAGTTTAAGCTGACCAAATGGGTCATAGATAGAAACCACAGGAGTAGTTGAGGCTGTTGCCCCTTGTAATCTGCTGATAGTAACAGTAATTGTGGCATCGTCTGGATCATTGACATAAAATACAAGTGGGGTATTAGATTGAAGATAACAATTAGAATTATAGAACGAAACATCATCAATATAAACCATCCCGCTCCCTGCCTCATAGCCCAGCTTGATGGTAGTCATGGGGCTATTCTTGATAGAACCATTCAGGATACACTCTGTCCATTCAGATGGCGGGGTAAATGATGGACTTTTACTCAAAATCACATCGCCATCAGGGTCATCACACTCAAGATACGCTTTACTACTGACACCATTATCTGCCCGTATCATACACCGCAAGGTATAAACAGATTCCCGTTCCCAATCGCTTGGTTTTTCTATGGAAAGATACCCACCATTTGTCCATGGTAACGAAGAGATGTAGCCTTCAGCCTGTGGGGGAATTAATCCAGCCCCAGTTATTTTGACACAATAATCACTCATATAACCAGGGCTATATAAGTCTACCCCAAGCTCTGAGACTGAAGGAAATATTGTCCAATCACTCAAGCAATTCACATCTTCAAAGCCATCAGTATTAATATCTGCCCCAAAGGCATAACTTACCATAGTTACGGAACATAAAAAAATAGCTGCAATTTTTTTCATCATTGTCTTGTATCTCCTTTGCTGTGATTAAGGGAAATTCAACCCATCTGATAAATAGTAGCAAGTTCTATGCCAGAATATTCATCTTGTGTTTCTATGTCTCTGTGGTGAGTAGTTACGAAAATTTTATTGACAAAATCAAAATAATGTTGTATCATTATAGACAAAGCTGTCCAAAAATTGGACATTCTTTAGTATTTAAGTGTTTGTTTATTGGACAAGCAGGAGGAGAAATATTATGGGAACATTTCTTGCTCAAGAAGAGCTGGTTAATCTTATTCAAACCCAAAAACTTGTTGAATGCCTGATTGATATGGAGGCTCAGGTGCAGATAAATGGGGTGGAATTAAGTCTTTGTGCAGTAGAAACATTTGTTGAACATGGAACGCTTGGTTTTTATAATCAGGATAGGATATTAGCGAAAACCAATGCCTTAGAGCCAGATTCAGAGGGATGGTTTCTACTTGAATCAGGACAGTACAAGATAATCTTTAACGAAATAGTCCATATCCCTAAGGATATGATGGCTATTGCCAGACCCCGTTCAAGCCTGCTACGATGCGGCGTGAGTGTTGAGACTGCGGTCTGGGATTCTGGATACTCCGGCAGAAGCGAGGCATTGTTACTCGTCCATAACCCTTACGGATTTCGGGTCAAAAAGAATGCCAGACTTATTCAACTCCTCTTTTTCAGGCTTCCGGAGATGGTTGATCAGGGGTATGCAGGGGTGTATCAAGGGGAGAATATGGAACACTTTTACCACGAAGAACACGAAGAACACTAAGGAGACAAAAGATGGAATTTGATGAGTTGTCGAATCGAGTCATTTTTAATGTCAGAATGCTCAAAGATGGAATTAAACGGTTTGTTCTGTGATTTCTTCGTGGTAAGATCTGTGGTGAGTATTTACAGGCAAAGAAGATGGTTTTTACCACGAAGAACACGAAGAACACTAAGGAGACAAAAGATGGAATTTGATGAGTTGTCGAATCAAGTCATTGGCTGTGCAATAGATGTCCATCGAGAACTCGGTCCCGGGTTGTTGGAATCGACATATGAGCAATGTCTGGCTCACGAACTGAAGCTGAATGGTATCAAGTTTAATCTTCAACATCCACTTCCAGTTGAATATAAGGGTGTTCGACTTGACTGTGGATACCGTGTGGATTTGCTGGTTGAAAACGAACTGATCATGGAGTTGAAGAGCGTTGAGGAAATAAAAGGAATCCATGAAGCACAGTTGTTGACATACATGAAACTGGCACGGATTAAAACAGGCCTGCTTATCAACTTTAATGTCAGAAGGCTCAAAGATGGAATTAAACGGTTTGTTCTGTAATTTCTTCGTGCTCTTCGTGCTCTTCGTGGTAAAAACGAGTGATTAAAATAGGGCGCTGTCCCCATTTTAATCTTGGTGGTAAAAAGGATTTACATATGAAACGAAATATTATTCCTATCGCTGCATTAGCCGGACTTGTTCTTATCTACTTTTACAAGGCTGCTATGCTTGGTGGGGTATTTATTACTGGTGATATGACTACCAGTGATCTTTGCAACCTGAACTTTCCATTTCGTAGCTTTTTGGACAGGTGTTTGCAACAGTGTTCATTGCCATTATGGACACCTGATATTTATTGTGGCTTTCCGGTATTTGCTGAGGGGGAAATGGGTGGGTTGTATCCTCTCAGCCTTCTGCTCTTTGGTTTGTTTCCTGATTGGATTGCGTATAACTACTCGATTATCTTGAATTTTATGCTTTGTGGAACATTCTTTTTTGTCTATGCCAGAACCATTGGGCTAACTATATTCCCTGCATTTATTGGTGCGGTTGCCTTTACCTTTTGTGGCTTTTTCGTAACACACCTCAAACATGCAAACCTTATTACTGCCTCATGTTGGCTGCCACTCTTGTTTTTTTGTATAGAAAAACTCCTGATGGATAAAAGGCTTATCTGGGCTATTCCCGGTGGATTGGTCTTTGCCTGTCAAATTCTGGCCGGGCATTTTCAGATGGCATACTATTCCATGCTTGGGGCAGGATTTTACCTCTTGTTTCGTATTGGTTCGCAAATATGGACATCATACCATATCCATCCAGAGGGAAAATGGGGACAGGGAAAATGGGGAAAATGGGGACAGCGCCCTATTTTTTCTTCTAAAAATAGGGCGCTGTCCCCATTTTCCCGGGCGCTGTCCCCATTTTCCCTTGCAAGCGGCTTTGTGTTAATTGGTATTATTGGCGTTGGGCTTGCGGCTGTCCAGCTTTTGCCTACCTATGAATTCACTGGGCTGGCTACCAGGGCAAGCGGGCTTTCATTTCAGGATGCTGTTGCCTGGCCATATCCAGTAGAAAATCTTATTACCCTGATATTTCCATACTACTATGGTGACCCTGCTCAAGCCACATATCAGCGAGATATTAGCGGACAGATGACCCTGTTCTGGGAAAATTGCGGGTATGTGGGGATTTTACCGCTATTCCTTGGAATATTTGGGTTTTGCGTTTATTGTACACGCAATAGCTTTGTCAGGCTGTTTGGATTAATGGCAACCCTTTCCCTGCTTCTTACCTTAGGCAAGTACACCCCTTTATTTGAATTACTCTGGAAATGTATGCCAGGGTTAAAGTTCTTTCGTTTTCCCAATCGCTTTCTTTTACTGTTTGACTTTTCCATCATTATTCTGGCAGGATTTGGTATTACCTTTTTGATGGAAAGGATTAAATCATTCAAGACCAAAAGAGTGGTTCAAGTCGCTATTTGTGCCTTAATTATCCTTGACCTGTTTAATTTTGGCATGAAACATAATCCAACCATATCTCCAAAAACATGGTTGTCTGAACCCGAAAGTGTCAAATTTCTCAAAAAGGACAAGGCAATGTATCGGATATACAGCTTTGGCGGGGATGAGTCATGGAGCATGGTTCATGCCATGTCTAAAGGTTGGAAGGGTGATCTGGGATTATATGCGGCTCATCGTGGGGTTATGCAGCCAAATTCAAATATGGATTATGGTATTTCCTCTTCTGATGGCTATCCAGCCTTTGCACCCCAAAGATTGGTAACAATCCATGGGTTCTATCGCAACATGGATAATATTTCACTTTACAAACACTCCATGGATGACCCATTGGGGTTTGCCGTACCAAAGCCACAGTTTACAAAATTACTTGGCATACAAAATGTAAAATATATTACCACCTTCTGGGAGTTGAAAAGCCCTGATCTGATTGAGGTGCATCAAACAAGATTCAAAGAAAATACTATGCCTTCATTAAGGGTGTATGAAAACAAGGCTGTTGTTCCACGGTTATTATGTGTGTCAAAAGCAGAGGTAATTACAGATGAGGCAGCCATTCTCAGCAGATTATCTTCCCCTGATTTTGACCCATACACCACGGTTATTCTGGAAAAAACGCTACAACATCAAGGCTCAAAAGATACTGTAGAGAATGTCGTTAGCCTTCCATCTGCAGGGGCGGCTCAATTTACAGCCTATCATCCATCAGAGGTAACTATTCATGCCAAAATGAATGAAGATGGATTTCTGGTACTTGGTGATACATGGTATCCCGGATGGAAGGCATTTGTAGATGGAAAAGAGTCGGAGATTTATCGGGCAAATTTTATCTTTCGGGCAGTTAGTCTGACAAAGGGTGAACGAAACATCAGGTTTGTCTATGCTCCAATGTCCTTTAGCCTTGGCTATTGGATAAGTATTATTTCCCTTGGAGTGATTGTATTAGTGATGCTGTTTGGAAATAGGGTGCTGTCCCCATTTTCCATTACGAAAGGGCTATAAGAGGCAATTACACCAATTCTACACCTGTCTCCTTACAGGTATTCATCATGTCTTTATGTTTCTGCAAGGTGATGAATATCTTTGAAGGATTTATTAAACCAAGTTTCTGTTTTGCAAGCTCTACCTTATCATTAAATCGGAGGACATCTTCTGTCTCAGCATAGGATTTTATCTCAAAGATGGCTGTTTCTCCATTATGCATCAATATATCAAACTCATAGTCTCTGCCTTTTGGACCAATTATACCATCATCATCTTGAATCTTTTGACGCAATTTGATACTCTCTGGTTTTATGTCTTTTCTTTTCAACGCAACCCTCAATGTTCCAGCAATAGTATCCTCTAAATTTCTACCTGCCCTTCCTTGAAGCCCTCCTATAACTGTGCTAACCCAATCCTTTTGATCCTCGAATTGTTTATCCATAACATCAAATCGCTTATCCATAACATCAAATCGCTTATCCATAACATCAAATCGCTTATCCATAGCATCAAATCGCTTATCCATAACATCAAATCGCTTATCCATAGCATCGAATCGCTTATCCATAGCATCAAATCGCTTATCTATCTCTATCTGACGCTGCTCAAATCGTCTATCCATCTCTTCAAATCGCTTATCTATCTCTATCTGACGCTGCTCAAATCGTCTATCCATCTCTTCAAATCGCTTATTAGATTCTTCTCTGCTCTTACTAATCTCCTCCAATATCTGTCTTAGTTCACCCTTTGTTGCAAACACTTCACTCAAGATAACAGAGACACTTCTTCTAAATTCATCATCTTTTTGTAAGAGAGTAGGCAGTAAACTCAAAATATGCCTCTCATTTTCCTTCATCATTGAATTTCTCATCTTTTCCTCCATTTTCCCTTTACCCAAACTTCAGGAAGGTCATAAGCCCACTCAGAATAGCTACTATCCCTACCCCTATCCCAAACATCCACTTGGTTTGATTGCTAATCTGGCTATGAATGACTGAAATGCTTTTGTATGCATCCACAAACCGTTCATCCACCTTCTCAAACCGTGTATCCATCATTTGTCCCATCTTCTCAAACCGTTCATCCATTACTTGTCCTATTTTCTCAAATCGTTCATCCATCTTCTGCTCTAAATTCGCAAGTCCTTGTTTAAGTTCTATGTCAAGATGGGCAATGTGATTATATTGGGAAAGCAACAAAAGGGGGATAACATTTTCTACACTTAAATCCTTATGCTTAATAATCCTTTCCTTTGCAATAGTTGCAGTTTCAGCCAATACATCCAATAAGATTTCATCACCCTCTCTCTGTAATTCTTCTCTTATGGTAGTCATTTTTCATCTCACCTCCATGAGTATAAATAAAGAATACCACAAAACCATAAATATGTCAAGAAAAATTGTAATTGTAATGGAAGGGGGCGAACATTCTTGTCCGCTATTTGCAGATGTTCCTCCGCTGGCAGGGATTGCAGACAGGAATGTCCGTTCTCTTCGTTATTACTCCACAAAAAACGAAAAGGCACAGACAAACCAACACGATTGTCTGTGCCTGACCCAATAAGGAAAATGAGGACGGATAGGAAAAATGGGGACAGCGCCCTATTTTTTCTTCTAAAAATAGGGCGCTGTCCCCATTTTTCCCTGATAAAATATCGGGGCGAGAAGGGTGTCCTCGCCCCGAAGAGTGAAAAGGGGTCTTCCTTTTTACTTGTGTTCTGTTAGGGTTAGCGTTACTCTTGTCAATCAATTCCACCCCCTACCCCCGCCAGCGGGGGACATCAGAGGGAAGACTGACGGTCTTAGCCGAGATTATCCAACGATTGGCATAAGGGTGAATGTCAATGTATTTGTATATTCGCCCTCTGTGTATCTGGCCAAGTTAGCAATACCAAGGTTGATTACGATTAATCTTGGTGCCTTGGTTGACATCTTTACCTCAAAGAGGTGTTGTGCTTGGTTGTGGATACGAAGCCATGAAGATGCTGCTTTGTTGGTATCTTGACTACCTACATTGGTAACTACTACACTACCACCCTGTCCATTTCTGTTGTTATTCTCTACTCTATCCGTTGATGAAACTATATTAGTAGTACCAGTTGCTTTTTCAGCTACTGCTGTTGAATTAGCATTGGCATCTGCACCTTCAAGGTCATTCTGCAAGA
>Ga0210016_1004003_pt1 | contig 12742 bp, 12 predicted proteins | sample CryGeyCG2014_300_FD_185454 | JGI IMG/M metagenome (GOLD analysis project Ga0210016, IMG submission 185454) | Groundwater microbial communities from aquifer - Crystal Geyser CG02_land_8/20/14_3.00 (SPAdes) (version 2) | ecosystem: Environmental > Aquatic > Deep subsurface > Groundwater | place... | reverse complement strand
GCGGGACAGCAAAAACATTAAAAGACAACAAGATTAATGTTACGGAAATCTCCGGTATTACGGGTTTCAAGGAGATACTTGACGGCAGGGTGAAAACCCTGCATCCGATAATTTTTGGCGGCATACTGGCACAGAGGAATGACAAACATCTAAAAGAACTTAAAGACCATAATATTAATACCATAGATATTGTTGTTGTAAATCTCTATCCTTTTGAACAGACCATAACTAAGGAATTAAAACAGGATTCAGAAATCCAGTTATCAAAAGACATTATTGAAAATATTGATATCGGCGGAGTTGCTTTATTGCGCGCAGCAGCTAAAAACCATGAGTCGGTAGTAGTTGTTTGTGACAGTAAAGATTACGGTGATGTGTTGGAACATATAATAAAAAATGATATATCACCTGAATTTAAAAGAAAACTTGCTGCAAAAGCATTCCGTCATACAGCATATTACGATTCCATGATATCCGGCTGTTTTACACAGGAGAAATTTCCTGAAACATTTACAGTTGGTATGAGAAAAATTTGTGAGACAAGGTATGGTGAAAACCCGCACCAGAAAGCTGCTCTCTATGAAGTCCCCGATACAAAATATAAAACTCAAGGAGTGGTGGATGCAAAACAACTGCATGGGAAGGAGTTATCGTATAACAATTACCTGGATTTAGAATCAGCCTGGAGTCTGGTAAATGAATTTGATACTACTGCCTGTGTAATTGTTAAACACAACAACCCCTGCGGTGTTGCATTAGGAGATACTGTGCTTTCTGCATACAAAAATGCACTTCTGTGTGACCCCGTGAGTGCTTTCGGTGGTATAATTGCAATTAACCGTGAAGTTGATAAGGACACTGCAGTAGAAATAGTAAAACTTTTTACCGAGTGTATAATTGCGCCTGAATATACGGAAGAGGCAAAGAAAACACTGTCTGCCAAAAAGGATTTACGGCTTCTTGAATTACCTGTCCAGAAATTACCTGAGAAAATTATTGACATCCGCAGTATATCAAGGGGTATGCTTGTTCAGGATAGGGATACACTGGTAGGACAGGACAATTTAAAAGTTTCCACTAAACGAAAACCTACCGAAGAAGAATTAAAAAGTTTAATCTTTGCATGGAAAGTAGGCAAAAATGTTAAATCAAATGCGATAATACTTGTCCGGGGGACGCAGGCAGTTGGTATTGGTGCGGGTCAGATGTCAAGGATAGATTCGATAAAAATTGCCCACTCAAAAATGAATGAAATACCGGCGGATAAATTGCCAGAAACGCCGCTGGTCCTTGCCTCTGATGCATTTTTCCCGTTCCCTGATGTCGTTGAAGAAGCAGTAAAGATTAAAGTTACAGCTATAATACAGCCCGGTGGTTCGCTGGGTGATGAGAAATCAATTGATGTTTGCGATAAAAACAACATAACTATGGTATTTACCGGGATAAGACATTTCAGACATTAAAGAAAAAACGGGGACGAGAAAAAACGGGGACTCCAAGGGAGGAAACTAACTACACCCAATGATAGATTTACATACCCATACTTTTTTTTCTGATGGCGAATTGATACCGAGTGAACTGGTATGCAGGGCAAAATACAGAGGATATACTGCAATAGGTCTCTGTGACCATGTGGATTTTTCCAATATTGATTTTGTTGTCCCGAGGATTGTAAAGGTATCAAAATATCTGACAAAATATTACAAAATAACTGTAATCCCTGGTGCAGAAATTACTTATGTTCCACCGGAACTTATTTCTAAGGCAGTAAGTATGGCACGTAAACTTGGTGCAAGGATAGTTGTTGTCCATGGAGAAACAACCGCTGAAGAGGTTCCACCCGGCACAAATCATGCAGGAATTCTCTCAGGAGCAGACATACTGGCACATCCGGGTAAAATATCTGCTGAAGAAGTTTGCCTTGCAGGTAAGAAAAATGTTTTTCTTGAGATAACTTCACGCAAAGGTCACAGAGATACCAACAGACATGTTGCGACACTTGCGAAACGGCACAATGTAAAAATGGTTTTTGATAACGACGCACATTCATTGAAAAATCTGCTCGTTGAGAAAGATATAAGGAAAATACTTAAACTTGCAAATCTTACCTGGAATGATTATTTAACAATGCAGTCAAACGCCAGGAGACTTATAAACTCTAATGTCAAGACCTGACCCCATAAGAGAGAAGTTTTTAAGATTTTTTGAAAAAAAGAATCATACAATTATCCCTTCAGATTCACTTGTGCCTTCAGGTGACCCCACCCTGCTTTTTACTTCTGCCGGTATGGTGCAGTTCAAGAAATATTTCCTGGGTGAAAATAAAGGTCTCTCCAGGGTGGTTTCATGCCAGAAATGCTTCCGCACGTCCGATATAGATGAAATTGGACGGACACCGCGGCATTTAAGTTTTTTTGAAATGTTAGGCAATTTTTCTTTTGGAGATTATTTTAAGAAAGAGGCGATAGAATGGGGGTGGGAATTTCTTACAAAAGATATGTCACTGCCGGAGAATAAATTGTGCGTGACAGTGTATAAAGATGACTCTGAAGCATATGATTTATGGAAACAGATTGTGCCTGAAAAGAAAATATATAAACTTTCAGAAAAAACAAATTTCTGGAGTATGGGACCAACAGGGCCCTGCGGACCCTGTTCTGAGATTATATTTGATTCAGGTGAAGAATCCGGCTGTGGTAAAAAAGACTGCAGTCCGGTTTGCGATTGCGATAGAGGGCTGGAGATATGGAACCTTGTTTTTACACAGTTTGACAGAGACAATTCGGGTAAATTAACGCCATTACCCAGGAAAAATATTGATACAGGCATGGGTCTTGAACGGCTCAGTCTCGTAGTAAATAAAAAGAAAAATGTTTTTGAGACGGATTTATTCCTGCCAATTATTAATGAGTTAGAAAAAACCTTTGAGTGTAAATACGGCAGCAATAAAAAGAACGATATATTACTGAATATAATCTCAGACCATGTCCGGGCAATAACATTTCTTACATCCGACGGGGTTTTACCCTCTAATGAAGGCAGGGGCTATGTGCTCAGAAGATTAATAAGGCGGGCAGTGAGACAGGCTAAACTACTGGATTATAATGAACCTTTTCTTTATAAATTGACGAATAAGGTTGTCAGCATTATGAAAGGCACATACAGTGACTTGTATATCAGGCGCGAAAACATTGCCATGATAACAAAATTAGAAGAAGAAAAATTCATTGAAACTCTTGATGTCGGAATAAATATGTTAAATGAAATGATTGAAAAAGTCCAGAAAACAAAGAAGAATACACTGTCCGGCAAGGATGTTTTTTATCTTCATAATACTTATGGATTTCCACCCGAACTGACAGAAGAAATTCTTGCAGAGCACAAACTTACATATAATGAAGAAGAATTCATTGAAGCACAAAAATCTGCAAAAGAAATTGCTAAAACATCCTGGAGGGGAGTCAAAGTGGCAGATATAAATGTTTATAATAAATTTGGGCCTACAGAATTTGTTGGCTATGAAAAATTCAGTTCGGAATCTACAATAAAAGGCATTGTTTCTGACGGAATATCTGTAGATTCAACAGGGGAGAATAAAACCGCAGAAATAATAATTGATAAAACGCCATTTTATGCTGAATCAGGCGGACAGGCGGGAGATAAAGGCAGAATCTATAGTTCAAAGGCAAGTGCGGAAGTAACCGATACACAAAAAACACCTGAAGGGGTTTTTATACACAGCGTTAAAGTAACAAAAGATAAATTTTCTGTCGGCGATAAAATAACAGCAGAGATTGATATTGAACAAAGAAAGAGTATTATGCGTCACCATACCGTAACACATCTTCTGCATAAGGCATTGAGAGAAGTTGTCGGCGGACATGCTGCACAGTCAGGGTCATTGGTTTCTCCTGAAAGGTTAAGGTTTGATTTTACACATTTCTCTGCTTTAGATAAGAGACAGTTAGACCGTATTGAAGATATAGTTAATAGTAAAATATTAGACTGCCTGCCTGTGAAAATATTTTACACTGAACTAAATAAGGCACGGGAATACGGTGCAATGGCATTGTTCGGAGAAAAATACGGCGAGAGAGTCAGAACTGTTATGGTAGGGGGAATTGAAAATGAGCCCAAAACAGCGTCCAGCCTTGAACTCTGTGGCGGGACACACATATCAAATACAGGTGAAATCGGGTATTTTAAGATTATAAGCGAGTCTTCAATAGGCAGCGGTGGACGCAGGATAGAAGCGCTGGCAGGAAAACCAGCGATGGAATACGTGCGCAGGTCGGAAGAAATGTTGAATGAATTGTGTGAAATGACTAAATCATCCAGGTCTGACCTGAAGGAACGCATTGAATCGCTCAATAAATCACAAAAAGAACTGGAAAAGAAAGCAGAAAATTTACAGAGGCAGATTTTATCAGGCAAAAAAGCAGAGCGTGCAGAATATACCATAAAAAATTTCAAACTTATAGTACAGAAGATTGACAATATTGACGAAAAAACCCTCAGGTCTGTTGCCGACGAGATAAAGAATGGGGTCCAATCTAATTCTGTGATAGTTGTGCTTAACCAGAAAGATGACAAAATGTCATTCGTCATAGTTGCAACACAGGACGTTGCTAAAAAAGATATAAAAATAGATTCATTAGTGAAAGAATTTGTTAAAGAATTAAACTGGTCAGGCGGGGGGAGAGAGGATTTTGCCCAGGGCGGAGGCAAAACCGTTGACATTAAAAAAATAACCGCTGTATTAAAGTCCCTCCTGTAACTTACTCGATGACAGGCTTTACTTATTATAACCCCAATAAATTGGGGAATCCCTGTAGCGTCCAGTTTTAACCAACAGTAGGTTCTTTAGGAACTGGACGACTTTCTTCAATAGACAGATAAAATTTAATTGATAGGAGATGAATAGATATGGAACTAGAAGAATTAGAAAAGAGAGCAAAGAAAATAAGATTTGACATTGTCCGTATGCTCTGTAAAGCCGGCAGCGGTCATCCGGGAGGTTCTCTATCAGCAGTAGAGTTAATGACTGCACTTTATTTTGACCAGTTGAAACATAACCCCAAAAAGCCTGACTGGGAAGACCGTGACAGGGTAATCTTTTCAAAAGGACATGCCTGTCCGGTGCTTTATGCCTCTCTGGCGGAATCCGGATATTTCCCTGTGGAAGAACTTATGACTCTTCGCCAATTAGGCTCCCGCCTTCAAGGTCATCCTGGTAAGGATAAAGGATTACCCGGAATTGAAATATCGTCCGGTTCTCTTGGACAGGGGCTTTCAGTCGGGATTGGATTATCTTTAGGTTTTCGGCTCTCAAACAACTCTGCCCGGGTTTATGTTATAATGGGTGACGGTGAGTGTGACGAAGGTCAGATATGGGAAGCTGCAATGAGTGCGGGACATTATAAATTAGATAACATTTGCGGTGTCGTTGACTATAACAGACTCCAGATTGATGGTGCGACTGAAGAGGTTATGGGATTAGAACCGTTTGCAAAAAAATGGCAGGACTTCCGCTGGGAAGTAATTGAAATTGACGGACATAATTTAAAAGAAGTGATTAATGCTTACCGTAAAGCAAAAGAAATCAAAGGCAAACCGACGGTTATTATCGCCCATACCATTAAAGGGAAAGGCGTTTCTTTTATGGAAAATCAGGCGTCCTGGCATGGCGATGTACCAAAAGGAGAAAAGGCGGAAGTTTGTCTTAATGAATTAGGAAAATGTCTAGAGGATTTAAATGGAGAAGGATAAATCAAAATGGAAAGAAACTCGTGCAGGTTATGGTGAAGGATTAGTAATTTTAGGTGAAAGAAATCCAAAGATTGTAGTTCTCAGTGCAGATTTAACCAAGTCAACCCACGCAAATCTTTTTAAAGAAAAGTTTCCTGATAGGTTTTTTCAATTCGGTATAGCCGAACAGAATATGATGGGAGCAGCTGCGGGGATGAGTCTGGCCGGTTGTATACCTTTCGTGTCAACTTACGCTGTATTTGCTACAGGACGGTGTTTTGACCAATTGAGAGTAAGCGTGTGTTATTCTAATTGTAACGTTAAAATTGAAGGTGCACACAGCGGTCTTTTAGTAGGACCGGATGGTGCCACTCATCAATCTTTAGAGGATATCGCACTGACCAGGGTTTTGCCTAATCTTACGGTTATTGAACCCTGCGATGTTATTGAAGCCAGAAAAGCTACTCTCTCGTCAGCTGAAATTTATGGACCTGTCTATATCAGGTTAGTACGTGAGAAAACAGCAATTGTCACAGCAGAAGATTCACCGTTTACTATCGGTAAAGCGAATGTGCTTCGTAATGGAAAAGATGTTACTGTTATTGCCTGCGGTCCTGAAGTTGCCGAGGCACTGTTAGCCGCTGAGGAAGCAGAAAAAGAAGGGATTAAAGTTGGTGTGGTTAATCTTCATACCATTAAACCGCTGGATGAAGAAACTATTGTTAAGGTGGCTAAGGAAACAGGAGCAATAGTAACTACTGAAATCCATCAGGTTGCCTGCGGTATGGGCAGTGCTGTTGCCGAAATTCTGTCCCGGACATATCCTGTCCCGATAGAAATGATAGGCGTAAAAGATAGGTTCGGCGAATCCGGTCAACCATATGAACTATTGGAAAAGTTTGGTCTTACCTCGACTTCAATTCTAAATGCAATAAAGAGGGTTTTAAAAAGAAAAACATGAAAGCAGCTATTTATGAAGGTATAGAAAAGATTACAATCAAAGATGTCCCGGTTCTGGAGATAAATGAGAATGAAGTTTTAATAAAGATAAAAGAATCAATTGATTTTTCTTGAAAATGTTTTGATTTTATTGCTGAAATTTTGTTTAATATTGTTAGAGTTACTTATAAGATAATATTCTAAAAAATTGAAACTATTGGCTTTGCGAGAATATGATTAATGAAATCAAAAAATATCTTTCTGAAGGAAAATTCAGAATCACAGATCATGCAATGGAAGAAATGAAAGATGAAGGATTTGTAATTCAAGACTTAGTTGGTGGGGTAAACAAGGGAGAGATAATTGAGAACTATCCTAAAACATATCCCCTGCCTGCTTGTCTTATTAATGGAAAGACTGGTAAAGAACGTCCAATCCATATTTGTCTTTCGTTACCACCATTAGTTAAAATTATTACTGTATACGAACCATCTATTGATAGATGGAAACCCGGATTCCGTGAAAGGAGGTAGAAAACTCATGAGAAATATATGTGTTTATTGTGGTGGAAGAATTGAAGATAAGATTGTGACTGTGGTTAAAGAAAATCAAGGGGAAGTAATTATTATTGATAACGTTCCAGCTGGTGTTTGTACTCAATGTGGGGAAAGAGAATACACATCTGAGGTAGCAAGAAAAATAGAAACAGTCATTATTAAGAAAAAGGGTATTAAGAAAACAAAGACTGTTCCTGTAGCGGATTTGTCAGTGATTTAGGGTTCATAATAATTTTGGGGACACATTACTTAATTAAATAGGGACGTCAATAAATCGATAAATCGGGATAGGCATAATTAAGTAATGGGTCCCCAAAATTGCCCCAAAATTGGGATTAGGGGGATAACATGAGAAGAATACTGATGATTTTTGCGTTAGTCCTTTTAACCGGTAATGTTTTCTCAGAAACGGATTTGATAAAAATGTTTCTGGAAGATAAACTGACAGAGGTAACGAATATATCTGAAGGAGACGTTCTTGCTCTTGTTCCCGAAAGCGTTGTTGTAAGCCGGGATGGGAAGAATGCAGCATTTATTGTGAATAGAGTCGGGAAAATGTTTTTGACGTTCAATGGTAAATATCAGGCTGAATATGACCACATTTATACCTATTCCCTTGTTTTCAGCTCTGATAGCAGGCATTTTGCCTACGCGGCCCGAAATGTGGATAATATAACATTCATCATGCTGGATAGGAAAATATACAGGCAGGAATCCAGAGATAATACTTTCATGGATGATTCACTCGTATTCAGTCCCAATGGTAAGCGAATTGCATACGTTGTGAAAAGATACAATGGCAAATACGTCGTGGTGCTGGACAAGGAAGAGATTTGCGAACTGGAAGAAATAGATGTGGGCAGCATTGTATTCAGTCCTGACAGTAAACACGTCATCTATATTGGAAAGCAATGGAAAGAGTGGGTTGTGTTCGTAAATGGTAAACCGGGTGCGGAAAACTTTGACGAAATACTGTATATTGATAGAAAAAACAACAAGAAGATAATGTTTGTGTCGTCAAACACATTATACTATCTGGCGAAGAGGATGGGCGGGCATATTGACTTGATGAAGATAGTCTTAATAAGGTAGAGCGGGGACCAGTGAAGAAAATCACCTTAATGTGTTTATGTTTTCTATTTCAATTACTCGCAGGCAATATCCTTCTGTCTTATGAAAAAACATTGACTGATGAACAAATTGATGAGATAAGAATTCTATCAGACGGGAAGGAGTACGAGAAACTTGTTGAGAAGTATGGCTATCTTCTTGACTTGACCGACGAGCAGATTCAAGATATAAAAGTATATATAAGAGATGAAAAATATGATGAATTATTGAATAAATACAGCTATCTGATTGAAAAAATCAGAAAAGATGAAGATATACTCAAACTAATAAGAGAAATAGATAAGAGGGACAAAGCGAAGAAGAAGGTGCCTGCATCCGCTGACAGGCGGGGACACCTGTATGCGATGCCTATATCAACTGAGACTGTAGGGAAGATGTCTATGGGTTTTGGCATGTATTCTTTGGCTTCATTTAAGTATAATCTTACGCAAAGGTTAAGCGCAGAGATAACCGGACTCTATACGACAAAAATTAAGGGATACGGATGCAGGTTTGATTATTTTTTAATGGAGGGCATTTGTATAGGGCTGGAAGCTGATTTCGTTGATGTTTCCAACGAGTTGATGACCGGAAAGGGATATTTGATATTGCCCTTTATAGGAGCCGAATATTTTAACGATAAAAAACGTTCCGTTTTTTTAACGTTTGGTCCTGGTTTTGTGACGGTTACTGAATATACAAGCGGAACTGATTGGCCAAAAGATTTAATGTGGATTATGAATTTCGGAATCTATTTATATTTTTAAGATTCTTAAGGAATCAATTCTAAAAAGTTCTGCTTATTTAAAGCTTAGGAAATTATAAAATATCCTCAACAAGTTGAGGATTCCCTTTGGAATCCCGAACTTGTTCGGGCTTTCTTAAAAGGAAAAATGAAAAAAATTAAAGTAAATCCGAAGAGTGGAGCTTATGATATTCTAATAGGGTTTGACATAATCAAAGATATAGGTAGTTATATTAAGAAAATGAATTTAGGGGATAGCATATTTCTAATAACCAGCCCTAGAATAGGAAAACTTTATCTTAAACCTTTCCTGCAGGGATTGAAAAAATATAAATACAGGGATTTAAAGGTGGCATATGTAAAAGATGGAGAGAAGAACAAGAGTTGGAATTCATATAAAAGTTTATTGGACGAATTAGTATCGTTTAATGTAAATAATGACAAAAGAATTCTTGTTATTAATTTAGGTGGTGGAGTAGTGGGAGATATCGGAGGATTTGTCGCAGCAACCTATAATAGGGGAGTTGATTATATACAAGTACCGACTACATTATTAGCATTTGTTGACTGCGGTATTGGAGGAAAAACAGGAATAGATTTTAAGGGAATAAAAAATGTCTTAGGTGCTTTTCATCAACCCAGGTTGGTATTTGCTGACCTTGAATTACTTGAAACTTTACCTAAAAGGGAATTAAAATCCGGGCTTGTAGAAGTTGTTAAATATGGGGTAATTACTGACCGTAACATGTTTAATTCTATTGAAGACACTTATGAAAATATTTTAGAACTAAACAAAAATAGTTTATTGGATATAGTTTGCAAATCATACAAAATAAAAGCCGATATTGTAGAAAAAGATGAAAAAGACAAATTAGGAATAAGAGTAAAATTAAATTATGGACATACCCTGGGCCATGCAATTGAATCTGCTTCAAGATTTGCATACAGGCACGGGGAGGCTGTTTCTATTGGAATAGTTTGCGCTAATGATATTGCATTAAAATTAAATTTAATGAATAAAAACGTATGTTCTAGAATTGAAAATTTATTAATAAAAATAGGAACACCCGTAAAAATCAAAAATTGTAGATTGGATAATATACTTGACTACTTCTGGCATGATAAAAAGTTTATAAATGGAAAAAATAGATTGGTTTTGGCAAGGGATATTGGAAAAATACAAATCAGGGAAAATATCCCTATGGAGATAGTAAAAGAAGTATTACGGAAACGAATGGAAAGGTAATACTAAAACTCTTAACATTAATAAACTCTTAACATAATTTTATATTATATAAGACAAATAATCACAGGAGAAAAAAGTAATTGTTTAGCAGTCAGAAGAACTATGGAATTTACCCTTTAGGGTTTTATCCGCAGGATTATCTAATTTATAAAAGGCTAAAGCCTTAATTCCAAATATGAATAAATTATGTCCAAAACAATTTGTTTCTAATAGCTAAACAATTACCTTTCGTATACCCATTATAGTAAAATTTCTTATAAATATCAATAAGAAATGCGGATATGAATACTTGACATTCTAATTTTGATTTTATAAACTATTTACAGAGCGGAAATAAAAATTATCCGGGGACACTACGAACAAATCAATAACTGAAAATTCAATGATAATACATCTGGATGCGCCTGTAGCTCAGATGGATAGAGCATCGGCCTCCGGAGCCGAGTGCACCGGTTCAACTCCGGTCAGGCGCATTTTATTAATGTTTTTGATTTTTATTTGGCACTATAGCCAACCGGGATTATATAGATTACCCGATGGTCTTTGGGTAGGTTAAGCAATTTTTCTACTGCAGCATCATCAAATGCACCCACGGAAACCGAGCCAAGGTCCATTGCAACTGCCTGTAAATGTATGTTCTGTGCAATATGCCCCGCTTCCATGTCAACATATCTTATACCTCTTTTACCATATCGCCCGGTAACTCTTTCATATACAGCAGAAATAACAATGCTTATTGATGCTTCTGCAATGAATCTCTGTCCCCCGCAGGCTCCTGAAAATTCTCTACGTATGTCCCTGTCTGATAGTTTTTCAATTTTATGTCCATCAGGTATATAGTGATACAACCCGTTATGTGCTACCAGATAGATTTCCATTGGATAGAGAGCACCAGCTGAAGGCGCAGTACGAAATCTCATCCTTGGTTCAGTAATACCCTGTGCAGACCAGAGCAATTGTGAAATTTGTTCCTGAGTGAAGTTTTTATTGATGTATCTTCGGATGGAACGTCTTTTTGATAATGTTTGTTCAAGAGAAACTTTGCCGATTATTTTTGGTTGAGGTAGTTTTATGACCATTTTTTCTCCCATCCGGGACCTCCCGAGAGTATAAGCAGCAGTAAGCAAGAGACATATTAGCGCGAAGATTTTTTTGGACATAGAAGCAAGTAAAACCCTGAAGGGTTAATTCCTGGAATTCCCTGTAGATTTAAAATAACATAAAATAAACTACTGCCAGCACAAAAATTGCAAGAAACAGAATGCCTAAGAAAACAGGAGAAAAAATTACCAGAATAAATTGCCAGAAATTCAATGAATATGCTTCTTTTATACCAGAAAAGAATAATACAGTAATCCACAAAAATGTTAAAAATGAAGCCAGTCCTAAAAGAAGTGTCGACTGGCTGATCCAAAAGGTTGATACAATAGAAACCGGTAAAAGTAAAAAGATTGGCGTGAAAGACAAACAGGATATGCTCAGGACAGTTTTTGTATCTATCTCTTTACAGAAAAATGATACTATGAATTGTATCAGCGCAAGGTAAGTTATTATCATAAGAGAATATATCGTAAATGACAAAAGAAAAACCAGGATTGTTGCCATAAGAGATTCTCTGTTTGAGATGATTAGAACGATTTGACTAATCAATGACTGGGTAAAAACGGCAATAATGAAGGTTATAATAGACGGTAATAAAATATTTGTTTGTTTTATATCACGTACTGTTTGTTTTGGCATTGCGAGGTATGAAAACAATAGATTTATGTGTTTTGGCATAGATATAAGTTACTCCAGCATATACTCAAAGCGCAATTTTCGTACATTTAATATTTCCTGCACGGAAGTCTGGGTTTTTGTTTCACCGAAAATTCCCAGCAGTCTATCCCAGGGGTCAATTTCAGTTATTATCTTAGGTTCACCTGAAATATTTGCAAGTTCTTTGGCTAAATTTATAGCGTCAGTATCGTTACCTAATTTGTCTATAAGACCGCTTTTGAGCGCCTGTGTTCCGGTAAATATTCTGCCGTCTGCAAGTTTTCTGACATTATCCGGTTCCATTTTTCGTCCTTCAACAATGGCATTAATGAACTGGTTATACGCTTCATTAATCAATTCCTGGAATATTTGTTTTTCATCTTCTGTAATTCCACGGAACATTGTTCCGGTATCTTTGAATTTTCCTGACTTTATTACTACTGTCTGGACACCGATTTTCTTAAAGAGTTCCTCAATGTTTCCGATTTGTAATATAACGCCTATTGAGCCTGTAATTGAACCCGGATTTGCTACTATTTTATCACAGGCACTTGCGACATAATATCCTCCTGAAGCTGCCACATCGCCCATAGATGTAATGACAATTTTACCCTTCTGTCTCAACCGCATTACTTCGCT
>Ga0210016_1003997_pt1 | contig 12760 bp, 13 predicted proteins | sample CryGeyCG2014_300_FD_185454 | JGI IMG/M metagenome (GOLD analysis project Ga0210016, IMG submission 185454) | Groundwater microbial communities from aquifer - Crystal Geyser CG02_land_8/20/14_3.00 (SPAdes) (version 2) | ecosystem: Environmental > Aquatic > Deep subsurface > Groundwater | place... | reverse complement strand
GAAGTTCTACCTGGCTGTCAAGCTTATAATGCTGGCAATTCATACCAGCTACCTCGAGAGCTGAGGCTGAGATGTCTGTAGCATAGATTCTGGCTTCAGAAAGTGCCAGTGCAAGGGTAATAGCAACGGCTCCGCAGCCGGTGCCTATGTCAGCTATAATAAATCCATTTTCCTCAGAAAGGCGCGGCCTGGCAAACTCAATAGTCCTTTCCACCAGAAGTTCAGTCTCTGGCCTGGGAATAAGGACACGATGGTCAAGATAGAAGTCAAAGCCATAGAATTCGCAGCGTTTCAAGATATAAGCAGTCGGCTCGCGAAGAAGACGACGCTGAACAATCTGCTGCAAGTGCCCTGCTTCTGCTACAGTTAACGGTCTCTCCGGTTGGCTATAAAGTTGTGCTTTTGATACTCCCAGTACGTGGCACAGCAAGAGTTCAGCCTCGATAGAAGCATCATCAATTCTGGCCATAGATAATATGTGGCTAGCTAAATATAAAATTTCGCTTGAAGTCATGAAAGGACTGCTTCTAATTGTTCAGTTTGTTCTTTGGCAGACAGAGCTTCGATGATTTCATCGAGTTCTCCGTCCAAAATCTGGCTCAGATTGTGGAAAGTTGAATTGATGCGGTGGTCGGTAACACGATCTTGTGGGAAGTTATAGGTGCGTATTTTCTCTGCCCGCTGGCCACTGCCTACTTGAGTTCTTCGTTGTCTATCTATCTCTTCAGATTGCTTGCGTTGTCTTAAGTCAAATAGCCTGGCTCGGAGTACTGCCATGGCTTTCATTCTGTTTTTTAATTGGGAGCGCTCATCTTGACAAGCAGCTGCTATACCAGTGGGCAAATGGGTAATGCGAACTGCGGTGGTTACTTTGTTTACATTCTGTCCTCCAGCGCCATGGCTGTGGAAGAATTCCATTTTGAGCTCATCTGGGTTGATATTCAGCTCAATCTCTTCTGCTTCGGGTAGAACAGCCACAGTGCTTGTGGAGGTGTGTATTCGCCCTGAAGCCTCAGTGATAGGCACTCTTTGCACTCGGTGAACGCCACGCTCGTACTTTAATTGACTAAAGGCTCCTTTACCTTTAACCTCAAATATTATTTCTTTAAAGCCGCCAATTGCGCTCTGGCTGCTATCAACGATTTCTACTTGCCAGCTTTTATTTTGGGCATAGCGGCTGTACATACGGAATAGGTCGGCAGCAAAAATGCTTGCTTCTTCACCGCCAGCACCAGCTCTTATTTCAACGATGACATCCTTATCATCGTTAGGGTCTTTAGGCAGTAAAGAGAGTTTGAGTTGGCGAAGGAGATCATCCTGGTGTTTTTTAAGTTTGCTCGTTTCCTCCTTAATGAGAGCTATCAAGTCTTCCTCTGTAGTGCTGTCGTGCAAAGCCTCCATTTCGGCTAACTCTTTAGAGTTTGCCTTGTATTTTTGATATGTCTTGACGATGTCTTCAAGGCTAGCTCTCTCTCTGGTTAGCTCCTGTACTTGCCTTGGTTCAGTAGCTATTTCCGGTTGAGCTATCAGCCGAGTTAGCTCTTCATAGCGCTTCTGTATTAATTCCAATTTATCAAGCATAGCCCACAATCCTGGTTGTTTTTGGGTTATTATAATATAGTAATGCAGGTCACTCAAATTTAAGGAGAGCGTTTGATAACCTTATTCTCTGTCATTCTGAGCCCTTCACTCCTTGTCATTCTGAGGGAGCGAAGCGACCGAAGAATCTCGCTCAGGGTAAACTCCGTGAAGGGTCTCAGATTCTCTTTTTGAACCAGGAGTTGAAGTGAAAATTTCGCTGGAATGCTATGAGTGTTTGCAAAAGTTAATTCATCAAGCTGCTACGCTAGCGACTAATAATAACTTGCTTAGACAGAAGGCCATAGAAGAAGCTCTGAGAATCCGCGACGACGAGTTTTCCTATGGCCAAATATCTATTGTAATTGCTACTAAGATTCATCGGGTGATAAGGGAAGTAACTCATAATCCTGACCCCTACCGGGTGATGAAAGAGAAGGAAATGGCAATTGCCAGGGAATTATACCCTGAGATAAGGGTTCAATATAAGGATGATTTTGAGGGTTGTCTTAAACTCGCCACTGCAGCGAATGCCATAGATTTCTTCAGGGAGCCTGGCATCATTAAGGAGGATATGAGAAGGTCCGTAAGCTTTACTATAGATGACTCACAACGATTTGAAGCGAAGCTAAGAAAGGCAAGCAAAGTTCTGTATTTGGCTGATAATGCTGGTGAAATTTACTTCGACTTGCTTTTAGTCAAGAAGATGAGGCAATTTGCTGATGTTATCTACGTAGTTAAGCCCTCACCTGTTCAGAACGATGCTACTCTGGAGGATATTAGCAATGCTGGCTTGGAAAGTGACTTTGGGAGGGTTATAACTACCGGTGTAGCTTCACCGGGAGTAATTTTTGCTTTAGCCTCAACTCAGTTTAAACAGGAGTTTGCCTCAGCAGACCTCATATTCGCTAAAGGGATGGGGCATTATGAGGCTTTGAGTGAGCTTCCCAGTGAGGGGAAGTTTTTCTATTGCCTCATGGCGAAGTGTAAACCTGTAGCAGATTCGCTCGGGGTGCCTATGAATAGCTATGTGGCTATGCTGCGGTAAGCTAAAATCTGACAGAGCTTTCTGTGACGCACTTCAATCAGGTTAAGACCTGAGCACAAAGACCACGTCTGCAGCTATGATTTTGTGATTGCATAGACCAGTTGTTTCATCTGTTCGTTTTCAGTGGGACTCTAGAGCATATCAGGTCGGATAATGGGCCTGAGTGCATGTCGAAGGTGATACGCGATTGATTGAACCGGCTCGGAGTGGATACGTTATTCATAGAACAGGGAAGTCCCTGGGAGAATGGTCATATAGGATCATTCAACGGAAAACTGAGGGACGAGCTTCTCAACAGGGAGATATTCACGATGTTAACCAAAGCAAAGGTATAAGGTATGATGTAGTTCAGATAGATGGTGGACACTTCGAAGTGTGGAGTCACAGCTCATCTTGAGTTTAAACAGGCTCTGGCAATCCGTTGTGCCATTGCGAGGAGTGAGATTTCTCGTTTTACTCGGAACAGGCTCCGCAATCCCCCGGGGTTCTCCCGGGCAAATATGGCGGGAGGGAGTTAGAAGGAGGGGGAAATTCACCCTCACCTTATTCCTCTCCCATCAAGGGAGAGGAGACTTTTCTGAGATTGACACGCCTTCGGCTCGTAATGACAAAGAAGGAAGATTAAAGTGTCACTAATCATGTGAACGAGTACAAGGTATTGATTGAGTCATGGCAGAGGGAGTATAATCAGATTCGACCACATAGTGCTTTCTACTATTGGCCATCTGCTTCAGAAGTCATGTTGCCAGCAGCTATGCCATTAGGACTAACTTAGAAGTTGGTATAATTTATGGGAAGGGCACCCTGGCTCACAATATGAATTATACCAAGCAGATTAAGCCCGTGGATAACCATGCTCACAGCGATAGCGGCGAGAAGTAAGCTAAATACTTTAGACACTGCCCTAAGTCCACCTTGTCCCATGAATCTGGCAATCCGGCTGCCTAACAAGAAGATACTCCATGCGACCAGCATATTCAGAGCAAAGGACAACAAAACTATACCGGTGGGGAATTGAGTTACTAGCAGTAGCAGGGTTGTTATTGTCGCTGGACCTACTGTGAGGGGTGTTCCAATAGGAACCACGGCTACCATTTCTTCTTTGGTGGCTTCTACTATCCGTCCAGTCGTCATATATTTGATGGAAAACACCAGAAGTATAAGGCCGCCAGCAACGGCAAAGGAGCCTACTGAGATATCCAGCACATCCAGGATGAATTGGCCAAAAAACAGGAATACCAAACCGACCACGGCTGCGGTCGCTGTAGCTACATGAATCATCTTCCGGCGCTCGCGCTTGGACATATCTTCGCTTAGTGTTATAACAAAGGGTAAATTACCCAGAGCATCAATGACTATGAAGAGGGGCACAAACGTTAATGTTAAAGACTGTACGAAGTTACCCACGATGCTTTGCCTCCTTTTTCTCTTGGTATGATCGTAACTGCCTTCGCAGGATCAGTTTGTCATCGCCAGGTGCATAGAAGTCAGGAACACGGGCAACCGTCTCGTAGCCATGACGGATATGAAAGTGCCTGGCTTTCTCATACGCCGATATGGATGATGTCTCGATGATAGCTAACCTCCCCTCAACCTCCCTGATGTTTTCCTCTGCAGATTTCAGGAGAGCACTACCTATTCCCTGTCCCTGCTTATCAGGTGCGACTGCCATCCAGTAGATGTCCCAGGTTGCATCCGTTAGCGGTGTGGGCCCGAAGCAAATATACCCCGCTACAACTGAGTTAAGCTCACCCACAAGGATATGATATCCTGACCGGCACGGGTCACCGAGGTAACTGTCAATGACCTCTTCGGCTACAACTAACTCAGAGGGTTTGAATTCCGGAGTGTTGCGCAGCACCTGCATTATGCTGAGTTTGTCTTCTCGAGTCATAGGACGGATGTTGATAGCCACTGTCGTTTCCTCTCCAGAGCTAATTGTAAAATCTTCTCAATGAGCTGGGCATAAGTCATGCCGGTTGCTTCAGCTTGGCGTACCACGCCAGAGTCGGGAGAAACATCAGGATTGGGATTTACCTCGATGACATTTAGTTGTCCCTCTTGGTCCATCCGCATGCCCACTCTGGCATAGCCCTCGCAGCCGAGAACTCTGAAAGCTGCTACTGCCGTTCTGATAATGCGTTCCTGTTCTTCAACACAAATCTCAGCCGGGCATATCGACTTGGTGCCTTGAAAGTACAGGCTATCGGGTTCCCACTTGGCTGAAAAGGTGACAATTCTGGGCATTCCGGGAGGCAACGAATAAACTATTTCAGATACAGGCAGCACGGTGCACTCCGAACTACCTAAAACGGCAGCATCGAACTCGCGCCCATCGATGAATTCTTCAACCAGGGCACTCCCACCATAAGTGTTGCTTACCAAGCTTACCTGCTTTTCCAGAGCAGCAAAATCATTTACTATGCTGTCTGGTGACAGGCCATGGCTGGCGTCCTCGCAGCGGGGCTTCACAATGCAAGGGTAGCCTAGCTGGAACATATGTAGTGTCTCGGGGTTCAGTAGCTGGAAATCCGGTGTCCGGATTCCAGCGGCTCTGAGAATTACTTTCGCCTTAGCCTTGTCGAGAGCCAGCCTCAGCCCTGATCCTGGACAGCCGGTACAGGGTATCCCCATTTCCGATAGGATCTCCGGCACTACGGCTTCAGTTTCAGGGTAGCCACAGAAGCCCTCAAAGAGGTTAAACACCAAGTCTGTATGGAGAGCTCTCAGTTTTCTTTCAGCTAGCTCAAGCGGCGGCACAAGGGGAACCCGGACCACATGACAACCAATCTCAAGCAAAGCCTGATGCACTGCTTCCTCTGCCTCAAGAACAGCGAGCACCGCTTTTTCTTCACCAACCGCGTCATAGCGTGAAGGACATGGTTCATTGTAGACGATAGCTACACCTTTACGCATTGCGGGTACCTCGCAAGGGCAGCGTCAAGCACGGCGCATATCAGTTCCTGGTGAGTCCACCCCATCCTCTTCGCCATAATAACCAGGTCACTATGGGCACCCAATCCCGACAGAGGATTTATTTCCAAGAAGTATGGGACTCCATTGGAGCTGACTCTGAAGTCCAGCCGTGCGAAGTCCCGGCATCCCAGAGCCTCAAAAGCGTTGAGCCCAGAAATTTCTAAATTCCGCAATACCTTTTGCTCAAGGCGGGCGGGGCACTCATACTCAACTAAATCCAGGTAATTACGTTTCAGCTCAAGCGAGTAGATGAAATAGCCATCCCTTCTTTTTGGAAGTATGCGCATCGTACCCAGTACTTTGGGCTGGGAATTACCTATAATTCCCATGGTAACCTCATCACCTGCGATGAACTCTTCCATCATCACTGGTTGCTGGTAATGTTTGAGCAACTTCTCCACAGTCTCAATCGCCTGCTTTTGATTGTCCACCACTGAATTAAGACGAATACCCTTACTTGAGCCTTCATAGGCTGGCTTCACAATCGCTGGGAAAGGAAAATGGCAACAATCTACCTGACGGAACTGTTGGCTGTCAGTTATCACACACCACTTCGGAGTGCGCACTCCTGCCGCCGCAATTAGCTTTTTGGCCAGAGGTTTGTCCAGGCATGTAGCAAGGCACTGCGGGTCTGAACCTGAATAGGGTATGTCCAGCATCTCCAGGATTGAAGGCACCTGGGCTTCTCTGCTGCGGTAATTGCCTCGTCCTTCGGCGATATTGAAAATGAAATCTACCTTTTCGTGGAGAATGTTGTCGAGAAACTCCCTGCCACCACCAAGCATGACTACCGTATGTCCTCCAGCTTTCAGAGAGGCACCAATCAGCTCCACGGTCTCCAGGGAGTCATATTCCTCAAAAGCATCATCGCAACTAGCTTGCTCTATTGCCTTTGCTTCTTTAAGATCGTATGATAGCCCTATCTGCATTTCGAGCTCCTTCTAACTCGAACTTAAACTCAACACCATCGTGGATACCCACGGTGTCACCGATTGGACTTAGCGCTTCGGCAGGTGATTGGTGGCACGTTGGTTTTCCGGGGTTGCGATAGTGGAATATGCGGCCCTGGTAGTTCCTCAACACCAGTTCATCTTCAGTCTGCGCCAGCACGTAATTTGGCTGGAGAGGAACTTTGCCACCGCCTTGGGGCAGGTCTATCACGAAAGTAGGCACCGCCAGCCCTGAGGTATGCCCGCGCATTCCCTCGACTATCTTTATGCCGACCTCCACAGGTGTACGCAGGTGTTCAGTACCCCGCACCTCGTCACACTGAAAGAGGTAGTAAGGACGTACCTTTATCCTGAGAAGTCCGTGACATAGCCTCTTCTGCGCCTCAACGGAATCGTTTACGCCACGCAGCAGGACAGACTGGTTGTTTACCGGAACACCACTCCGCACCAGGCGGTCACACGCCTCCGCAGCTTCTGGAGTTACTTCCCTGACATGGTTGAAGTGGGTATTAAACCATATGGGCCCGTATTTAGCCAGCATTGTACAAAGGTCATTATCTATACGCTGGGGCAGTACCACAGGAAATCTGGAACCAATACGAATAATTTCGACGTGTTTTATTTTTCTTATACTGGATATGATATCCTCCAGCCGGCGAGTTGAAAGCGTCAGTGGATCACCGCCAGAGATAATGACGTCCCTGATAGCCCTATTCTTGCGTATGTAGTCCAGCATAGCTTCGACTTCACTGGGACTGCGAACCCAGCCACCATTTCGCCATTCTCTCTTACGAGTGCAATGACGGCAAAGCATGGGACATATATCAGTAAGTACCATAAGTACCCGGTCTCGGTAGCGGTGGACAAGTCCAGGCGAAACGGAGTCTTTTTCCTCACCCAGCGGATCATCCGTACCCATCGCCCCCATGGTTATTTCCAGAATGGAAGGTATCGCCTGTTTTCTTACCGGGTCATCTGGGTCATCGGGGTTGATTAGTGAGAGGTAATAAGGCGTAACCGCGAAGGGATAACGCATGCTTACTAGCCTCAGTTGCGCCTGTTCCTCAGGTGATAGGGGGATGAATTGCGCTAATCGTTCGACGCTGGTAATTCTATTCTGGAACTGCCACTTCCAGTCATTCCAGGTTGCATCGGGGATATCTCCAAAAAACCTGTGTCTATTAGTAGCTTTTTTACCTGGAGGTTCTTCCTCCAGATTCCCACAGAGCCCACGTTCTCCAGGAGGTTCCTCTTCTGCCTCGTTGCTAGTGTAGCTTTTGATATAACGTTTCTCTACCCTGGAGGTAGATTGGCTTTTCATGGTTATTGATGGTGTTTTCACCTTATTTTTGTCTCCTGTAAAATCAAGTTTTTATATGCTGACTCAGCTAAATTTTTAGCGAAACTTTATATAAGTCGCATTTTATATTCCTTTATTTCTTTGTGTCAAAATGATTGGGAAAAACTTGTCCTAACATTTTATTCCTGTTATAATATATAGGAATTATGCTTCATGACTCAATTGTACACCATTTGCAAAAGTTGTCAATAGGTTTTTTACCATAATTAGAAGATTTTTTCGAAGGGATAAAAGTGTAATTTCAGCAAGGGGAGGTAAGTATGCCAAGATGGAAATTTGTTACAAATCACGCTCTGGTGCTCTGCTTGATTGCCCAGCACCCGCGAATTACCGCCAGGGAGGCCTCTATGACAATAGGTATCACGGAGAGGACAACACGGGGAATAATCAACGAGCTTGAAGCTGATGGCTATGTTACCAAGAAAAGAGAGGGCAGACGCATCAAGTACCGACTCAATCCGAATCTTCCTCTTAGAGCCGAGATGCAGCAGGACAATGATGTGGGTAGCCTTCTGGAAGTCCTCGGATGGAAAAGGCGGCGAAAGCAAACAATCAAGGAAATGGCTGGCCAGTTAACTCAATGAAGGCACCTCTTACCAGTATTAGCAATTCATGTGCCCTTTGCTTGCTAACTCCAACAGCCTTGCCTATTTCAGACGATGTGGCATTAGTATACGATGACCTCCAGGGCTGCCTGAAGCTGGCTGCCAGGGCGAACACCATAGACTTCTTCAGAAATCCCGGCGTCATCAGAGATGCTATAGGGACACCTTTAAGCTTTGTCATAGATGACTCAAGCCAGGAGGGAAATTCCTTTATTGCCTTATAGCCAGGTGTAAGCCCGTAGCAACCTCGCTCGGGGTGCCTCTGAATAGCTACGTAGCTATTCAGCAGTAAACTAGGAATCTGCGAAAGCACTCTTTACAATAAATTTCAATCAACTAAAACAAAACGATGTAGTGTTGTGTTTGTAGTTTACCTTGGCAGATACCGAGGGCAGCTCAGTCGAAGCCATACCAGCTGGTGATGCTTTCGACAGGCTCACGCTTGCTCTCCAGTTTGTTTGCTGGGAAGTCCCAATTCGGGTAACCGATGGCAATGGACATTGTTATTCGCTTGGACTTGGGTATGCCAGTGAACCTTCTCACTACTTCGGGATACATTATGGCCTGCCAATTAATACAGGTTCCAAGGCCGTAGTTAAGTGCCGCCAAGCAAATGGCGTGGGTGATGATGCCGAGGTCAAACTGTGTGGCCGATTCATCCAGGGAAATATCCGCAGTCAGTATTATAGCCGCCGGGGCATCAAAGAAACGGAGTCCCCTTTGATTCCACGCTGCTCGCTTATCTCTGTCTTTTCTGTCTATTCCCATTAGCTCCAAAAGTTGAATGGCGAGAGCCACCTGGCGCCCCTTGTACACGCCATGAAAATCCTTATACGGGACATCTGGGTTGGGAATTGCCCCAGAAGCTAGCATCTCAAGGTTACCACGCTTGATCTGTTCCAGCACTTCCCCAGCAACTACAGTAATCTCCCAGGGTTGGGCATTCTTTGCTGAGGGTGACCGGCTGGCGATCTCCAAGATTTCCTTCAGGATCTCCTTGGGAACTTGGTCGGGCTTGTAGCCCCTTATGCTCTTACGCGAGCGTAAAGCTTCGATGATATCCATAGATTGACTCCTTCTTAACACTCTCGTTTGGTTCAAACCTCTTATACCAAGTGATAGGGCACCATGTCAATGAAAGCAGGACTATTGGTCAAATTCGTTGCCAATAACATGAGAGCTGAACATTGGCATCTTGGTGATCCTGCTACTTGCTTCGCGACTGCACAAAGTGGCTGGTTGTTACGTAATGTGCGCAAGGAGGTTCCTACAATCCTATCTTTTCTCATCCATCGTCTCTTAAGTGAGGCCCCGATAGCTGCCTAATCCTATGACAATCCCTTTTGAATGCGCAAAATGCTATAATTAAAGCTAACGTTCTATGTCAAACGAAACAGAAAGGTCCCCAGAAATCATATTCAAAGAGTTCGAAGAGGACACCCATACTTGTTACTCACTCCAACGAGCTGAGAAAATCAGTGAAGCTATACCATTGCTGGAAGCGAGCGGCCGTGAAACCGAGAAGCTGCAGGCTATTTGGGAGTGGGCCTTAGCCCTTCTAAGAACCATACATTCGCCAGAGGAGCGAAAACGATTAAAGAGTCGATTCGGGCCTCTCGCGATAAGGGAAGATGGGAGCCAATTGCCGGATCCTGCCGTCTTCACGCATGACGCACTCGATTACTATGCGCAGAGGGCAGACGAAACATTGAACCCAATCCATCGTGCGCGTTACTGTGACTTTCTCTGGGAGAGGAGACGCGACCATAAGTTTGCCCGCGGAGCGACCGACGCCTATTTGGAATGCCTACCCATATATCTGGCTAATGGCTGGTACGTCCAGGCGGCCGATGCCATATCAAGAGCAATGGAGTTGGCCTTGAGCTTGAACGATGGGAAAAGAATTACCGAGGTTCGAGGGCATTTGTTGCGGGCCATGACTAGACTAAGTGCCATAGGTGACCACCCGGCATTGCGATATTGTCTAGATTTCATAGATGCTCTCTTGGCAATGAAGAAGGAGCCCACAGATTTAGACTTTCAAAAGGCTTTGGACGTGTGCAGAAAAGGGGTTAGCTTCTATGCGTCCCAAAATGGCGGATTTATGTATCACCTAGCCAGAGATTTTGAGGAGCGGTAAGCTTTGCTCTGGCATACACTCGGGAATGAGAAAGAAAGGGATAACGCGCGAGTCAGAATTGGTGTGTTGCTTGAGGAAGAGGCGGAACTAAAGGGCGTAAGTAGCAATATGTTGGCGGCCGTCTTTCTCTAGGAGGCTGCCCAACATTATGCCAGCATCGGCAGAAGTGACAAGGTAGAGGAATTGAAAGTCAAGATAAAGCAAAGGTGGAAAGCGGCTGCTGACGGTGGCGAGTTCAAGAGGATAGAGACTGCCGTCAAGCTTCCCACAAAGCAAATTGACGAGTATGCCCAAGGCATCATAAGGCAAGGCATCAATAAAGCTTTGCTGGTCGTTTCGCTAGATTTGAACTTGGTGCCAGATATTGAACGATGTAGAAAAGTAGCAACTGAACAGAAGCAAGAATTTCCATTGTTGGGCCTTATACCAAGATCTACACTGCGAGGTGCCAGGCAGGTTGCCTCCGCTAGCACCCAGGAAGAGATAGATGAAGCGAACGCTCTGGCACAATATAGCGTAGATTTGGGACTGAGCCAAATTTATTTGGGCAAGGTATTTGAAATGATGCGTCAGGATGGCGGATTTACCATGGATTCACTTGTTAGCTATATGTCATCAAGCCCATTCTTTGATGAAGACAAACTGGAAGTCATCCGTGTTGGAATCGAACGGTACTTTGCTGCTGACTATGTGAGTGCGGTCCACATTTTGGTACCCCAGTTGGAAGATGTCCTTCGGCGTATTATAGGCAAACTCGGGGTATCGACTACTTCGCTCGCACCTGACGGGCTCACACGTGAGAAACCGCTTAATCAGGTTCTTAATACACCAGAGTTGAAGACATTACTAGGAGGTCGAGTATGGTTCTACTTTAAATATGTTCTGGATCATCAACTTGGTGAAAACCTTAGGAACGATGTAGCCCATGGTCTGATAACTAAAGACCGTTGTACGCGACAACTCACCGAAACGGTACTCCATTTATTCCTTCGGTTGACTCCTTATGAGGTGAAGGGTGAAACGCCCAATATTTAAGAAGAAACCCACTTTACAGCGTCGTTCAACTTATTAGAAGAGCGTAGCGCAAATCATAGTGCGCTGCACATCTTGACGGACTGTGATGTCCACAGCTAATACTGCCTCAACGTGTCTAATGGTTTACTAGCCCCACACAGCAGGGCATAACAGTTTGTTGAGTTGGATGAAAGGATGCCTCAATGACGAAATAGTCGAGAGTCCTTTTTCACCCTCATCTTAGTCCTCTCCCCTCAAGGGAGAGGAGATTGCTTCGCTTCACTCGCAATGACAAAGAAGGCAACATCGGGGCTTCAGCGTTGTGATAAGCGCCAACGGGGTACTGGAGACTAGAGAGTAATAATGATTTCCTAGTACAAGAACTCAAATCCGCCTTGACAGTCTCCGCTGATGGAGTAAACTTAGTAACGGTCGAGATTTAGAAATCTAAAAATAGATAGAAAACTTAATCGCCCAAAACAAGGGAGTGAAAATGGCAAGGAGCATAAAAGCAAGGTTCTCAAAAGGAATAATTGAGCCATTAGAGAAATTAGAATTTGAAGAAGGGAAAGAGATGATTATCACTATCTCTGAAATCCCCTGCTCTAAAGCAGAGAAATTCCTTGAAGCTCTGAAGGCTACATCTGGGGGCTGGAAAGATTTAATTGACGCTGAGGAGCTAAAAAAGAACATTTATGCTGATCGCCTTGTTAGCACCAGACCAGAGATAAGGCTATGAATGTTTCCTATCTTATTGATACTGACTGGATTATTGACCACTTCAATAAGATAGAGAAAGTTACGAGGAAATTAGAGGAATTAGCCCCACAAGGTTTAGCTTTGAGTATTGTTTCTTTAGCTGAGCTTTACGAGGGGATTTATTATTCTTGTGATCCAGTCCTAAGCGAGGAAAGCCCTTAAGAGGTTTCTAGCTCCAGATTTGGTTATTCTGGGCATTGATGAAAGGATTTGTAGAATCTTCGGTAAAGAGCGGGGAAGACTAAGATGGCAGGGAAGAATAATTGGTGACTTTGATCTTCTAATTGCTTCTACCTGCCTTTATCATAACCTTACTCTTCTCACCAATAA
>Ga0210016_1003996_pt1 | contig 12764 bp, 8 predicted proteins | sample CryGeyCG2014_300_FD_185454 | JGI IMG/M metagenome (GOLD analysis project Ga0210016, IMG submission 185454) | Groundwater microbial communities from aquifer - Crystal Geyser CG02_land_8/20/14_3.00 (SPAdes) (version 2) | ecosystem: Environmental > Aquatic > Deep subsurface > Groundwater | place... | reverse complement strand
TATGTACCTGCCTTGAGGATGAATCTTCGAACTGCTATGAATGCGCCCACTCAAACTGGCTTAACTGCAATCAAAAGGCCAGGGCCTTCTGGTGGATGATGGCCAGACTTGCCGGTTGGCCCGGACCCTCCGCAAACGCCGCCTTCGATGCCGCGCCCCGCGCCGGCAGTCTCCCTCTCATGGTCACCTTCACTGATCAGTCCTCTGGCGAAGCCACATCATGGAGCTGGAACTTCGGGGACGGGGGTGTAAGCTCAGCGCGCAATCCCGTTCATACCTATACCGCTGAGGGTTCTTACATGGTTTCATTGACGGCCTGCAGCGGCGGCGAGTGTTCCACGGAAACCAGGGGCAATCTGATCTCTGTCGCCGCCTGCGCGAATCTTCCCGCTCGTATTGGGAATACGGATTACCCTGCGTTTCTTGATGCCTATGAATCTGCTTCCCCCGGAGATCATATCCTTATCCAGGCCATGCCGGTAGCCGGCCCTGTGATACTGAATGATCCCCTGCAGTTTCTCCTTAGCGCGGGCTTTGGCTGCGACTACGCCGGAAGCCCAATGGGCGTAACCACAGTTTCCGGTCATCTTGCAGTAGAGCAGGGTGATATGCAGATCATCGGCGGATGTCTTGCAATCGGTCCTTAGATCGCCTCTTCCCGCTGAAATCATTAAAGGAGATATTTTGGGTTTTATATGAAAATGGCCCTTCTCTTTACTCTCCTCCGCAACGGGGGAGGGAAGGATGGGGGTGATTTTCATGCTCCGTTGTGCCCCTTTCAGGGCATGAGGGTTAGAGCAGAGTCATCCGTCCTTGTTTGCCGAGGGCTTAAGCAGGAGAGAGCACACCTGCCCGAAGAATTTTGGCCTGGTTATCTCAAAGAATCCCGCTTGAAGAGCCAATGATACCTCTGCGTCAAAATCCCTTGCCGACAGATGCCCGCGGGGCTCCATGAGCAGAAACCTTCCTCCAGGTCTAAGAAGGCCGAAAAACTCTGCCAGAAAAGAGGCCGGCTCGGTTGTCTCATGAATGGAGTTGCAGGCCAGTATAAAGTCCAGCTCCAGTGCTATGCCTATTGCGTCCTCGTGACAGAGAACCGGGTAGATGATATTTTCAAGGCCGGCCTTTTGAGCCCGTGCCATGGTCTTATCCAGCATCTTTTGCTGTATATCCACGGCCGCAACCCTTCCTGTCGGCCCTGTCAGAAGCGCCATGCCGATAGAGTAGTGTCCGAATCCGCAGCCGAAATCAAGGACACTCATACCCTGCGCTACATAGGGTCCAAGTATCTTATCCGGGGGATGAATCAGGCGGCGCAGAGGATTGTCGAATGTATATGCAAGCCACCAGGGGCAGACGTGACGGCTGCCGGGTTTCAATAATAGAAATTTATTCATAGACCTTCAACCGGGATGACCTTCCTGGGGTTTTCATAAATCCTCTTATCCCTCACCCTCTAAGGTACATTCCCTCCCCATTCACGGGGGAGGGCCAGGGTGGGGGGGCCATGGGGGACAGTTCAATGGTAAAAAATATTTTTCGAGTTTGACCGTATCTGTCAAAAGCCCATGATAGGATCATATCATCCTTATGGTTCGGAAACCAGGTTTCAAGTGAGGCCCGAAAATGATTCCTGGATGCGGGTTGTTTTTCAAACATCAACCTGCGAAAAGCTGCTTTTCCGGTATCAGTAATTGAAAGGACAAAGAAGATGAAGATTCCCTGGATGGCAAAAGAAGAAATTGCGCTCAAGGCGTCAGATCTGCTTAAAGACTTTGAGAGAAACGCCGAATATGCGGTCAAACCTCCAATTCCGGTTGAAGATATCATCGAGAGAACTCTGGGGGTGGAACTCAGATACGTGGACCTCCAGAAGATTCTAGGGAAAGATGATGTGCTGGGGGCGACCTATGTTGCTTCAAGGGTAATTTGCGTAAATGAAAGGCTCTTTGAAAACGGCTCCGAGGGAAGGGTTGCATTTACCTGCGCTCATGAGGCCGGCCACTGGGTTCTGCACCGGCCCTTCCTGGAAAACGGAGGCAAGGTCCAACCGGGGAAAGAAAGCATCCTGTGCCGGATCAGCGACGCGGGGAAACCCATCGAGTGGCAGGCAGATTACTTTGCCTCCTGCCTTCTCATGCCTGAAGAAGAAATCAAAGAGGCCTTCGCAAGGATCTGCGCGCCTGAGCCTCTTGTGGTTAAGCGCAGGAGAGGGGAATCAGGAAAAGGAACCCGCAGTCAAGAGCCCTATCTTGAGCAGTGGCCCTACATCGCGGCGGCCATGTGCGAACTGGGAGGTTTTTCAAACGTCTCCCGGCAGGCCATGATAATCCGCCTCCAGGACCTGGGGCTTTTATTAAACATGACTGATACGAAAATGGACTGGCAGGCCCTTTGGTAAGTTGACTTGTAAGGAACAGTTGAGTATGAAAGTACGAACGTAGTTCCTCATGTGTCATCTCTTTCAAAAACTTAGAGGGAGAGAGGATTTGAAATGGAAAATGCCCAGGCTGGAACCCCGATACTCCAATTAAGATGGAGGTCGGGGTTCTGTGCTTTGATGTTTTGAAAATTCTACGCCCATTTGGCGAGAAGAGGATCAAAGGATTTTTTCAAATGGAAGTAAGGAGGACTGACACGCTTGCTGAGAGAATTATAGCGGCTATTAAGAATGCGGCTGAGATGTACTACCGGCTTGTGCTGGTTGTAGGTGAGTCAGGTTCCGGCAAGACGGCAGGTCTGCAGGAGGTTAGAAGGCTTACACGCGCCCCAGTGATCAATGTTAATCTTGAGTTATCCCGGCAAATGCTTGATCTCACTGCGCGCCAGCGGGCTTTGCAGTTGCCACGAATGCTGAAAGAAATAGCTTCTGGAAAAAAGAGAGACGCTTTTTTACTTGATAACATTGAAATGATATTCGATGTGGCGCTTAGGCAGGATCCTCTGCGTCTCTTGAAGGGGCTATCCCGCAATCAAACAACCGTCGCAGCCTGGCCAGGGCTTTGTGACGGTCAGTTCTTGACCTATGCCGCTCCCGGGCATCCTGAATACAGGCGCTATGGCAAATCAGATTTGGGCGGACTAATATTGGTATCCAGTGCTGGGTGACGTTATTAGAAAGAAGCAGCAGGATAAAGAGGAATAGTTATGAAATACGGAGAGCTGATTCAGTTCGAGCCTATCGAGTCTGTTGTGCAGTTGAGGGACGCCGACGAGGCCGCTGCCGCCCGGCAGCTTGTCCAGACCTATGTCATCTCCGAGGAGATGGCCGAGAAGCTGGTTAGTCTGGTCGTTCCTCAGCTTCAATTCGACCAGCCCATGGACAACAAGGGGCTGCTGGTCGTAGGCAATTACGGCACCGGTAAGTCGCACCTCATGTCCGTGATCTCCGCCCTGGCTGAAAACGGCGATCTCGCAACGCATCTGAACGACAAGAGCGTGGCCGACGCCGCGGGAAAGATCAGCGGGCGCTTCAAGGTGGTCCGAACCGAGATCGGCGCGACCACCATGACGCTCCGCGACATCCTTGTGGCCGAACTGGAGGAGCACCTGGCCGCAATAGGCGTGTCTTATTTCTTCCCGCCCGCAGACAGGGTGTCCAACAACAAGCGCTCCTTTGAAGAGATGATGGCCGCCTTCCACCAGGAATATCCCGACCACGGTCTGCTCCTGGTGGTGGACGAACTGCTCGACTACCTGCGCAGCCGCAAGGATCAGGAACTCATTCTCGACCTCAACTTCCTGCGCGAGATCGGCGAGGTCTGCAAGGACCTGCGGTTCCGCTTCATCGCCGGCGTTCAGGAAGCCATTTTTGACAGCCCCCGTTTTTCCTTTGTGGCCGACAGCATCCGCCGGGTGAAGGACCGCTTCGAGCAAATCCTCATCGCCCGCAAGGACGTCAAGTTCGTGGTGGCCGAGCGTCTGCTCAAGAAGACCGCCGCAAGCCAAGTGAAAATCCGGGAGTACCTGACTCCCTTCGCCAAATTCTATGGCCGCATGAACGAGCGCATGGATGAGTTCGTGCGCCTCTTCCCCGTGCATCCCGATTACATCGACACCTTCGAGCGGGTCACCGCGGTGGAAAAGCGTGAGGTACTCAAGACACTGTCCCTGGCCATGAAGAAGCTGCTCGCCCAGAACGTACCCGACGACCGGCCCGGTGTCATCGCCTATGACGGCTACTGGACGACCCTGCGCGAGAACCCGTCCTTCCGCGCCGTTCCAGACATCAAGGCGGTCATCGATTGCAGCATGGTGCTTGAGTCGCGGATTCAGCAGGCCTTTACCCGGCCGGCCTACAGGCCCATGGCGACCCAGCTCATCCATGCGCTGTCGGTCCACCGGCTCACGACGGGCGACATCTACGCCACCCTGGGCGCGACGGCGGAGGAACTGCGCGACGGGTTGTGCCTCTTTCAGCCGGGCATCGAGGAACTGGGTGGTGATCCGGCCGACGACCTACTCTCCCAGGTGGAGACCGTCCTACGGGAAATCCACAAAACAGTCAGCGGCCAGTTCATCTCGTCCAACCCGGACAACCGTCAGTATTACCTGGACCTCAAGAAGACCGACGACTTCGACGCGCTGATCGAGAAACGGGCCGAAAGCCTCGATTCCTCGCAGCTCGACCGCTACTACTACGAGGCGCTTCGGCGGGTCATGGAATGCACCGACCAGACCTACGTGACGGGCTACAAGATCTGGCAGCACGAACTCGAATGGCTGGAACGTAAGGCTGCGCGCCTGGGATACCTTTTCTTCGGCGCTCCCAACGAGCGATCCACGGCGGTGCCGCCGCGGGACTTCTACCTCTATTTCATCCAGCCCTTTGATGCGCCGCATTTCAAGGACGAGAAAAAACCCGAGGAGCTGTTTTTCAGGCTTTGCCTGAAAAGTGCGGAGTGCGAGGTGCGAAGTGCGAGAGAGCAAAACGCACCACGCACCCCGGACGACGCACTCGATTTCAGGGATACCCTGAAATCGTTCGCCGCAGCCCTGGACCTTGCATCCACCGCCTCGGGTCACGCGAAGTCCACTTACGAATCCAAGGCATCGAACTTCCTGCGCGACCTCGTGCAATGGCTTCAAAAGAACATGACCACGGCCTTCGAGGTCACCTACCAAGGGCGCGCCAAGTCCCTGACGGAGTGGACCAAGGGTAAGTCCGTCCGGGAGCTTTCCGGCATCGGCTCCCACGAGCGCATCAACTTCCGCGACTTGGTGAACACCACTGCGGGCATCTGTCTCGGGACGAAGTTCCAGGACCAGGCTCCCGAATACCCGTTCTTCTCGGTGCTCATCACCGGAGCGAACCGGGCCCAGGCCGCACAGGACGCCCTGCGCGCCATCGCCGGACAGAACCGCACCAAGCAGGGCACCGCGGTGCTGGATGCCCTGGAGCTTCTCGACGGTGAGCGGCTCGATCCCTACCGGTCCAAGTACGCCAAGCACATCCTCGGTGTCGCCAAGAAGAAGGGCCACGGCCAGGTGGTCAACCGCTCCGAGCTGATCCAGGACGTTCTCGGCGTGGAATACCTCGCGCCGCAATCGCTCCGGCTCGAACCCGAATGGGTTGTGGTGGTGCTGGCCGTGCTGGTCTATGCCGGCGAAGTAGTCCTCTCCATCCCTGGCAAGAAGTTCGATGCCACGGGTATGCCGCAACTGGCCGGGACCGGTATCGCCGAGTTGGCACAGTTCAAACACATCGAACGGCCCAAGGACTGGAACCTCCCGGCGCTCAAGGCGCTTTTCGAACTGCTCGGACTCACGCCGGGCATGGCGCAACTGGTCACCCAGGGCAAGGAGGAGCCGGTTCAGGAGCTGCAGAAAGCCGTCACCAACGTCGTCGAGCGGCTGGTGCTCGTGCAGCAGAGCATGCAGACCGGGTTGTTCTTCTGGGGCCGCAGCCTGCTGGCCGAGGACGAAGTCAAGAAGCTGCGCGCCAAACTGGACGAGACCAAGACCTTCCTTGAATCCCTGCAAGCCTACACCACGACCGGCAAGCTCAAAAACTTCCGCTATGATGCCTCGGAAGTAACCGCCCATCGGGACGGGCTCAGTTCCCTGGCCGAGATCAAATCGCTTGAGGAACTGGTGGTCGACCTCGGGTCTACAGCCTCGTACCTCTCCACCGCCGAGGCGGTACTACCCACCGGCCATGAATGGAGTGCGAAAGTGCGTAGTGCGAAGTGCGAGATTCTTGATCGGATTACCGATGTCAGATTTGATCGCACTGCGCACCACGCACTACGCACTCAAATCCGACAAAGATTGTCGGATTTGAAGAAGGCCTACCTGCTGGCTTACCTCTCCATGCACGCGAAAGCGCGCCTGGGTGTGAACGAGGACAAGCGCAAAGCCCAGCTCATGGGTGATGAGCGGCTCAAGGACCTGCAGAAGCTTTCCACCATCGACCTGATGCCGCGACAGCACCTGTCGGACTTCCAGAACCGGCTCGCCGGATTAAGGAGCTGCTTTGCGCTCACCGAGCAGGAACTGGAGGCATCGCCATTCTGCCCACACTGCAACTTCAAACCGGGTGCGGAACCGCCTGCGGCTCCCGCGGCGACGATGCTGGATGCCCTGGACGGCGAGCTCGACAAGCTGGTCGAGAACTGGACCCAGACGCTGCTTGCCAACCTCGAAGACCCGACCACCAAGGGGAACCTGAGTCTCCTCAAGCCCGAGCCGCGCAAGCTGGTGGACGGCTTCATCAAGAAGCGGGCCCTGCCGGACGACCTCGACCAGGACTTCATCCACGCCCTGCAGGAGGTGCTCTCCGGGCTCACCAAGGTTTCGGTCAAGATCACGGACCTGCGCGACGCCCTGCTCGCGGGCGGTTCCCCGGCCACCCCGGCGGAGATGCGGAAACGCTTCGAGGAATATCTGGACGGGTTGACCAAAGGCAAGGAACCCGGCAAGGTGCGGATCGTGCTGGAGTGAATATGGACACAAACGGACTTACTCTCATGCGGCCAGAGGGCACCGATCTATTTGATCGTGTTGTCTCTATTCTTGAACAAGCGCGAGGCAATGTTGTTCGGTCCGTCAATAACAATATGGTCGTCGCCTATTGGCTTATCGGTCGAGAGATCGTTCAGCAAATCCAGAGCGGAGGTGAGCGTGCCGAATACGGCAAACAGGTAATCGAACAGCTTTCCGCTAAGTTAACCAGGAAGTACGGGCGTGGATTCTCCACTACCAACCTGCGTTACTTCCGAACTTTTTACCTGGTCTATGCTGACCGTATCCCTGAGATTCGCCACATCGGATATGGCGAATTCAAAACCTCAGGAAAACGCCACACGCAAAGTGGCGTTTTGGATACCATGACGTTGGCTGTCGAACAAGCCGGCGCCGTAAGGGGCTTCTCGCCCTATTTGGGCTGGTCGCATTACCGGACCTTGATGAACGTCGAAAATCAGAATGAACGCCTTTTCTATGAAATCGAAGCTGAAAATGAAGGCTGGGATGTAGACCATCTCAAACGCCAGGTCCATACTTTCCTGTTTGCGCGGCTTTTGAAGAGCCGAAATAAGGAAGGCGTCATGGCGCTGACCCGGGAAGGGCACACTGTTAGAACTCCCGCCGACACCATCAAGAATCCTTATATCCTCGATTTTCTTGGCTTGCCGGATTCCGATGTTCTGCATGAATCCGAAATCGAAAAGGCGATTATCGACAATATTCAGTTGTTCCTCCTTGAACTGGGCAAAGGTTTTGCCTTTGTCGGCCGCCAGAAACGATTGCAGTTTGACGAGGATTTTTTCTATGTCGACCTGGTTTTCTACAACTGTATCCTGAAATTCTATCTATTGATCGACCTTAAGATCGGCGAATTGGCGCATCAGGATGTCGGCCAGATGGACAGCTATGTCCGGATGTTCGATGACAAGTACCTTACGGAAGGCGACAACCCGACCATCGGCCTTATTCTCTGCGCCAAGAAGAACGAAACCATTGCCCGATACTCCGTACTCAATAACAGCAAACAGCTTTTTGTTTCCAAATATATGCTCTATCTGCCAACCGAGGAGGAACTCCGGCGAGAACTGGATCGGGAACGAAGGTTGATTGAAGAGAGACAACGTTTGGAGGAGGAAAGTGACCAAGACAGTGACTAAGTCGACCCTGCTTAATCGTCAACTTGGTCAGCAGAATAGTGACTAAGTCGCGGGTCAGCGAGTCACGAGTCCCGAGTCAAAAATGAAAAGAGCCTGAAACGGAGTTGAAGGATGGCGAAAAGTGATCAGCCTCATAATCAGCAGACGATGTTTGACACAGATAGATCCCCGACCCGGGACTCGGGACCCGTGACCTGCTTGGGCATGACGTTCCCGAACGACGAGGAGCGGCGGGAGCATTTCCTCGGCATCCTGCGTAAAAAGCTGAAGGACCCCGAGTTCCGCAAGATCGAGGGATTCCCCATCGGCTCGGACGAGGACATCCTGGCGCTGTCCGATCCCCCGTATTACACCGCCTGCCCTAATCCGTTTCTTGAAGATTTCATCCGTCACTATGGAAAACCGTACGATCCTGGAACCGACAGCTATCGTCGCGAGCCATTTGCAAGTGACACCGGTGCGGGGAAGACGCATCCCATTTATACGGCACATTCGTACCATTCCAAGATTCCCCACCTGGCCACCATGCCGTGCATCCTGCACTACACGGAGCCGGGCGATATCGTGCTCGACGGCTTCTCCGGTTCCGGCATGACGGGCGAGGCCGCGCAGCTTTGCGGCCAACCGGAAGCGGAGTTCAAGGCAACCCTTGAAGCGGAATGGAAAAAGAACGGCCTTCCATCGCCCCTCTGGGGAGCACGGCGGCCAATCCTCATCGACCTTTCGCCGGTTGCCAATTTCATTGCCTATAACCTGAATCTGGACGTCTCCGCCCACGAGTTCAAGAAGGCTGCCGACAGTTTCTTCAAAAAGATCGATGCGGAGCTCGGCTGGATGTACGAGACCCTGCACACAGACGGCAGGCGGAAAGGCCGCATCAACTATGTGGTCTGGTCCGAAGTCTTCACCTGCCCCAACTGCGCCAGAGACGTGGTGTTCATGGACAGGCCTATGATCCCAAGACCGGCAAGTTTGCCGGAGAATTCGAGTGCCCCCATTGCCGGGCCGCGCTGACCACGCGAAGCTGCGAACACAAATTCACGAGCACCTTCGACAAGGCCATCGGCGAAACCGTGCGCAAGGTTACCTATGCGCCGGTGGAGATTGAATACACACTTTGGGGTAATAAGACCAAGTATCGCAAGAAACCGGATGAGCACGACCTGGCGCTGATCAATCGCCTCGCGAATGAACAGCCCAAGGATTGGTTTCCAACCGCCAAGCTCCCCATCGGCAAGATGAGAGACAGCAACCACCTGGCAGAACGTGGCATCACCCACTATCACCAGTTCTATCTTCCGCGAGCGCTCCATGCGCTTTCCACCATGTGGCGTATCGCTGGAGAATGGCCTGATGTGCGCGTTAGAGGTTTCCTGAAATTCATGGTGGAACAGTGTTTTTGGGGGGTGACAATTCAAAACTTCTACTGTGCAGCTACCTACTCCAAGGTAAACCAGTTTGTCAGAAACGCTTATTATCTGCCACCTGCAAGTACTGAAACTTCCCCATGGTATGTTCTGGAAGGGAAATACAAACGACTTTTGAAAATGCTTCTTGCTAACCAATTACCGACAAGCAGGCAAGTTACCATTTCCACCGCATCGTCCCTGCAGTCACCGATTCCCGACAAGAGCGTTGATTACATTTACACCGACCCGCCCTTTGGCGATGCGATCAAGTATGGTGATCTCAATCTTCTGATAGAGGCATGGCACAATCTATTTTCGCGCCTTGAGAATGAAGTGCTGTGGGACGAGCTGAAGAACAAGACGCTCTCCGTCTATTCCGCCCTGATGCGAAGGGCCTTCGCCGAATACTATCGGGTTCTGAAACCAGGCCGGTGGATGACGGTGGTGTTCCACAATTCAAAGAACCTCGTCTGGACATCCATCCAGGAAGCAATTGGTAATGCCGGTTTTGTGGTGGCCGACGTTCGGACGCTGGATCGCGAGCAGGGTAGTTTCAACCAGGTAACGGCAGCCGGTGCGGTAAAGCAGGATCTTGTCATTTCGGCCTACAAACCCAACGGCGGCCTTGAGGAACGCTTTAGACTCGAAGCTGGAACCGAAGAAGGAGTCTGGGACTTCGTCCGTACTCATCTCAAGCAGCTCCCGGTTTTTGTCTCCAAGGACGGGCAAGCCGAGGTTATAGCCGAGCGCCAGAATTACCTGCTCTTCGACCGGATGGTGGCCTTCCACGTCCAGCGTGGCGTGACCGTTCCGCTTTCCGCTGCTGAATTCTATGCCGGAGTTGTGCAGCGGTTTTCCGAGCGGGATGGGATGTTCTTCCTCCCCGAGCAGGTGACCGAGTACGACAAGAAGCGCATGACCGTCCGAGAGGTTTTACAGCTCCAGCTTTTTGTCACAGATGAGTCCTCGGCCATCCAGTGGCTCAAACAGCAACTCCTCAAGAAGCCGCAGACCTTTCAGGAACTCCATCCGCAGTTCTTGAAAGAGATCGGCGGCTGGCAAAAACACGAAAAGCCGCTGGAGCTTTCCGAACTGCTGGAGCAGAACTTTCTCCGTTACGACGGCAAGGGATCAATTCCCGTGCAAATTGTTTCGTGGATGAAGCAAAGTTCCCAGTTGCGGGAATTGATCAGTGTGGAAGTGCAAAGTGCGAAGTGCGAAATAGAGGAGTCAGGCGCACTACGCACTACGCACCTCGCACTCCTTCGCGAAGCGAAGGACCGTTGGTATGTGCCCGACCCCAACAAAGCTGGCGACCTGGAAAAGCTGCGCGAGCGGTCCCTGCTCAAAGAATTCGAGGAATACCGGGGATCCAGCCAGAAGCGCCTGAAGGTTTTTCGCCTTGAGGCAGTCCGTGCCGGGTTTAAGAAGGCATGGCAGGAGCGCGACTACGACACCATCATCACCGTGGCCCGCAAGATTCCCGAAAACATCCTCCAGGAAGACCCGAAGCTCCTCATGTGGTACGACCAGGCACTCACCCGTTCGGGGGAGGACGCATGACTATGGCTGGAGGCGATCAAGCATCTCTTTTCGGTGACGAGCTAAGTGCAGAAACTGAGACAACTCCGGCGGTGATATGGGAGCAGAACTCAGCGAAACGCGCACTTGATGAACTCTTTACGCTAACCTGTCAGTACAAGACGCGTAAATCATACAATGAGCTGATGCAATTTGTCGCTCGTTTCCGGTTCTATTCTCCCTTCAACGCCATGTTAGTGCATGTGCAGATGGCAGGAGCCAAGTATGTGGCCCCGCCACATCGCTGGCTGCGTGACTTTGGACGACGTATAAGGGCTGGCGCTCGGCCATTGGTTATCTTGCAACCCATGGGTCCAGTAATGTTTGTCTTTGATGTGAGCGATACGGATCCTACAGAAAATGTTAAATTTCTTCCGCCTGAAGTGGACAAACCGTTTGAAGTCAGAAAAGGTTATGTTGGAGATGGGCTCGAGAGGGTGATCGAAAACGCCAAGCGTGATGGTCTTCGGATTACGAAATCGCATGAAGGATCACAGTCCGCTGGGTCGATTCGCCGCATTGCTAAAGATGTTAGGGTGTCTCAGAAGTTTCAAATGGGTGTTGATAAATACCGGAACCCCATATTTACCGACATTCCAGTTCGCTATGACCTGCTTATTAACGGAAAGCTAAGCCGTGAAGCCCAGTACGTCACTATCGTACATGAACTGGCACATCTCTACTGTGGCCACTTGGGGACTCCGAATGATAAATGCTGGCCGGACCGTCGTGGATTAAACCACGGCACGCGGGAATTTGAGGCGGAATCAGTAGCGTACTTGGTTTGCTCGCGATCTAATATTGACAATCCATCCGAGCAATACCTTTCCGGCTATGTTGGAAAAGAGGTGGATGTCCCGCCCATTAGTCTGGAGTGTGTAATGAAGGCGGCAGGTCTTATCGAAACAATGAGTAAACAGAGAATGAAACCAAGAAAACAAACCAAAGAGGAGCCCGGTGCATAGAGGATTTGGTCGAAATGCGGATTGATGCAAATAGCTGGTACTACAGCCCGGACCACGGGGAGCTTTGTCAGGTCATCGAAGCCCAGACGCTCTGGGGTGAGACGACCTGCCGCGTCTGGCTGCCCGGCCGCGACTCCGTGGTCCGCATCCCGGCTTCCAGGCTCAAGTCCCTGGAGAGTGCAGGCACCGGCTCGCCCGACAATATCGCTTATATCGCTGCCGCCGCGCGGGTGGCCGACGCCCTGACTCAGGACGTCCTGCTCGCTCCCATCGAGTCCTCCGTCATCCCGCTGCCGCACCAGATTCGGGCTCTATCCCGCGCCATCGCCAACGACCGGGTGCGCTATCTTCTGGCGGACGAGGTCGGCTTGGGCAAGACCATCGAGGCCGGGCTCATCATGCGGGAGCTCAAGCTTCGCGGGCTGGTCAAGCGAACGCTGGTCATCGCCCCGAAGGGGCTGGTGAGCCAGTGGGTGGCGGAAATGCGCCAGCATTTCAGTGAATCGTTTCACCTGATCCTATCCGAAGACATGGCAACATTGCGGCGAATTTCCAGTGCGAAGTGCGAAGTGCGCGGTGCGATAGGGCCAGCAACGCACACCGCACTAAGCACAACGCACTCCGGTGCACCAAACCCATTCTGCCTGTTCGATCAAGTTGTTGTTTCGATGGACTCTGTCAAACCC